>LSQX01262916.1_pt2 | contig 13594 bp, 5 predicted proteins | sample 654561 | NCBI WGS metagenome assembly LSQX01 (sample SAMN04489861, study PRJNA283612) | anaerobic digester metagenome | isolation source: 4 biogas reactors fed with cattle manure at either 37C or 55C with and... | place: Denmark: Kongens Lyngby | collected 2014 | reverse complement strand
ATATTTTACTGAAATAATTTATCTGTTTCTGGATGGCATAGCAAATAAAAATTTATCCTGATAAAAAAACAAAAAAATTCTTGACAGGCTCATGAAATGGCGGTAAATTCTGCCATGGCTTATGGAGCGGTTCAGTTCCACAAGGCAGCATTATTTGATTATAGGAAGGTGTTTGTTTATGGTTACGAGATTTTCAGATGTACATACGGGATGGCTTGATACTGAATCCTAGAATACCTACCCTTACGAAAGAAAACCCCGAAGCTGTATTGCTACAGTCGGGGGTATAACTTTACACTAAATATTGGTTTTTTTCGTTTAGTCAAGTATTTACTTCACAGAATTGTGAAGATCAATCTTGTATTTAGGTTCTGAATCAAGTAGTTCACACTTGAATAAGTATAACGCCATTCCATCGTCATCGTACAAACAATTAGTTTTATTTATCTCAATCGTTTTCCACCTATCCATATTTTTTCTCAATTGAATATCATCTTTCGGAGCATCAATTTTTAGAATTTTATTGATGTTCCACTTATAGATTAATGGTTGTATACCTTCTTCTTTATAATGATACTCAAAGTAATGAAACATATCGATATCTAAATGAACTAAACCCTCAATAAAATCTCCAACCTTTAAGTTTCCTTCATATTGTCTTATTAACTCTGGAAATCCATAAGCCATAATTTTCCCAAAGTCAACAACCCACACTTTATCACTTAAATATACAATTTTACCTGTAACTTCGTAGTCACCAAATTGAAGTTGCCTAATTTTCATATATTTATTTTCACTTGAGACTTTAAAATCTAAAGTCCAGAAACATAATGCAAATTGTGCTGTTTGTTCTTTTTTAAAATCTCCATAAGCCTGCTTCAAATAACTTGAATTTACTTTGATAGTATACATTAATACACCTCTTCCTATAACGTTGGATAGCCAGTTATTATGTTAAAGCCTGTTGATGAAGTTGCATCCTTAACAAGGAATAGCTCCGATTTTGTTAATTTACTTGCATCAACTACAGTGCTGGTACCTTTATATACACCATTCCCCAAGCTATACCCATTATCAAATGATATAGTGATTACATTACTACTAGATTCAAGCCACTCCTTAATTCTTGTTGCATTTCCTCTCAAGTTCTCCCTTATAGCCTTAATTGCAGTACTTTGGTTGGTAAATGCAGAGGCTAGTGGTCCACAGTTAGGGTCTGTTAAGGCTCTATTAACAAGGTCATTAATTGTTTTATTGAGGTGTCTTTCGACTAAATGTGAACTGCTAGACCTAGTAAATAAATCATATATCTCCCCATCAGTAGCCTTGAGAATCTTATTCATTATTTGGGTCATTGCCTCACTACAGTCATTATGTACCAACAAGCCATTTGTGCCAACGAAATAAGTATGATAATCCTCAACACTCAGGTTATAAATCTTGCCAGGTTGGTACAGTCCTTCGATGTCAACTCCAGTAACTGTCTCAAAACCACCTTCAGAAGTAAGTATACTGTCTCCCACCTCAACATTCTCAGCAGCCTTCCACCATCCGCTGTATGTAAAAAACAGATGTGAAGCGGTTGTTCTAATTTCCTCATTACCAAATTTTAGGTGTACATACTCGTAAGTGCTTTTAACGTAAACTGTCTCAACCTCTTTATAATCTATTATACCGGAATTTACATCTTTTGATAATACATAATCGCCTTCCTCAATCTTATCAATTCTTTTAAGTCCCTCTCTGGTCATAACAAGGGTATCACCAGAAAAGCACCCGCCCTCTACAATTTTAATTGACATTTCAGCAGCTTCATCCGTCATTCCGTTTTCATCCATCAGGATTTTTTTGAGTTTGCTCCTAGAAATTACCACCTCTACGTCCGTCACTCCATCTGATGCCTTTGCGACAATTTTTAATTCATCGTCTTTACTGAAAATTGATTTAATAATTTCAAATACTCTTTCAGGAGCTTTCTTTATATAGTTTACAATATCTTCAAGAATTTCACCTGCCAACTTTATAAGTCTGACTATCTCATCCGCTGACCTCTTCAAATTTCCAGCAGCATTTCTAAATCCTATCTTTATGAAATTGGACAGGGTTCCTGCATATTTTAAATCCCTTATGAGTTGCGCTCCAGCCTTTACGCCTTTAACAACACCTACAAAGCAAGTAATAACTTCACCTAAGAGTTTGCCTATCATCTTACCTTTGGTATAATCATCTCCCTGCATAAACTCATCTATACCGGACTCAATCCCCTGCTGAATCATAGCAATCAATATTTCTCTTTCGTCTCCGCCATTTATTGGGTCAAGAGCACTAAGCATAAACTTTATACTCTCCAATGTTTGTTCAGGGCTTGAACAAATCGCGTATATTCCTTCAAATACACCGGTAACTATATCTTTAGGATATTCCACCAACAATCCTTCCAATACACCCGTTGCAAAATTCCCCTTTTCATTACTCGCTAATCCATACAACCTCTGCGCCCAGAGAGTAAACATATTTTGGCTTGCAGCCCAGTAATTTCGAACCCTGTCTATAGGATACATGTACTTCATATAATAATCCTTTACTTCAGGACAATTATATTTGTTCTCAGCCGTAATGGTTCCATATATTTTATTGCTTCTAGGTATTTCAGGAATCCTTTCGTACCACTCCTTCGGTACCGGATAGCTTAAAACCGATCTCTGTTCAACCTCCATCTTTATCCAATGAAAAAGCAACATTTTCCTGTCTTCTTCTGCTTCTATTTGACTATAAAGCCCTTCCAATTCAATTCCTTCCACAAATATATCGACAGCTTTCTGTAGCTTGGAATCCCAGATTCCATCAAGTGAACCGTCTTCATTTCTGATATTCACCTCAAACATTTTCTTACCAGTGTTGTACAAAACCTTATTCATAAGAATCTCAAGGTTCCTCTTTGCTTTGTACACCTCAATGTCTCCAGGTATCACCGGAGCAGTATTCTTTATATAATCAAACAATTCCGGTATCATTGTAAGCTTCTCAGCTATTGCCAGTGCTATTTTGTTATCATTTATCACCCTAGTTACGTCCAGTATCTGTCCAGGGTTTATTACTGTACTGCCAAGGTTGTTTTCCTGTTGAATTAGAGGCCAGTGTACTGCATTACCGCTTACTATTCTGGATATCTCTCCAAGCGTATCCCCGCTTTTAACCACAATACTGTACTGTCCATCCTTCATTCTCAGAGTGTGTCCTTCAAGCGTAAGATTCAGAGTATTCACTGCTCCCTCGGTACACTCTGCCAGATATGCCGGTGTATCTATGAGACATATTCCGTAAAGATTCAGATACCGATCTTTTTCCACCTTAATATAACTGTCAGCTTGTTCAAGGGAGTTTCTGTATCGTCCCCACCTCTCCGCTACCATTCTTGCATAGGTGGAATGAACTGATACATTATCTTTTGCCATATCAATTATATAATTTGTTATCGGCTCACTGAAAATATTGAAAATTCCAACCTGACCTTCATTGGAGCTATACTTGTTGAATATATAATTGCAGTTTCTCTGGATAAAAGCATAAGTCTCATTTTCCCTTATCATTATGGAATTCCTGACTGCTTTAAAAAAGCCTTCCGCTCTTATCTCTGAAAATCCAAATATATACCTTGACGTACCGCTTCTGAAACCTTCAAGATTACTTGCTTGCGTGTATGCTCTTGTCAAAATTTCCGACGCCTCTTCAGTAAATCCGTCTTTATAATTTTCTTCAATATAACCCGGTGCCATGACATTGTCTATATCTTCCTTCAGTTGCCTTAATGTCTTCATGTTTTCAAGTTTTTCTATATTGCTGTAATCTCCTGCATATTTAGGTCTTCCCTTGTTTGTATACCATCCGTAATTTGTTATGCTCCCATCACTGTTTATTACCATAAAATCAACATTGAGGTCAAGATTTTGATCCAATATTTCCACCGTATTTATCATGTTCTTTTTTACGTTTATAAGACTCTCTGCCCATTTATTATCAAGTATTATAGCAACATCCGCCTGTTTGCTCCTGTATAGTTTTTGTACGTTTTCACAGGTGTTCTTAAGCTGGTCAAGAACCCAACTATTTATAACCATGTAGGTGCTGAAATGAGTTATTCGTGCAGTTATTTTTCTTTGTGCAGCATTTCTTTCAGTTTCCACAGGTATTATAGAATCTGTTATAGGATCATACCAGGCAACTGTTAAGTCTTCAAATCTATTTAATTCAAGCGTTTCAGGACTTATTGAAAAACTAAGTTCTGCCCAGGCAAAATCTGAAGACGTCTCAATTTCTACAGCATGTCCTACCAACCCTGCTACACTCTTAAACCTTCCATAGGCATTTCTTGCACTTGTTGTGCTATTAATATCATCCTTTGCAAATATTGTTACTTCCGGTCTTGCAGTATTATCTTCATTGTATAGCTCCTTCAATACTTCCATGGACAGTGCCTGTGATTCCATATTGCTTGTGTCAAGCGGAATCTTCCTTGAAACAGTGATCTGACATTTGTCCTGATATACTCCATCCATTATTGCAGTTATTTCTGCAACTCCTTCAGAAAATGCAGTTACATAGCCATCCTTTACAGTTACAATATAGGGATTGCTGCTTACCCACATTATATTTCCGGGATAACCGCGAGCGGGCAAAGCATAATGAACCAGTTTACGGGTTTCCCTGACATCCATGCTGATTTGATGAGCTTCGAATGTAATTCCGGTAGGGTCTTCTACAACCTCACCATCACCTGCTACATGAACTGTACAACTTGCCGTATATTCCCCCGCAGTTGCAGTTATTATAGCTTTCCCCTCTTTAATTGAGTTGATTGCACCATCTTGAACAGTTACAACACTACTGTCGCTGCTTGTCCATATCAAGCTTTGTGCCAAATCGCTTTTCAAAATCGCTCTGTAAGGCAAACGTTTTGAATCTCCGGGATATATTTCTATATTATCCATCAAAAAGAATATTCCTCTTTCCTCCCGGATACTTATTTCTCTTAAAAGAAGTGCATATTTGTCCATGTTCTTGTTCTTAAGAAACTCAAAGTACCTTGTGTTGGCTACTGGATGTTCCGATGTGTTCCAACTCTGGAATTCCTGCATCTCGGTGTCGGACAGATTATAATAATCATACAGCAATTCACCTCTCTGCTCATAAAGTCCAGCATCCCATGTGCAATCCATATGGTACCAGATGCCTTCAATTTTTATCAGATTCCATGCGTGATCACTACTTTTAACTATTTCCGATTCAATACCTGCTTCCTGAAGCATTCTGCATGTAAGCTCAGCATATCCATCACATGTAGCTCTTCCAGTGCTTAGTGCATCATAGGCTGTTGCATTTATAAGTTCGTCATCATAAACTATATGTGTAACTATATAGTCGTGAATTTCTTTTTCCTTCTGGCTTTCATCCATATCAGAACGAAGTATTTCCTGCAATATTTCTCTTGTTTTGGATGTTACAAAATCCTCCTGTTCTTTTGTTGTAGAATATTCAAAACTCAACTCAAGCACATAGGAATCCTGTCCTGAAGTTATTTTTCCGCTCATAGTTCTATACTTTTCCTTGAGGTACTCATCATCCTCCAAGATTTGGCTGATAATTCCTTCAAGGCTTTGTATGACCTCATCAATATTAGTGCCAATGGGAATTTTTACACTGGTCTGATATGACTGCATATATTGCATGATTCTCTGTTTTAGCATATCCATATCTGTAGTGCTACTTTCTTTATATTCAAATCTGAATCTAAGTGCCATACTTCCTGCTTGTCCACTAGCACTAAATGAATACTTGCCTATGCTTCCATTTATTCCACTTTCAAGCATTAAAGCACTTAAAATTTCTTTGACATTTTGTTGAAGATTATCAACCTCTCCAGTATATATTGCTGTTATAACTTGTATATGTTTTTTCAGCTCTACACCCAACCTGCTTTTTAACTCTTCATATGTAGATGCAGAAACAATACTGCTTGATTGGTCAGTAAATGGAAGTTCGTTTATAATACCAAGCAGGTATCTTCTCAATACGGTATAGTCGGTGCTATTTATATTGTCATCAAGATTAATGTCGGCAGCAATTTTGCCATATGTTGAAGTAAGATCAGCAGTGGAAAGAAGAAATCTCTTCAATAATGCATAATCTGTACTATTTATGCTACTATCACCATTTACATCTCCATAACAAAAAGGAAAAGAATCTTCTGTTTCTGCATATGCGTACACCCTTTCATTTTCAGATGTACTCAAAGCAATCGGCGCAGGTCCTGGCTCCGGCTCCTCATAAAACCTTTCTACAGTCTTTTCAGCTCTTTCATCTATACTTGCAATAGTATCAAATAGACTCAAAGCAGTACTTTTGTCAATCAAACCTGCCTCGTGCAAAGAAGCTATAAGCTTTGTTCGTTGCTCATAAACTTCTTGAAAGTCTGATGTCTCCAAAGTTGCTCCATTAGAAATGACAAGTGTAGATAACACCATAGATAGAATTAGCATAAGACTCACTATGCTTTTTGACTTACTAAACCTCATTTTGTACCTCCCCTAAATTAACATAAATTATACCACTTTGTTTATTATACCTTAGCAAACTTTGCCTGTAAAGTAATATAAATATCTTTTCCAAACCCCTTAATGCAATTAAAAAATTATTATATATTAATCCCAAAAAACCAACGAACTATTTCGGCTAATCCTTATTGTTTACTCAATCGGCAGCTTATCAATCAAACCCAACAGGTATCTCTTTAAGATATTATAATCAGTCGAATTTATACTGCCATCACTATTTAAATCCCCTGATATGCTCCAATTTTCATCAGGTAGCTCATTGAGCACTCCTAAGATATATCTTTTCATGAGAGAATAATCGGTTGAATTTATCGATCCGTCTCCCGATACATCTCCATAATTTACACTTGGCTTAACCTCAGGCGTTGGGGTGTTTTCAATTATACTTCCCGGTTCTATTCCCCATTCCAATTTGTCATTTATATATCCTGTCACCTTTGACCAATCGTCATAATCCCCGCCGTCTTCATTGAACGAGTAATCATTTCCCTGATCAATATCGCTCCAATCGGTCTTCCAGATACGAGCCGAAAAATAAAAACAATCTTCCGGTTCAACCTTTCCGGCTTTAAATCCTATTTCAAGATAGTGATCTGCACCCACCTCAGGTTTATCCATCTTAACAAATTTCCCTGTAATATTGCCTTCTCCTATTGTTGTGTAATCACATGAGAATGCTTGCTCTTTCTCACCATCTATTGTGTAATAATACCTGATTTTAACAGAACTAAGTTCCAATGCTTTTGATGTAGGATTTACAATACAGAACTTTGGTGCTATTTGATTTGAAGAAGAATATGCACTGTTATACATCTGTACTACCATATCCTTTTCAGGGGTAGGAGTTGTATACACTTTAGGCGTTGGCTCCGACGGTATTGAAGGGTCTCTGTAAGGCTCTTTGCCATAAACAAGCTTCCCCTCTTTGTATACAGGAATAGCTTGCGTCTTGAAAAAATCAGTCTTAACAATAGGCAGTCCTTCTCTGGAATAATCATTGGTTTCATCATAACATATGGCATTGGTGGTATATATCTTGAACTGAACCTGGCTTTTCCCGAACATTTTAGCCGTATCAGGCCAGTAAATCTCCGTAAAATATATATGGTTGCTTTCATCCCAAGGCAAAAGTCCTGTTATCTTTGCTCCGTTGTCTGTAAAAGCAATTCCTGTCTTGACATTTTTTACAGATAATTTGTTTTCATAAAACTCACTTAAATCTACAAAATACCTGATGGTTATATCTTTTTCGAAATGAGGAGGTGCCATATTTACATTGTATACATTTGCATTAATAACAGTTTGCTGGTTGTTCTCATAAGTAACCTGTGCCTCAAGCGAATACTCAGGAGAACCTGACTTTGTGTCAGGGGTTTTTTCAGGTTCCTGGTTCTTACCAAAAAGCTCTGTCATTCCTGCCATAGCGCCTACAAATCCAGCATTATAGTCAAGCCCTACTTCTGTATATACATATTGGTTTATGTCATCTACATATGTATCGTCATCCTTAGGTCCGCCAACTAAAGCACCATAAAGTATGTGCCTTTCAGGGTCATTCTTGTCCTCTCTGGTAAGTTCCCCCTCCAGTCTTCCGCTTGCAGCCCTGTGATGAGGAAATTTAGGATAGTTGTTACCAAATCCCACAACATAGGAGCTCTCACGGGGATTATCCCCTAAGATATAGTCCATCTGGCTTTTGGCAAAATCAACATACTTCTGATCAGGACAATATTTATTGTACACAAGAGCCAAAAAACTTTCTGATGCTGCATATTTCAAGCATGCCCATTCATGAAGATATTTTAACCCCCCGGGTGTTGTCTTTATTGTATTCATCCAGTAATCCAGATTTTCTTCAGCTGCTTCCTTGTACTTCGGCTTGTCCGATAATTGGGACATCATGAGGAATACTCCGCCAAAAACATCATCCCAGCAATGTGTCCAGTGATTATAATACTCAACATTGTCTCCGCCGATACCCCTTTGTGTCATAAATGTTTCCACATCATCAAGGTAGCTATTATCCCCAGTTGCTACATAAAGCCATATTGCTCCCCACATAAGTTCATCATAATAGCTTGCAGGAGTATAATAGGTTTGCGCTTTGCTGTTACCTCTGTACTTCTTTCCAAAGTCATACAATCTTTTTGCTGTATAAAAACATTTCTCACTGTATTCCAAATCTCTGTCCTTATAGTTCAAATACATCAATGCCAGAGTCGCAGCAGCATTTCCCGCAACATCTGAGCCGGGACTCTGTGGAGTGGCAACAAAGAAAGCAGGTCTTTGAGTATCCTGCATTTCAGGTGGTCCCCAATAGCTGTGGTCAGTGTCACCGTCACCCACTTGATAATAAAATGTTGTATCATCAACAAAGCATTTTATAAAATAATCACAAAAATGCTTATTGATATTAAGCATATATTCGTCTTGACCTTTTTCGATAAAAGTATCCTTAAACTCATAATAAGCCCAGCCCAATGTGGATGCGGAATACGTCTGGGGTAATCCGAATTTTACATGATCTCCGCAATCATGAAAACCTCCTGTAAGATCAACACCGACATCACTGCCATCATTTACATGGCAGGGTCCTCTCCACTTTAACCTGTTGTTTCCTGCATCTTCACCGCACCAGTTTGCTTCATAGAACAAAATTGATTTTGAAAAAGCATCTGCATAATTAAAATCAGATGCGGCCTCTGCCTCTTTTGGAATACCTCCAAATGATAACAATATGCAGAAAATCATCACAAAAGATACTTTTACTTTAATTTTTCTCAACTTAAAACTCCCCCTATTCAAGCACATCCAAAAATGTATCATTGAAATTTTTCTATCTTTTTTATCGTCTCTTGTATATTAATTTTACTCCATTTCCACTATTTTTACAACCAAATCGTTTCATCTTTATCCAATTTATTACACTCCAATTCTTTAGACTATAACAGACTACAAAATAAAATATTGTTAATGGTCTGATAATAATATTTTATTTATTTAAATTTAATGCCATTGTATGATTATTTGCTTATCAACTCATACAATGGCATTAATTACTCAATACTTCTATACTTTGATACTTCTCTATGCTTCTATCAGAAAGAAGTCAGTATGCCAAGAAGATACCGCTTCATCAATGCATAGTCTGTTGAGTTAATAGAACCATCTCCATTTACATCTGCTGCTTTAAGGTATTTTGAATCGATGTCGAGAATCCCAAGCAAGTACCTTTTCATAATTGAATAGTCCGTCGAGTCAACACTTCCGCTACCGTTCAAGTCACCAACAATAACCGAAGAGGTTTTAACAGGTTCAATGCCATATTTAAGTTCCTCCATAACATACGCAGTAATTTTACTATTGTCGCCAAGCTCTTTCATATCCGGATTAAACGAATAGTCATCTGTCTGGTCATATTCCGAAATACTGCTTTCAATCCTGAAAGGTATATCTCCGGTAGTTCCGTTAGGTGCAAGTTTTCCTGCATCCTTTGTAAATCCTATTTCGCAGTATGTGTCGGCATTAGCAACCGGATTGTCTATTTTGCTAACTTTACCGATTACATTCTCTGTTCCGCAAACAGCATATTCGCAAACAAAAGAATTTTGCTCGCTATCGTCCTTTGTAAACCAGTAGCGAACCTTTATGTCGGATAAGTTTATTGCAGTTGTTCCGGTGTTTTTAATGTTTATTGCAGCCCTTATGGTATTTTTTGTCCCATCCTCTTTACCGCATTTATAGGATACCTTAATTGAAGCATTGTTCACAGGAGTCACACCAGGATCATTTGTAGGAGTCGGTGTCGGAGCCAATCTTGGTGGTTCTTCTCCATAAACCTTTTCGCCATGCAAATATACAGGCACATTTTTATATGTCACATACTCGCTTGTAAGATTCTCTCTGCTATAGTCATTGGAAGAATCCCAATGAGTCAGGTAATTTGGATCCTGTTTAACCCTGAACGATATTTGCAACTCCCTGTCCCCGTATATTTCGCTACCGCTCCAATCAAATTCATAATAGTATGTCCCCGCATCATCCCATTTGAAGGGTCCCCTGCATTCAATGGGGTCTTGTTGCATGGAAATCTGCTCGTCATATTCAATGGAAAATATTACATCATCTATACTTTGACCGCATTCAATAAGCTCGCTTATATTGAAGAAATATTTTGCCATCATTCCTGTTTCGTAGTGCGGAGGTTGGCTGGATTCATTATGTATTTTTAAAACAATCTGTGTACTATCTTCTGTTTCCCTGGCCACTTTTGCCTCGCAGTAGTAATCGTCAACTCTTGGTTCTAATGGAGGGAAATTTGGTATTGGCTCATGTCCTTCACCATAGTATTTATATAATCCTGCACATGCACCTACAAAGGCAGCATTATAATCTATGGTAACTTCATTGTAAGCGTACTCAGTGGTTGAATCTATATGATAATCATTTAAATCAGGACCGCCCGACAGTGCTCCCCATAATATATGCCTGTGCTCCTCTGGATCATTCATACTGTTTGTTTTTGAACCGTGAGCTGCTCTATGATGAGGATGTTTAGCAAAAGGCAAACCCTTTTCATATCCATAACCAACTATATATGAATAACCCATAGGATTTCTCCCCATAAGGTATTCCATCGCACCTTTAGCCCACTCGCCGAAATCTGTTCTCTCGGGATTATTCTTCATATACACAAGTGCGGATAATTGAGCCGCTGTATTGTAACGAGCAGATCCCCATCCGTTTATCATAGTATATCCAGCAGGCGAAGTCTTGTAATAGTTTGTATCCTTTGGATCTTTATGTTTGCATTTTCCACCTGACAAATGTTCTACATTCCAACTTGCAATAAAGTCATATAACTCATCTTCAGGGAATAACTGATTAAGCTTCAGAAATGTTCCACCCCATACAGCATCCCAACAGTGTACCCATGAATTATACCAAACATTTTGTTTAAAGGTTTCCGGTATAATCCTCTTCATATATCCGATGTAGTTTCCTGTTTCGTCAACTTTAATTATATCTTCTATATAATCCATATTACCAGTACACTCGTAAAGCCATGCTGCTGCCCAAGCTAGTTCATCTTCATCGTAATCTGAAGTGTAGTAGCCATCACCCTTATGTTTTCCTCTGTATTTTACTGCAAATTCATACATCGCCTCTGCAATTTTAAGACACTCTTTTGCATATTCTGGGTCTTCATCTTTAAAATTCATATATGATGTTGCAAGAGCCGCAGCAGTGCTAGCGCAAACGTCACTACCCGGGTCTTCTTCGGTTGCGAAATCAGCTGGCCTCGAATTGGTAAAGTTTTCAGGATATAGCTCTGGTGGTCCCCAGTAGCAATGATCTTCATCGCCTTCTCCTACCATGTAGCAAAACGCAATCATATCACCGTTCTCATCAAGAAAGGAGCAACGTAAAAAAGTATCTGTAAAATACCTTAAAATCTCAATCATATGCTCCTCTTCACCTATTGCCTTAAAGGCATCCCTGAATTCATTAAAACCCCATCCTAAAGTACCGGCTGAATAGCTCTGTGGAAGACCAAATCTTACATGATCACCCGCATCGTGGAAACCACCGTGTACATCTACTGTACCATCTCCATCAGGATCAATTATATCTCCATATTTTTCTAGAAACGCCTTAGAAAGAGATGTGTTCTTAAGAGGAATCCTTTCATCAATTTCATGGCACGCTCCTCTCCACTCAAGCCTTCCACCATTGTCACATCCAGCTTCAACGCCACACTTTTCTGCATCATAAAAATACAAAGATTTTTGTAGAGCTTCAGCAAAGTTAAAGTAATCATAGCTTTCCCAGTTTTCAGCAGGTGTAAAAGTCGAAGGTGGTGCTTCTGCAAATACAGTCATTGATGTCAGAATTTGTCCAGCAACCAAGATAAGTGCCAATAAGCTGGAAAACTTACCCCGGTGTTTTATTAACCCCTTTCCCCTTCCTTTCTGTACACTATACATTTTCAAATCAACTCCCCAAAATAATATTTTAGTAAAATTTCGTACCCATCGTGGTACTCATTTTTGTATCTGTCGAATAATTCTAAAAAACAAAAAACACATCAATGCATTTACTATCTTCTATTATTATTATAATATATTATTGGAAGAAAACAAAATAGATTTTGATGTATAGAATCAATAAAGCAACAACATACTTTATCTTTTCAAAAATACATGGTTCAAATTTGCAAACACTGTAATTCATTGATGCCAACCTCGATAACATTTCTATTGGAAGAATTTATTTTTGGTAAAAATGTGTTATAATAAAATGAGATATAACTTTATTAACTATTTTGTTCATAACATATTTTACTTATATAAAAAATGTAAACTTAAAGGAGAAAGGGGAGTTTTAAATGAAACAAAAGGTGATGGTAATTTTTTCAGTATTGATGTGCTTTACCATCTTGTTCAGCTTATTTACCGTAAATGTATATGCTGGACCAACTCTTACATCAAATGCAACCGGTAATTTTGACGGCTACGACTACGAGTACTGGAAGGACAACGGAACCGGAACCATGACATTAAATGGCGGAGGTTCATTCAGTTGCTCATGGAGTAATATTAATAATATATTATTCCGTACAGGAAAGAAACTTGGTTCCACAAAGACATATCAGGATTACGGAAATATCGTAATTGATTATGCTTGCAACTACCAACCAAACGGTAATTCTTACATGTCTGTCTACGGATGGACGGAAAGTCCGCTGGTAGAATACTACATAATTGAAAGCTACGGCACATGGAAACCACCAGGAAATTATCCTGTAAAGGGAACTGTAAGTGTTGATGGCGGAACATATGAAATTTATGAAACTACAAGAACAAATCAGCCATCCATTATAGGTACAGCAACTTTCCAGCAGTACTGGAGTATCAGGACTTCCAAAAAAACAAGCGGAACAATAAGTGTTCACGAGCATTTTAAAGCTTGGGAAGCCAAGG
>LSQX01124863.1_pt2 | contig 13594 bp, 13 predicted proteins | sample 654561 | NCBI WGS metagenome assembly LSQX01 (sample SAMN04489861, study PRJNA283612) | anaerobic digester metagenome | isolation source: 4 biogas reactors fed with cattle manure at either 37C or 55C with and... | place: Denmark: Kongens Lyngby | collected 2014 | reverse complement strand
GGGGATTCAGTGGGTCCCTGTAACACAGCTGCAGAAACAATCAGTAGGAAGGACGACTGCCTATGGACGCCAAGCGGGAGCGAATCAAGAAAGCAGCTCTGGAGATATTTTCCAGTCGGGGCTATGCCAATACGACAGTTCAGCAAATCGCTGAGCTGGCCAAAGTGGGAAAAGGTACATTTTACACCTACTTTGAAACTAAGGAAGATGTTCTGACCGATTTGCTCATTGAAGGCTTGACCAACATGGGTGAGCATATAGAAAAGAAGATTAGGACACTGCAGGGGAGTGTGGCCAAGTTACGGGCCATTGTAAGGGAACAGTTCAGGTATTTCCACGAACATCAATCTCTATGCCGCTTGATCACCCGGGAAGTATGGGGGCATAGCGATCAATCTTCGACTCTTGTTCAGAAAGTTCGGTCCAGGTATATCAAGATGCTGCAGGAGGTGGTGGAGAAAGGTATCAAAGACGGTGAGTTAAGGTCCTTGGATGCTCAAACTGTAGCTACTGCCTTATACGGTATGGTGAGCATGGTAGCTTTGTCCATGAAGGATCTGCCTAACGACACAGCCCTCGAGCGTGTTGAGACGACCCTTCAGGAGTTATTTTTCTCGGGAATTACAACATCTCGTATGATTGCTGTCGAGGCTTAGGAAGGGGTGTCAGAGATGAAAACAGCCATTACCTATCTGGGTGAAGCTGTAGTACGCCAAGGACTAGGGTATATATCCAAATCACCGGAAAAGAACGTATTCAGAATCATAGACTGGGCCGAGAAGATCGCTCGAGACCCATATCACAAGCAGATGATTGGCAGTGTACGGAACGTGCTCAAAGAGCCCGGCAGTCCATGGCCTGATTACATGGTCAGAGCCTTCACAGAGATCCATCCCAATATCCGAGACACGATTGCCGTTAACTTCTTTGTCAATGGGGCTTTTATCGGTGTACCTAAGCAGCAGGAAATGGCTAAGAAACTGGGGGTATCGGTGCCCTTTGCCATTTTGATGGATCCTACTTCCCGCTGTAACTTAAGGTGCACCGGGTGCTGGGCTGGAGAGTATAAGGGTGATGATCTCTCCCTTGAAGTGATGGATAGAGTCCTTACCGAGGCGGAAGAGCTGGGAATCTATTTTGTTGTTCTCTCCGGCGGCGAACCAACCTTGCGGAAAAAAGATATTTTCGAGCTGGCTAGAAGGCACAAAGAACAGGTTTTCCATCTGTTCACCAACGGTACTCTTATCAATGAGCAGTTTGTCGAGGAGCTCATCGATGTGGGTAATGTGACTCTGGCCATAAGCCTGGAAGGAACAGAAGAGTTTACCGATGCCCGGCGGGGCAAAGGGATTTTCAAGAACATCATGGAGGCCATGGATCTCCTCAATGAAAACGGCTGTCTCTTTGGTGCTTCTGTGACCTATCATCGGAATAACATAGAGGACGTTTCCTCAGAGGAATTCATTGACCTGTTGATCGATAAGGGAGTCCGCTTTGTCTGGTATTTCACCTATGTGCCTGTGGGCGCCAATGCCAATCTAGAGCTTATGGCAACACCGGAGCAGCGGGCATATATGCACAAGCGCACCAGTGAGCTGCGGCTGCGTAAACCCATCTTCCTGATGGATTTCTGGAATGATGGCATTGTCTCCGGCGGCTGCATCGCCGGCGGTAGGCGCTATCTCCATATTAACGCAGCGGGTGAGGTAGAGCCCTGTGCCTTTGTCCACTACGCAACAGATAATATTAACGAGAAATCCCTGGCAGAAGCTCTTCAGTCGCCGCTCTTTAAAGCTTACCAGAAGCGCATACCCTTTAGTGACAACCACCTGCGGCCCTGCCCGCTGATTGACAATCCCGATGCCATTCGGGACATGGTCCACGAATCCGGTGCCTACAACACTGAAGCCGATGCGGCTGAAACGGTAGATGAATTTGCTGCCAAGCTCCAGGATTACGCCAAGGCTTGGGGAGAGCTGGCAGATAGGATCGTCGCCGAGGGAAAGGCCGAAGCGAAGTCCAAGGTGGGTTAGAGGTCCTAGATTGAGAATCGAAGTATATGAATCGATTATGCCGGAACGATAGCCGCCCTATGGGGAACTGTCCCTGTAGGGCGGCTTTCTCGCATGTATTGGTGACGACAATGGCGCACATAGGGATTCTACACCAACTAGTGTTTTGAATAGAAAACTAAGTAAGACAGTTATAATCTGTCATCATCGAAACTTTAGAGATAGAAATAAGGACGCAAATATATCGGTAGAAAAAAGGAATTATGAAAGAAGGCACGAATTACTATTGTAGTATGATACTATCTTTTCTTTACAACGGTTTTACAGGCTGGTTCTTAAGAGCAAGTCGGAGCAGTATTCATGACCAGGAGCGGTTCCGAATGTTGAAGCCACTTAAAGATAGAAAAGTTGCCGATGCTGTTGTCGATTACATAATAACTAAGATCGCATCCGGTGAACTCAAGGTGGGAGAACAGCTGCCACCGCAGTCGGAGCTTGCAGCAGAACTAGGAGTGAGCCGAACGGCGGTTCGCGAAGCAATGCGAAGTCTAAGCTTAATGGGGATGCTGAGGATAGATCAGGGTCGAGGGACTTTTGTTAATCAAACTGTTCCGGGATTGTTCATTGAGCCATTGGCCTATGTGCTTTCGATGGATCACATAATGCTGCTTGAAATAGTTGAAGCTAGGGCGATTATAGAGGCTAAGACAGCTTATCTGTGTGCACTTCGGGCAACCGACAAAGAAATAAGTGCCCTTGAGGTCCTTACTCGGGATATGATGTCCAAGATTGAGGATCTGGATAGTTTTAATGAACTCGACCTAGATTTTCACGTACAAGTAGCTAGAGGGAGCCATAATTCAGTCCTAGTCGCCGTTATAGAGGCAATGCAGGGTCCTCTCTCCCAGCAGCTAGGAGAAGTCCAGAGGTTGCCTGGTGCTGCTCGTAGAGCTGTAGAATACCACAGGAGAGTTGTCAAGGGTCTTCATGACCGTGATCCTGAGGCGGCCACAAAGGCGATAAAGGAGCATCTTGATGACGTAAGAAGGGCAGTACTTCAGAATATAGCCAAGTCGGAATGTCATTCGGATTATCGGCTTTGAATGTGGTAGTCGGGAAGGGGTGATGGGGGGCATAAAACTAGAGAGATTGTAAACAAGTAGATGTTACCGTGGGAGAACTCTAAGTCAATACCAGAAATGGAGGGAGCTTTAAGCATGAAGAAACGGGTAAGCCTTATAGTAATCACCGTTGTGTTGCTCATGGCGATGTCAGTAGGTGTTCTGGCAAAAGACACAATTAAAATTGGACTTCTTGAGAGCCGCTCTGGCACCTTCGCACTTCACGCGGGGCCTAAATACCTTGCAGCTCAACTGGCGGTTAAGGAAATTAACGATGCCGGCGGAGTTCTTGGTCGTAAGCTGGAACTAATTGCCCCGGACCCTCAGTCTGACAACAGACGTTTCCAGGAGTTGGCTAGACGGCTCATCCTCAGAGATGAAGTCGACGTTCTCTTCGGCGGATTCTCTAGTGCTGCGAGAGAGGCCATCAGACCCATAATCGACGAGTACGAGATGCTGTATTTCTATAACAACCAGTATGAAGGCGGCGTAGCAGACAAATACACCTTCTGTACTGGGCCTGTTCCCGAGCAGCAGATCGAGCCTGTAATCCAGTACTGTATTGAGAAGTTTGGTCCTAGGATGTACATCCTTGCAGCCGACTACAACTTCGGTCAGTTGAGTGCCAAATGGACCCACGTTTTTGCTGAGAAGCATGGCGGGGAAGTCATTGGCGAGGAATTCATCCCGTTGGAGGTAACACAGTTTGCTTCTTCCATCGAGCGGATTCAGGAAGCTAACCCTGATTTCCTGGTCATGTATATTACCGGAGATCCTCATGCGTCCTTCTATCCGCAGGCCCTTGCAGCTGGACTAAACATTCCATTCGCAACCAGTATTAACGTTGCTCAGGGTTATGAGCATAAGCGATTTGATCCGCCGGCGCTTGCAGGAATGCACATCGGTGTTCATTATGTAGAGGAACTGCCGACTCCCGCGAACCAGGACTTTGTAAAGCGGTTCCGCGAGATGTTCCCTGATGTGCCCTACATCGGCGAGCAGACACAGAACACCTATGTTGGTATCTACCTGTATGCCAAGGCCGTAGAACTCGCGGGAACCACCGATATTCCCAAAGTCATCGAGGCTCTGGAATCCGGCATCTCCTTTGATGCTCCAGAAGGCAGAGTCTATCTTGACCCGAAGACACACCATCTAGTCAGGGATGTTAGAATCGTTGTTGTAGATGAGAATCATGAGCTGCACTTCCCCAAGACATATGAGCAGGTTTGGCCGGATTGGCTGAGCAGGGAGAAGGGCGTAGACCTGACTAAGAAGCCTGAATTTGTTCAGTACGAGCCATAAGAAGCTCAAGATAATGCTAGGGTAAGCTTGTCAGTATGATATGCGTCTTGGTGGCCTGGAGGAGCTTCCGGGCTGCCAAGACTCTTCAAGACTGGGGGCGACTGACGTGCAACTTTTTGGTGAAATATTTGGAGCAATCTATCTGTATCTCGACAGTATGGCGTTCCTATTCTTATCAGCGGTGGGGCTAATCATTATCCTTGGAATGATGGGTATTACCAACCTGGCGCACGGCGAGTTTATGATGCTCGGTGCATATACAGCGGTGCTGGCGACCCGAGCTGGGTTACCCTTTCCTATTTCAGTTGTGTTTGCATCCCTAATGGTTGGGCTTTTCGGCATGGTGCTGGAAAGGCTCATTATTCGAAGGTTTTACGGTAACCTCCTACAGAGTCTAGTAGCTACCTGGGGCATAAGTCTGATCATCAGCCAGGGCATGTTAGTTCTCATGGGCCCGTCTCTGCAGACTATTCGAATGCCGCTAGGGGGCATCACGGTTGCAGGCAAGGCTTACGCTGCCTATCGGCTCCTTTTGGCAGTAATAGCCATTGGGCTTCTGATCGTGATGTGGTATGTCTTCCACCGAACCAAGTTTGGGATGCGTGCGAGAGGAGCGATGCAGAACGCAGAGATCGCTGAAGCCATGGGTATTAACACCTCTCGGATGTACCAATTCACCTTTGGCATTGGTTCTGCTTTGGCAGGCTTTGCTGGAGCATTGTATGCGCCAACTACTGTTTTGGCGCCATTGTATGGAGCCTCTTTCCTAGCGCCAGCCTTTGTCACTGTAGTAGTCAGTGGAGGTGCTAATGTAATTCAGGGTGCTCTAATCACCTCCGTTCTGCTGGGTATTATCGAAGGTACATCGTCACGTCTGTATGGGACTTTCATTGGAAGAATGGCCCTATTGGCGGCAGCCATGGTAATTCTGCGTGTTCTTCCCACAGGCATTTCCGGTTATCTTGAAACGAGAGGGGAGAGAGCACGATGAATAAAACGAGCCGCTTTAGCAACTTCCTAAATACCGTCAACGGTCCCTTTAGCATTGGACGAAGTGCGGTATTTTGGGTTGCCTTCCTGATAGTGACAGGCTACCTGTATTTCTTCCCCCGCTTTGCGTCCAGATATGATGTAATAAATCTCACGTACTTCATGTCGTGGACCTTTGTCGCAATGGGATTGAGTCTTATCTGGGGATGTGGAAACATTCTTAGCTTCGGCCAGATGGCTTTTGTAGGTATAGGTGGTTATGTCTACGGTATCATAGCCATCAACACCCTCGATGCCGTCGGCAATACGATTCCTGCACTTCTGGGTGGTATCATAATACCTTTCTTGGTAGCCGCGCTGCTTGGTTACTTTGTGTTCTACGGCAGAGTGAGCGGAGTCTATGTCTCCATCATGACACTGGTTTTCACACTGGTGCTGGAGACCTTTATGGGTCAGACTGCTGGTGACAAATGGCGGGTTGGTAAAGCGCTGCTTGGCGGTTATAACGGTATGACCAATATACCGTCAATTAACTTCGGCAGTACGGGGTTAAAGGGTGCGTCGCTTTACTATTTTGTCCTTACATTAATGGTTGTGACGTACTTGCTGCTAAGATACCTTGTCAACTCTAAGTATGGTGTCGGGTTGGTGGCAACCGGGTCAAATCCTGACCGTACAGAGGTATTGGGATATAACATTCGACTAATCCAGCTCCTGGCCTTTGCCATTGCGGGAGGTTTGGCAGGTCTATCCGGAGTGCTGTATGTCGCCTGGGGACACTACATTACCCCGTCGACAATGGGCCTTACCAACGCCTCACTTCCAGTTATCTGGGTAGCAGTTGGAGGCCGCAAGAGCATGCTGGCAGCAATAATTTCCACCATAGTGCTGCAGTACTTCACCCAATACTTGGCAGTTACCGGTAGTGAATTTGCCCTTATTATCTTGGGTGCCCTCCTGCTGATAGTAGTCTTGTACATGCCAGCCGGAGTGATACCTACATTGGCCAATTGTATTGGGAAATTGGGCTCCAAGAGACGCCAAGAGGCTTTATCCAACTCACAGTCTAGAAGGGGTGTCGGTGCATGAATGCTGTAGCAGATAGTCACAGAACCGTAAATCCAGCAGCAAACGGGCAGCCCTTACTGCAGCTTCGGGATGTAACCAAGCGGTTTGGCGGTCTGACAGCGGTCAATAAAGTTAACTTGGATATCCATCAAGGGGATCTGCACTTCTTGATTGGTCCCAATGGTGCTGGAAAGAGTACGCTCTTTAAGACTATTGTTGGTTATCACAAGCCAGACTCTGGGCAGGTGATCTACAAGGGCAATGACATTTCTTTTGTGGAACCGTTTCTTCGGGCGAGAATGGGGATATCGATAAAATTCCAGACGCCCAGTGTCTACCCCGATCTGACGGTGTTTCAGAATATGGTGGTAGCTTTAAACCGCCGGAGAACCGCCGTTGACAACGTGAGGCAAGAGATTCTTGATAGGCTGGATGCAGTGGGTCTGCATGGGATCGAGAACATGGCTGCCGGACAAATATCCCATGGTCAAAGACAATGGCTGGAAATTGGTCTAGCCTTAGCGGTAGAACCTGAGCTCCTTCTCCTTGACGAGCCCAATGCCGGAATGACCCCCGATGAGACTGCCAGAACGGCTGAGATCATTCGGAGGCTTAATAAAGATGGAATGACGATTATCGTAATCGCCCACGACATGGAGTTTGTCCGAATGCTGGAGCCGAGGATCACTGTTCTGCACTTGGGAAGGGTTTTCACCCAAGGTCAATTGTGCGAGATTGAGCGTAACGAAGAAGTGCAGCAGATATACCTTGGTAAGAAGTAGGGGGTGGAACAGTGTTACGTCTAAAGCAGCTCACATCGGGATATGGTTCGGTTCCTATCGTTCGGGATCTCAGCCTTGACATTAAGGCTCGGGAGATTACCGTGATATTAGGTCGAAACGGGGTAGGCAAGACTACACTGATGAAGACTATCATCGGCGTCCTGCCCACCATGCAGGGTTCAATTACTTTTAAGAATACGGATGTAACCAAGTGGAGTGCTAGCAGAAGAGCACGATTCGGCATGGGATATGTCCCCCAGGGACGGGGAATCTTCCCCCGCTTGACTGTCGAGGAAAACCTGTTGATGGGAGAGTTCATCAACATCGACTCTGGCGGTGAAAGACTGTACGACAAAGTCTATTCCATATTCCCCCGGTTGGATGAAAGGCGGCGCCAAAAGGGCGGCACTCTCTCTGGCGGAGAGCAGCAGATGCTGGCAATTGGCAGGGCTTTAGTCGGCAATCCGAATCTGCTCATTCTTGATGAACCATCTGAAGGCGTTCAGCCCAGTATTGTGCAGGACATGGTACCTATATTGAAGGGCCTCATGGAAGAGCTTGGGCTGACAATCTTGGTGGTAGAACAGAACCTGGATTTCGCCATGTCATTGGCTGACCGTTGCTACATCATGGACCGGGGAACCATCGTGGCAGAACTGGACAAGTCTGAGATGACGGACTCTGAAAGGGTCAGGCGTTATCTAGCCATATAAAACATTAATACCTCAAGGAGGGAATGTTATGAAACACGAACTAACCAAGGAGATTCAGGGCGAATATTCATATGTGATAGGACCGTACAGGGACCCCGTATTGACCGTTAAATCAGGTGATACCGTAGTTGCCCATACCGTAGATGCTTTCGAACAAAAAATCACAGACGAGAGCGTAAAACCGAGCTCAATAGCTACACTTCCGTATGTAAACCCATTGGTTGGACCCATTGCCGTGGAAGGTGCAGAGCCCGGTGACGCATTGGCTGTCCAGGTTATTTCAATTGACCCTGTAGGACCTCAGCCCAGGGGTGTAACTTGTCTGCAGAAATACTTCGGACTTTTGAGTCCGACAGCCTCTGCACTCTCAGAACCATTCCCAGAGATAGTAAAGATGGTCGAGGTTACGACTGAGGGAATCGTTTGGGATGAAGACATAGTCTTCCCTTATGAACCCTTTATCGGAACGATAGGTACAGCTCCCAAGATTGAAGCCGTCAATTCTCTGACACCAAGTAATCATGGCGGTAATATGGACTTGCCGGATGTTGCCCCGGGCAGCACAATTTATCTGCCAGTGCGGGCAGACGGCGGTCTTCTCTACTTGGGTGATGTTCATGCATGTCAAGGTGATGGCGAGTTGTGCGGCGTTGCCATTGAGATGCCTGCCCGTGTGGAGATCAAGGTGGAGCTTATAAAGAATTGGACCTTGGATTGGCCGCGGTTAGAAGACGAAAACCGGATAATGAGTATTGGCAACAGCAAGCCTCTAGAAGACGCAGTAAAGATCGCCTACAATGACCTGGTTCATTGGATGGTAGATTGTTATGGTTTCGATAAATGGGATGCTTACTTCATACTAACTCAAGTTGGCAGGGTAAGAATTGCTAACGTCGTCGATCCCTTGTACACAGCGGGGGCGTGGATAGACAAACGATACCTGAAAAAGGGTGGTAAATAGCCCAAGAACGGAGTCAGCCTAGTGAGCAGTTGGCTGTTCTGATGAAGGAATTATGGGTGGTACCGGGTGGCCGGGTGCCACCTATTTTTTTGCTCAGCATGTTGGTGATTTGATCGAACTGACGGATAACCTTGCTATCTAGTCAAAGGGCAGATAGTATCGACTCAGCCGGCACCCAATGGAAATTGGTTACAGAGGAGTTCCAGAAGCCGATGGGGAATGACCCATGCAATCGGTGGAGATTGGTTAGAAGGGCTGCAGGTGCCATCATGGAGAAATTTTTCTTGAAGAATTTCTGACATTAGGGTATTCTTGGAAACTGGGGGCTTTAATGAGTGTTGGAGGAGGTCTTTAGGCATGGCGGATTTTTTCCTGGGCCTTACCTTGCCAGAGGAGTTTGAAGAAGAAGTTGAAACCTTACGGAGACGCTTCGCTGCTCCCAAGACGGCACCCCACATAACCTTAATTCCTCCCTTTACTTGGCCGGGAACTGATCTTGAACTGGAACAGATCATCTCAGAGAGCATTCAGGGTGTCTCGCCTTTTACGATTAAGGCTCAAGGAATAGGCCGCTTTGGGCGGCGTGTAATTTACATACATGTTGAGCTGTCGGAAGAGCTTATGGGTCTTTATGAAAAACTGGAATCGGGTCTAGAAAGACAGGGCGTTGTCGAGAAAGAAAAGGATCGGTCCTATCGGCCCCATATCACCTTGGCGACAAGGCTGTCGCCGGGAGAGTTCAATCATTATATGGAAGAACTCCAGGATTACAGCCCATCTGAAGAATTCCTCTGCCAGCAGGTGGCTCTCTTCAAGATGACGGTGCAGGGCAGAACACGCCGCTGGCAAATCCTCAAACAAATATTTTTTTGAGACAAATAGCCTATTATCCCCATTCGATTTCAATGCGGCTTTTGGGAAAAACAATCCGGTTTTCCATGTCTTGGTCTCCGCAGTCTCATGAAATGGATACGAAATGAAAAGGGAAAATGTGTTTTCACAACTTGAAGAAAAACTTCACCCTACCTAGAAGGATTTCTGAGCTCAGGCTAGAATTACCTATTTCAGAAGGACAGCGGCGGTGAAAAAAATCTCCACCAAGCAAATGCGATTGCGAAATTAATCACAAATCACCGCCCCATGAACATCAAGTTCATGAAACCGCACGTTTGTTGTAGGGAAGGAGGAATGCACCGGGACTAGGCGCTAGCTAGTAGTACAGTAAACCCCAAGAACAGAAAAATGATAAGGAGGTTCACTATGTACAAATCACGGATCACGCAGGTTTTGGTTATTGCTATGATGTTAGTTCTAGTTGGTTCGATGGTGGCTATGGCCGCAGACACGATTAAGATCTGTCATCTGGCCCCGTTGACTGGTGGCTCTGCATTCCAGGGACAGATTCTGGTAAATGCTGCTAAGCTGGCGGTTGAAGAGATCAACGCTGCTGGCGGAATCAACGGTATGCTCATTGAGTACATTCCTATCGATGAGACTTCCAGTTCCTCATCGGGTATCGAAGCCGTTCGCAAGGCAATTGCCGAGGACCCGGTTGTTGTAATTGGCCCCAACCGCTCCGGTACTATCCTGGCCGCTGAGAATCTGTGGCGGGAAGCCAAGATCCCCTTCTTGGTAGATGGTACCAACGCTGATATCACCAAGAGAGGCAATCCCTATACATTTAGAATGCAGGTTGAGTCCACCTATTGGGCACCTCTGCTCATCCGTACGGCTCTAGAGTACTACGGTGTTGAGAAGCCTGCAGTCATCTACGGTCTCAACGACTATTCAAAGGATCTTTGGAACGCAACCAAAGCTGCTTTGGATGAACAAGGAATCAAGCCGGTTACAGTCCAGACTTTCAACGATGGCGACCGTGATTTCACAGCACAGCTTCTGAAGGTAAGGGCTGCCGGAGCCGATGCATTGTTCTGCTTCGGTTACGAGACTGAGCAGGGTATCATCCTGCGGCAGCGCAGTGAGCTGGGTCTGCAGGACCTGCGTATTTTCGGTGAGCGCGGCTGTGCATCTCCTGCAGTGTCAGATTTGGCGGGACTCGAGAATGTCGAGGGTGTAATCACCACCACCAACTTCTGTACAGGAGATCCTGACCCCGTGAAGCAGGAGTTTGTGAGAAAGTGGAACGAGACCTATAACGTTGCTATGTCACCTACCCACGTATGCCACTACGATACAATCCATATCCTTGCTGACATTATTGGTCGGGTAGGAACTGACCGAGAGGCCATCCGGGAAGAGCTGGCTAATCTGGACTTCCAGGCTCCGCTCGGCTACTACCGAGCTGACAAGTACGGCAACCTCAGCCACACCATGTACTCTCAAGTATTTGAGAACGGTGAGTGGAAGATCCTGCTGATGGAAGATTACTACCCAGCTGAGTAACACAGCTAGTGTATCCTTCAGCAAGATAATGTTGGAGGTTTGTAGATGATAATCGGCTGGTGCGGGACCTTCCCGCACCAGCGATTACATGCCTGGCTAACAACCTGGGAAGAAGGTGACCTGTTGACAGTCGGTTTATGGATACAAATCATCCTTAATGGCTTGGCCATGGGAGTTCTCTATTCCCTGCCGGCGTTAGGAATATCGCTTATCTGGAATGCCACAGGCTTATTCAACTTTGCCCAGGGTGACTTACTCACTCTCGGCGGGTATGTAATGCTTACATTGTTTGGCATGGCGGGACTGCCTTACATCGTGAGCTTTATACTAACGGTAGCTATCATGGGCCTAGTGGGGTATTTTATTAGCCGAATTTACTTTTACCCCATGCTGGAACACAAGGTTCATCCACAGATTATTTTGATTGGAACAGTAGCAGCCTCTGTGTTTATCCGCAATCTGATTTTGGTTATTTGGGGTACTATGCCTACGACCTTTAGGAACCCCTTTGGTACTAGAGTTATGAATATAGGCGACATATTTCTTATGCCCCACGTTATCTGGATCTTAGCCATAGTGGCTGTGCTGCTCATCGTTTTGCAGTACATTCTGCGGGGCACAATGGTCGGCACAGCTATGCGGGCTGTTGCTCAGAATCAAACGGCTGCCTGGCTGATGGGTATTCGTAATGACCGGATGATTGCCCTAACATTCTGTTTGAGTACAGCCATCGCTGCAGTGTCAGGTATATTGATTACTCCAATTATCCCCTTGACACCTGATATGGGTGGAATGCTTTCTGTCAAGGCAATGGCTGCGGTCTTGATCGGGGGCCTTGGCAGCTTTAGCGGCACCCTAATTGGCGGTATTGCTGTGGGTATCGCTGAAACGGTTTTTGCTACCCTAGTGACTCCTACGTATAAAGACGTCTTCATCTTTCTGGTTCTCGTCGGGTTCTTGCTGGTAAGACCCGGAGGTATCTTTAGAGCACAGATCTCGGAAAAGGTGTAGTGGAAGGAGGGGTGATATGAACAACATTAAGGTGTTTTGGAACCGGTATGGACTTCTAGTAGTAGCGGTACTGCTGCTGCTTACTCCACAGTTTACCAGTCAGTATGAATTTTACGTAGTGCAGCGGGGAGTCCAGAACGCGATGCTGGTGCTCGGGCTGGTGATGCTTATTGGCTACACAGGTCTCATGACCTTGGGAAGTGCTGCCCTACTGGCTACCGGTGCGTATACTTATGGAATCCTTATGCTGAGGCTGGGGTGTTCACCCCTCATTGGAACAATCGGTGCCGTGTTATTCACCACCGTTGTCGGTACCCTGCTGGGAATCCCGGCTTTTAGGCTTTCGGGGCCGTTCTTGGTGGTGACTACGGTGGGGTTTGGTGAAATCGTGAGAATCCTCATTCTCAACTGGGAGCCTCTTACCAGGGGACCCTATGGCCTTTCGGGATTCCGGCCGGTGATGCCTACTACCCGCGGGGTATACTACTTGATGGTTGTGGTACTCATCTTACTTGCTATAGTCACAGAGAGAATCGGCCGCTCAAGGCTGGGCCTGGCAATGAAGGCTGTCAAAGAGGATGAAGTGGCTGCCGAGGTCATGGGAGTAAACGTAAGAAGGGTGAAGTTGGTTTCAAATGCCCTGACGGCGGCCTTGGCAGGCCTGTCAGGAGTATTCTTAGCAAGCCTAACTGGTTATCTAAATCCTGATTCCTTTACATCCAATGAGAGCACCAGTTATCTATTGATGGTTGTAATGGGAGGTATGAGCAACGTAGTCGGTTCCATACTTTCCTCCCTATTCCTCACGGTGCTGCCGGAGGTACTGCGCTTTTTGGCTGAAAGCCGACTGCTTGTATACTCCCTGATTCTCCTTGTGTACTTGCGTCTCTACCATGTTCGAGGTGGCAGTAAAGTAAGGGCCAAGTCTGCTGGGTCCAGAGGTAGGAGTTGAAAGCATGGGAATAGACAAGAACGGCAATATCGTTTTGAAAACTGATTCTTTGACTAAGCGTTTTGGTGGACTGGTAGCAGTCAATAATCTCAGCTTTGAGGTCCATGAGGGTCAGATATGTGCTTTGATTGGTCCCAACGGATCCGGCAAGACTACAGTACTGAACCTAATTACCGGGATTTACCCCATTGATGGCGGGCGTGTCGACTTTCTCGGTGAGCTGATCAACGGTTTGCCATCCCATGCCATCTGTTGGCGAGGGATTGCCAGGACTTT
>LSQX01326760.1_pt1 | contig 13596 bp, 11 predicted proteins | sample 654561 | NCBI WGS metagenome assembly LSQX01 (sample SAMN04489861, study PRJNA283612) | anaerobic digester metagenome | isolation source: 4 biogas reactors fed with cattle manure at either 37C or 55C with and... | place: Denmark: Kongens Lyngby | collected 2014 | reverse complement strand
CCAGCGACAAACAATCGCTGTTGAAAGTCGCCACAAGGGTTTTCTCTTCCTTCACACATTTAGAGATCAGGGTGTCTACTTCAGGATCTTCCGCTTTAACGGGAGATTCTCCCCGATTGATCATAGGGATCTTCCAGTAACTGCGGGTACTGGGACGCTGGCAGACAATCACAAACTTGGAATATTTTCCATCTTTGTTCTTTGTATCGGCCACCACAGCAGCCATCACAGCCCCTACAAATCCGGCCCCCATCACCACCACCACCTCCTGTCCTTTCTGGTGTGCCTGCTTTGTTAATTTTGACAAACGTTCAAATTCAATTTGATAATCTTTTTCCTCCGGGAGCGGGAACTTTTCTCCTGCCGGGTTGATGGAATATTTAGTCATAATAATATATTGATTTAAACATGAAAGACTTCTTCCATTTCTGCCCACCATTCGCCGTTTAAACAAGATTCCAGGGATTGTTGGCAGGGTTCACAGAGCTTCCACCATTTCTGAGTAACAGGATCTGCAGCCATTTTTTTCATATCGGCTTCGTAATCATTCCCGATGTATTCATAATAGCTAAACAGCCAACCTTCTCTATAAAAGATACTGTAATTCCTTATGTTGCAATCGAAAATTGTTTTTAAAACACCAGGCCAGACTGTTTCATGCAATTTAATGTATTCTTCTTTTTTTTCAGGTCTTAACCGGATAACGCTACCATACCTTTTCATCGGGGAGTTTTTATAGAATTTTTTTGATGCTTTGGGCTTCTTTTTTATTACATACCAGAATGGCGTCAGGTGTTTCGACAATGATCATGTTGTCAACACCAAGCAACGCAATTGTTTTATTCGGATTAGATGAACCAATGACAATATTGCCTTTAGAGTTGTATTCTTTCACTTGAATGTTTCTAACTATGTTCCCGTTTTCATTGGTCTCAAAGACTTCTGAGAGTGCAGTAAATGAGCCAATGTCATTCCATCCAAAATCAACCGGTAGAACGTAAGTGTTCGGAAATTTCTCCATTATGCCATAATCAATAGAGATCTTTACAAACTTATCAAACAATGCTATCAACTGTTTCTGAAATTCCTGATCAGAAATTATTTTGTTCCTTCTGTCATTTCTTAATTCTGCAATAGATCTTAAAATAGACCAGTGATCAGGTAGAAAATCCTCAAGTGCACGAAACATTGTATCCATCTTGAAAATGAACATACCGCTATTCCATAGGAATTTTCCACTTTCAAAATACTCTTTTGCCTTATCTATTGTGGGTTTTTCACAAAAACGAAGTACTTTTGTCGGTATACCGATTCTACTCTCTTCTGTCTCCAAATAACCATATCCAGTTTCGGGTTTGTCAGGTTTTATCCCTAAAGTAACAATCGATTGTGACTGTTCTGCAAGTTTGATAGCTGTCATTAAATTGGCACGGAACTCCAGTTCGTTCTTTATCAAATGATCCGATGCCAGAACCACCATGGTTGAATGAGGATATACTTCATCAATTACTATACATGCATGTCCTATGGCTGCTGCAGTATCTTTGAAGGCCGGCTCTATTATAATGTTCTCTGGAGGAATTATATCAAGTTCTTCACTTATTCCTCTTGCCTGTATCTGATTCGTAGCAATGAATATTCTTTCTGCAGGTATCATCGGAAGAATACGATCAACAGTCATTCTTATAAGACTATGTTGATTGTCAATCAGCTTTAATAATTGCTTTGGTTTTTCTTTGGTCGATAAAGGCCAGAATCTTTCACCGGAACCACCGGCCATTATCATTACTGTGTAATTATTCATAGTTATTCTTATCAATAAACGGCAGAACGCATAGTCTGTTTCCGTAACCAGAATGTATATATCAAAATAATTATGAAGCAGACCATTGGAATAACAAAACCGATAGCCATATTTTTTTCTCCCATAGCACCCATGAGTACGGGAGCTATTGCACCGCCTACTATGGACATAATAAGAAAGGAAGATGCGCGTTTTGTTTTTGTGCTGTCTAACCCCCTTATTGCAAGGGCAAATATGGTAGGGAACATAATGGATTCAAACAGGTAACACAGTAGTAAAGCTGCGAGGGCCAGTTTCCCCGGAATAAAAGTGACTACTATCATACATATTGAAGCACCAATCGCACAAAACATCAGAATTTTTTCTGCTTTTATGTATTTCATGATCCAGCTGCCTCCCATACGACCTGTCATAAATAATCCCATACCTCCAAAGGATAATATTAACGCTGCTGTACGCGGACTGAAAGCGGGAATGTTTTCTGTAACATAATTGATAAAAAAACTGTTGATTCCAGTTTGGGCTGCCACATAAAAGAATAAGGCCACTACTCCAAAAATAAAACCGGCATGATTCCAAAGGCCTCCTTTGACATTTTCTTCATCTTTTATTACAATTTCAGGCAATTTGATACGACTAAAAACGACGGCCACTACCAAAACTACTATCCCGATGATTGCATAGGGAAGTGCCACACTACCATCATTACCGCTTCTTCCTGTAAAGATTAGAAGTCCTCCAACTAGTGGTCCGCAGATCCAACCTAACCCATTAAATGATTGGGCCAAGTTTAGTCGTTGCGGTCCGCTGTCTTTATCTCCTAGCACCGTAATATATGGGTTGGCGGCTGTTTCCAGGCAAGTAAGTCCACAACCGATAATAAACAGTGATAAAAGGAAGAACTCAAAGGACATGATCCGTTCCCCTGGAATAAATAATAACGCTCCTATTCCGTATAAGATCAAACCGGTTACCACTCCTGTTCTGTACCCCCATTTTTTGATTATTGAACCTGCGGGAAGTGCCATCAGAAAATAACCGCCATATACAACAGCCTGTACAAGTGCAGAACGGCTTTTTGATATAACCAATGCATCCTGGAAATGCTTATTCAGGACATCTAGAATACTATGAGCAAAACCCCAAAAGAAAAAAAGGGAAGTGACAAGAATAAAAGGGACTAAATAAGATTGCTTCTTTATCATAACCAGTTTTTCCTTCGGATCTTAATGGTTTGTGTGCCCTCAATAGGGTGATCCGTAATCAATGCCAAATATCCACCACCCCCGGCACCGGCAAGTTTCCAGGCCAATGCACGGTCCTTAAACTTTTCTATGTAACCGGGGACTCCGTTATCCATCATTTTGGGGAACATGGCTACCTGGGCATCAAATGAAGCTTTAATGGATTGTGCAAATTTTTCAAGATTCCGGTTAAGTATGGCGTGCCAACAAGCATCAGCCGCAGCAGCCAACGGCTCGACTTTTGGCTTGATAATATCGGCTCCTTCCAGAACATTGAAATCGGGTACACGTGGATTTGTATGCACCAGGCATATATGCTGCTCCAACCAGTCAAGTATCAGATCATCGTTACATGATTCAATTTTCTTAGGCCAGTATTCTTTATCGTAAAAATGACGGTTCAATCCCGGCATGCATATACCTATGGCATCCTGCGCCCCGGAAATTTCTTCTTTGCCCGGTTCATTCTCAAAACAAAACAACATTTTGGCCACAAGTTCAGGATTCCCTTCAGGTAAACGAAACGGCCAAAGTTTTTTGGCCGCTTTTATGGTTGAAGTGGACATTCCGCTTCGTTCTTTATAAGTGTTCGGAACTTGTTCTAATGATACTGTAAGAGCCCATCCGGGCGTAAATTTTGAAACATAAGGCTGGTCGATCCACGTTCCCGCCAGATCAAGTCTGGAGGGCAATCCTACGGGTTCTGTTTGTTTTAATGATGTCGAGGATCTGACCGGCAGTCCCTGGTCGGGTGTCCTTTTTAAAACAACATATTGAATTCCTAACTGAGAGCACAATGTCGTCTTTTCCAGAGAATCACCGTCTTCATTTACAACGAATACGTCCGGTTGAAATGTCTTAATATCTTCCTCGAAATCCAATATGCCACTTCCTTTGTTGATCCAGGCATCTTTCACGTAACGTATAGAGCGAACCATATAGAGACGCTCCTGCTGAGAATTGAAAGGTCTTCTGCCTTTTAAAGCCATTATGGTATCGTCTGCACCGATCCCGACATACAGATCACCGTATTGTGAGGCTTCTTTGAAAAATGCTACGTGCCCGCTATGTAGTAAGTCATAACATCCGGACACAAATACTTTTTGGGGCATTTCTATACTTTTAGGATATACTGTTAATGTACCACTGATACAACTTTCCTACTCCTTCTTTTATGTCAATTTTATGATGCCACCCAAGCTCATGAAGCTTAGAAGGATCCGTGAGTTTCCGCATGGTCCCGTCCGGCTTGGAAGAATCAAAACTAATCTTTCCTTTGTATCCAACGGTTTCGACAATAATTTGTGCCAACCCGGTAATGGTTACTTCCTTACCTGTACCAATGTTGATATGGCAATTGCGAATTTCATTTCCCTCGGGTATCGTATCCTTGAAATCCACACGCTCCATGATATAAACACAAGCATCGGCCATTTCCTCACTCCACAAAAATTCTCGTAATGGCTTTCCCGTTCCCCATAAAACCACCTTATCTGAATGTATGCCGTATTTTGCCAATTTGTCTTTTATCTCACTATTGGAGCTTTTGCCGTTTATACCTTCTACAGGACGTTTGTCAAGATCGGCACGTATAGTTTTCCAGTTGTCGTTCATTAGCCAGTGACTCAAGACAATTTTGCGAATCATGGCCGGCATTACATGGCTGTTTTCCAAATGGAAATTGTCATTGGGTCCGTATAAATTGGTTGGCATAACCGCTATGAAATTAGTACCGTATTGCAAGTTAAAGCTTTCACACATTTTCAAACCAGCAATTTTAGCGATAGCATATGGTTCATTTGTATATTCCAGTGGGGCAGTTAACAAACAATCTTCTCTCATAGGCTGCGGAGCTTCCCTTGGATAGATACAAGTACTGCCCAAAAACAATAACTTTTTAACCCCATGATGAAAGCTCTCTCCAATTACATTGTTCTGAATAACCAGGTTTTTATATATAAAATCTGAACGATAAGTAGTGTTGGCCATAATCCCACCTACAACGGCAGCTGCCAAGATTACGTATTCCGGGTTTTCTTTATCAAAAAACTCTTTTACTGCTTCCCTATCCATCAAATCCATCTCATCTATAGAACGGCCAATGAGATTCGTATATCCTTTAGACTTTAAATTATTCCATATAGCTGAACCTACCAGTCCCAAATGACCGGCTACATATATCTTACTGTTTTTTTCCATAATCATTATTCCATAGTACTCCTTAAATACAATTTTCTAACAAAACGCATATCGTGCATTACCATTTTTCTAACCAATTCAGGAAAAGATGTTTTGGTGGGATTCCAACCCAATACGTTCTTCGCTTTTGTTGGATCACCCAAAAGCAAAGCTACCTCTGCAGGACGGAAATATTTAGGATCTACTTCAACCAAGACCTTTCCTGTTTCTTCGTCAATTCCTTTTTCTTTAATGCCTTTCCCTTCCCAACGAAGATTGATGCCGACTTCCTTAAAAGCTAGCGTACAAAACTCTCTGACCGAATGATTCTCGCCTGTTGCTATTACAAAATCTTCCGGTGTATGGTGTTGCAACATCAGCCACATACATTCTACGTAATCTTCTGCATATCCCCAGTCACGTAAAGAATCCAGATTCCCCAAATACAATTTATCCTGAAATCCTTGTTTGATACGTGCTGCAGCCAATGTGATCTTCCGGGTTACGAATGTCTCCCCTCGGCGTTCACTTTCATGGTTAAATAAAATACCATTTACGGCAAACATATCGTAAGATTCCCGGTAATTCTTCGTTATCCAGAATCCATACAATTTGGCTACACCGTAAGGGCTTCTAGGATAAAAAGGTGTTGTTTCCTTTTGGGGTGTTTCCTGTACCAGACCATATAATTCAGAAGTAGATGCCTGGTAAATACGTGTTTTTTTCTCCATGTCCAAAATCCGCACTGCTTCCAATAAGCGTAACGTTCCAACAGCATCTGTTTCTGCTGTAAACTCCGGCACATCAAAACTGACTTTCACATGGCTTTGAGCTGCCAGATTATAAATTTCGTCCGGCTTAACAGTTTGCAGGATCCTGATAAGCGAACTGGAGTCCGTCATATCTCCGTAATGCAATGTCAGTAAACGTTTCTGGTGCATATCACGAATCCATTCATCCAAATATAGGTGTTCTATACGTGCTGTATTGAAAGATGAAGAACGACGGATTATGCCATGGACTTCATAGCCTTTCTCCAGAAGGAATTCCGCCAGGTAAGAACCGTCCTGACCTGTTATTCCGGTTATTAGTGCTTTTCTACTCATTAAACATGTTTTTTTTATTTCTATTTTTTCATTTAATAATTCTGTCACCCTGTCCTTTACCTGTAACTGTTGCAAGAACATATTTCAAATAATTGGTCAAATTTAAGTCTTTTAACATCAGTGCATCAAATTCGGAAAGTTTAGCAGGAGTCGACATATCAACATCGTTTATTTGAGCAAGTCCGGTTATTCCCGGTTTAAAGTTATAAACACCTCTTTTTTCACGTTCACTAATGAGTTCTTCTTGGCTAAAGAGGCAAGGTCTGGGACCAACCAGGCTCATATCACCTATTAAAACATTAAAAAGCTGAGGCAATTCATCAAGTTTGGTTTTTCTTAAAAAGGATCCAAATCTTGTAACATCACTTTGATTGGCAAGATGTGTCGCTACTGATTTTGTGTTTTTATTCATCGTCCGGAACTTATACAACGTAAAAGCCTTCTTGTTCTTACCTACTCTTTTCTGTCTAAAAACAGGCGATCCTGTATCAAACAAACCAATAATATACAATACTAATATTAGGGGTAATAGCAAGATCAAACCAAAAAAAGAAGCCAACAAATCAATTATGCGAATCATATAATATTACTCATGCAATTACAATTTATTAAAACTTGCCAGTGTTTTCCTCATTCCTTCTTCTGCAGTGACTGGCATATTTTCGATACCTAGTGCCTGTTTTATTTTTGCATTGCTCACCACATAGTTCTCCGTGAGTTTGCGCAACCGCTCTTTGTTGAGTGGAAGCTTCAAAGCCCCGCCTATGGCAGCAGCACCGTTCATCAACCCTTTCGGCAGTTGCCAGATGTGCGACCTCTTCCCCACCGATTCACCGATCAACCTGATCAGTTCATTGGTCGATAATGGCTCATCATCCCCCACGTGATAGATGCCACTCTCAATGTTCTCCTTCACGATCAGCTGCTCCACCACATAGGAGATGTTATCGATGGAACAAAACGACCGACGATTCTCATAGGCACCCAGCGGCCAGGGAATCCCCTTCTTCACCACGTTGTAGAGCAGGTTCAGGTTCCCCTTGTTACCCGGACCGTGTATCATGCAAGGCCTTAAAATAATTACCCTTTTAACCAATAGCTTATCGCTAACGGCTGAAAGCTTGCTTAATATATACTCCTCCGCCCTGATCTTCGATTCACCGTAGGGACCCACCGGTGCCGGAACAACCTCCTCCGTCAGCACATCACCCGGCACACTGTCCGCAGCCGCTTTCACCGAGCTGAAGAAGATAAACGTCCGTGCATCCGATTGCAGGAAATAGTCGAATATCTTTTGCGTGAGGCCGGTGTTCACATCAAAGTAAACCTGCGCTTCGCTCCTGTTCTTCGTGTCATGCGCCTTTCCCGCAAGATGCACAATTGCATCCACCGGAGGCACCTTACCCAGCTCATCCCAGCCGAATATGCGTTCCACACCCTCCTTTTCAGGCTGATGAATATCCAGTCCAACTATCTTATGGTTCCTGAACCAGCTATTTGTGAAGTTGGTACCCACAAAGCCGTTGATACCGGTGATAAGTATTTTCATTCTATTTTATTTTACGACCTCGATACCTGGAATCCTTTGTGGGAAAGTTGCATCTCCACAAATCGAGCTTTGTCATTCGGGCGGTTCTCCTCTAAGATCTTCCTGATCCGCAGTGCAGCTTCCGGTTCTTTGGCAACCATGTAGAGATAGCCACCACCACCGGCACCGGGTAGCTTGTACCCAAGGGTATAATCTTTGATCAGATCAATGATCTGCGCCACACCCGGGGGATTGGTCCCTCTGTCCAACGCATTGTTCTGCTGCCAGCTCTTCAGCACCAGTTTTCCGTACCGGTCAAAATTGCCCCGCTGAATACACTCCGCCATATCCAGGGCATGCGCTTTCATCTCATGCAGGAGGGAGAGATGATGACCCTCGTTCAGGAACATGGAACGTACAATCTCACCCAGGATATTCTTAGCCACACGGGTGATGCCCGTATAGTACAACAGGTGGCAGGGAGCCAGCAATGAATCCCTGAAGATGGATTCCGGCAACCAGCTCACCTGGGGTTGTTGCAGAAAACCACTCTCCGATTCAAGCAACTTCACACCATGAAGGATGCCGCCATACTGATCCTGCCAACCACCGCCACTGGTGAGCAATTGTTCCAGGACCAACGTGATCGTTGCAATCTCATGTTTGTTCCATTGCAGGCCACAGAAGTCGTTCAGCGCACCCAACACAGTAGCCGCCAAAATTGAGCTGGTGCCCAGTCCCGACCCGGCAGGAATGGCTGAAAGCAGGGTAACCTCTATCCCGGCACCAAAAGCTTTCAACTGTTGCTCCAGTGAATCATATCGTTCACCCGCGAACTCAGGCAGAAAGCCACAAAGTGCCAATGCTGCCCGGGGAATGGAGAAAGGTGATCCCAGCTTGCGGTATTCCAGCAACTCCTCAAAAGTCTTCACCACCTCCGTAGCGCCCATATCAATGGAGCGCAACACGATGTGATGCTCGGCACAAGGCTTCACATACACCTGCAATGGAGGCTGTCCATTCAGTTCAATGGCCATGTTCACCACACTCCCACCCGCGTAGAGCGAAAAAGGCGGTGTATCGGTCCACCCTCCCGCAAGATCAATTCTCACCGGACTCCTGCCCCAGACAATCTGATCGGGGAGCGCTGCCAACTTTGGCACACGTTTCTCACCCGTCACTGCGTTGATCAACCCGTTTCGCAGCAGCGAAAAAGCTTCCGACTCCTCCTTCTCAGCATTCAGGCTGTCGCCCTGCGACGAGAAAAGGCGCGAGCGAAGCATCCTGTTGTGAATCTTCTGCATGCTGTCCGACTCTTCGGGAAGAGCCCCCGGAGCCGGCAACTGCAAACGCGCATAATCTTCAGCCACATCAGAGAGATCGAGCTGATAAAACACACTCTTCTCGTAATTTTGCTCCAACATCGGATAGTTCTTCCGTCGGGTTTCCGACCGTTGGGCGTACAAGCGGGACAATGATGCCCGATCCATCAACGCATCGGCTGAAAAGCGTGTGGAGCGAAGCCAGATATCTTTCCCTTCAGCGGATAAGGGTTCCGTACCGATCATCCATTGAAGCACTTGCTCCATTTCTTCTTTTGATTCCAAACAGGGGAAAAGCGGACATTGCTGAAGATCAATCCCATCACCCCCCAGCAGGTCGGAAGTCAGTTCTCTTTCTTCCAACCACTGAATAATGGGGAGCCCCATCCAAATCGTCTCAGGACTGCCGATGCTTCCTTTGAACGCATCATTGATTCCATAGGGACGAACCACATAACCTGTCTCATCCACCGGCACCATGTCTATGCAGATCCCCTCCGGCAGGTTCAGCTGCCAGTCGTTCTCCGGCACCCCTGTAATCACATGATCGGCCGAAAGACGCCACTTCTTCCCAACACAAGCATTCTCAATCCATATGTTGCGGTTGCTCTCCGTGAAAGAGACTTCCACCACCGCGTTCTGGGTAAAGATGGCAGGGTTGGGCTTAATCTTGCGATGCATGATCAGTCGCTGGTCATACACCTTGTTCTGCAGCGCCAGCGTAGATGAAATCATCTCACGACTGGTCCCGTAATGATAAAACTCACCTCCGTTCAGGGGTAGAATCTTTACCGAAAGGTTGTTAATCGCTTCGTCTTTGATGGCAGGACGATTTCCCAATGCCAGTCCAAAGTCGCTGTACAGGTCATAGAACTGCATCTTCTCCCCATCACAATAGGAGCGTTCCCGCAAAAGCTGTACCGCCCGGTCGCTCAGCAACCAGAGGCCGATGTCCATCAGGAAGAAGTGCGAATGCGAAAGATCCTCCAGGTCACGCAAGGAAGGTTTCTGAAGCATGCAATCCAACTCTTCAGGGGTCTCCCTTCTTGCGGCGAACACCCCATGGCGTGTTGCCAGTGAAGCATCCACCCACAAACCATAACAGACCACATCCGCTTCCGGGATCTCCTGCAAGGGCTTCTCCGCATGGATGTACACGTCACCGCTCACAACCAGCGTACGGAGTGAAGCGGGCGACTGCTGCATGATCTTTTCGTAAAGCGGGAGTTGCAGACGCAGTAGGTCCTGCGACAACCGTTGACCCCTTGCCCAACGAAATACCGGCACAGGGAGACTTATCTTCCCCGTCACCGCATAGGCAGGGAGGCGACGACTCTGACCACCGGCATGAATCAGGATACGCTTCTCTGCCGAGAGCCAGTCGTTAAAGTCCATACCCGGATGCTCATCCCGGTAACACTCTTCCAGCAACCAGGTCGTACCACTCCCCGATCCCAATCGTTTATCCCGGGGATCCGAAGTACAAAACCACTCCTTCTCACTACGGTGGTGAAGTTGGTTATAATCCTTTACGGCATTGGGGGGATGAGAAAGCAGTCGTCGCATTGCTGGTTCAACCAAAATTATTGTAAATCCTCGTCAATCTCCGCTTTCAATTTCAACTTACGCACGAAACGCATGTCGTGTGCCACCATCTTCTGTACCAGTTCGGCGAAAGAAGTCTTGGTAGGGTTCCAACCCAACAACGTTCTTGCTTTGGTAGGATCACCCAGCAGCTGTTCCACCTCGGCCGGGCGGAAGTACTTCTTATCCACCTCAACCAGCACTTTGTCGGTAGTTACGTCAATCCCTTTCTCGTTCACTCCTTCACCTTCCCATCGCAGGGTGATGCCCGCTTCGGCGAAGGCCAGTGTACAAAACTCCCTGACGGAATGCATCTCACCGGTCGCAATCACAAAGTCCTCCGGTTCCGGGTGCTGCAGGATCATCCACATGCACTCCACGTAATCCTTCGCATAACCCCAGTCACGCATGGCATCCAGGTTACCCAGGTAAAGCTTGTCCTGCATACCCTGTGCAATTCTTGCAGCCGCGATGGAGATCTTCCTGGTAACGAAAGTCTCACCCCGTCGCTCACTCTCGTGATTGAACAGGATGCCATTCACAGCATACATGCCGTACGACTCGCGGTAGTTCTTTGTAATCCAGAAACCGTACAATTTGGCCACACCATACGGACTGCGCGGATAAAAAGGAGTCGTCTCCTTTTGCGGCACCTCCTGCACAAGACCGAACAGTTCTGAAGTGGAAGCTTGATAGATACGGGTACTTTTCTCCAGTCCCAGGATGCGCACCGCCTCCAGCAGGCGCAGTGTCCCCACCGCATCCGTTTCGGCTGTATATTCAGGTACATCGAAGCTCACCTTCACGTGGCTCTGCGCTGCCAGGTTGTAAATCTCGTCCGGCCGGATATTCTGTATCACCCGTATCAGCGAACTGGAGTCGGTCATATCTGCATAGTGCAGATTTATCAAACGTTTATGATGCATATCACGCACCCACTCGTCCAAGTAAAGATGTTCTATCCTACCCGTATTAAACGAGGAAGACCGCCGCAGCAGTCCATGCACCTCGTAACCCTTCTCAATTAAAAACTCCGCTAAGTAAGAACCATCCTGCCCGGTAATACCCGAGATTAATGCTATTTTAGTCATAGATTATTGATTAAATATATTTATTATAATAGTATAAGCTCTATATTTCAATTTTACTTACTGTATTCCAGTCAATTATAGAATCTGCTTTCTCTAAATTGATGAAATCAAAATCAGTAAGATAACGGTCGAATTTAGAAAAAGAATGTTTAAGACCTACATATGATTTGAATTTCCTAATTCCTTTTTGACTTTCAAAAACAGGTTGATCTGCATCAAAATCTCTAGGGTGGAAATAAGTCATAAGATAAGGAGATTTATCACTCCATTTTTTTATAATCCTATATGGAAATAGTCTAAAAAAACCACCACCAGAGAATACAATATTCTTTCCCAACAGTTTGTGAAAATTAATAGGGAATTCTTTTATTTCACCATTTTGTGTTTTAATGATTGTTGGACCAGCATCACCATAGCCAGGAAAACCCCCATAATCATGATTAGCTGGAAATATCGAACAGTCGTATTTAAACCCTAGTTCAATTAATATATCAAGAGCCCAAAGATTATTCTTTGTAATTGAAAAACCAGGAGCACGAAAAGCATTAACCTCTTTTCCAATAACATCCTCTATCAACAACTTTGCTTTATTCGTATCAAACCTAAATTCTTCTGGAGTAAATCTAAAAGAAAGCTGATGTTGATATGAATGACAACCAATATGATGACCCATATCACTGATGCGCTTAATAACAGTTGGATGCTTTTCTGCAAGCCAACCCAAACAAAAGAAAGTCCCATTAATATTATCTTTCTCTAAGCGTTCAAGTATTCTATCAACACCTTCATAAATCCTAACTTCATACTTATCCCAGTTAAAATCCTGAGTTATAAAGTCAACATTATACCAATCTTCAATATCAAATGTTAGAATGTTCACTTATCAAAATATTTTTCAAAATCACTTTTCGCTCCTTTATAAAACTGAGTAAATACCGTCTCCCAATTATCATTCCCCTCAATTAACATAATTCCATCTTCAGTAACAACAACGTCCCAACCTATTGAGTGTATTCCATAAAATAAAGAGTGTGCTTTTTTTACATATTGGACCATTTCCTCCCAATCAGGTAATTTGTATCCTTCGAATACTATTTCACTATTTGGGTGATATAAACTTTTAGTCCCATATCCTGGTTTAAAAAGCCCCCATTTCTCTAATTTTCCATCATTGATATCGATTCCACACAAGATGCCACCAGAAGACCAGTTGTCTGTATGTCTACCATTCACTCCCATTCTGAAAAAAGCACATAATACTTTAACTTCTCCTTTATGTTGAACTGTTACAATTCTTGTAGTATTTATAGAATGAGGATGAAACCGGGCATATGCTTCAGTTTGATTTTTAATACTATGCTGAATTATCCAGTGATCGTTACCAAAAATATCAATTAAGTTTTTCAAATCAGATAACTCATTGTTTATGTAAATGCTGCCATCGTTAATCATCAGCTTAAATATGTTTCTATTCATTCCTCCTCCATAACTTATGTTTTTTTTGCAAAAAGCACTTATATTTAATTCTGTTATAGATTCAATGGTTTTATAGGATTTCTCAGATATAGAATAGAATTTCCCTTTGTTTACTAACCCTATATTCAGTGGGGTGTTAATACCAATACTTCTACAGTAGGCTTCAAAAACAAATTTATCTCTTACTAAGCACACATCATTATTAAAATCATAGACAGGTTTCTTTGGCAACTGATTGTTTTTGTTACGTGCATGAGTGAAGG
>LSQX01114033.1_pt2 | contig 13597 bp, 10 predicted proteins | sample 654561 | NCBI WGS metagenome assembly LSQX01 (sample SAMN04489861, study PRJNA283612) | anaerobic digester metagenome | isolation source: 4 biogas reactors fed with cattle manure at either 37C or 55C with and... | place: Denmark: Kongens Lyngby | collected 2014 | reverse complement strand
AGAAGCGCTCCATTGATCTTGTGGAGACCTTTAACTACCTGGTCGGACTGCGGGTGAGGAAGAGCCATGCGCTCGTCTCGTTTGATGCTGATTTTACCACAGGTCCATATGGAGCCCTTTCCGCGAAGCTTGTGCCGGGCGGCCGCTACAAATTCAAAGCGGTTGAGGGGACGCTGCCCAATGGCGAAGAAACGCTGGTGATCTGGCGTGAAATGACCGACGACGCTGAGAAGGATAATGCGACGCTGGATGCCTATTTCCTTTCGCTTATGAATGGCCGCAGCTTCAAGCACATTTATGTCAATTGCGATAACAACCTTTTAAATCTGCGAGGCGAGGATGAGAACTGGCGCGTCGAGCTAATCGACGTGGAGATGAAAAAACGGATGTTCGAAGAGACGGAATAGGGGGGATGTCATGGCAAAAAGAACGAGAAAGAGCAAAAAAGAGCAGTCGGAGCTCAAGTTTGACCAGAAGCTCCTGTTGAATCAGTACATCTTGACGAGATTCGGCATTTCGAGTTTGGAGGAGTTATCCAAGGAGTCAAGAAGCACGTGGCTGAACAAAATCGATGATGAGGGAGTCACTGGTCATTGTGAACAGNNTGATTGACAGGGATGAGCTCAAACGTTATGACAAAAACATCGTTGAGCACATGAAGAAAATCAATAAAAACCGCTCCAAGCCATTGGTTTTAAAATACTTTCAATATTTTTCATTGCTTTTTGTGGAGTACTATTTGGACCAGTATTTCAATAACCGACAAAGACTATTGGCTGACTTGAACGATTTTCTCTTCAAGTTTAATGACGAGCACCCCGATGACACCTATGAGCCGTATCAGGAGAGCGACCTTAACAAAATCGCTATTTGGAGCGCCACCGGCAGCGGTAAGACGATTCTTATGCAGATCAATTATTTTCAATATCTGCATTACTGCGGTGGCAAGCTGCCTGATGATGCCAGCTTCATCCTGCTAACACCCAGAGAAGGGCTCTCTCTCCAGCATGGTGAGGAGTACAGCGCTTCGAACATTTCCGCGGGAATTTATAATAAATCAGTTGGTCGCTGGATGTTAAGGTCCAATGAAATCAGCATTCTTGAAAACACGAAGCTGGGTGATAAAGACCAGGAAAAAACCGTTTCGGTAAAGCGCTTTGGCAATCGTAACGTCGTCTTTGTGGATGAAGGGCACCGAGGCTCCACGTCCGGCACAGATGGCGCATGGCAAAAATATAGGGATGAGCTCTGCTCGGAGGGGTTTTCTTTTGAGTATTCGGCCACCTTTGGTCAGGCGATTGCGGCTGCCAATGACAAATCACTTTCTGAGCGCTACGGCAAGTGCATTATTTTCGACTACTCCTACAGGCATTTCTATGGAGACGGCTACGGTAAAGATTATAACATTATCAATCTGCCTGAAAATAGCAGGGATGGGAGGCGCGCTTTGTACCTGACCGCTTGCCTCCTCACCTACTACGAGCAAAAAAAGCTCTATTTGGATAAAGAAAAGGAGTTCAATCCTTATAACATAGAAAATCCGCTTTTCGTTTTTGTCGGAGCCAGTGTGAATGCGGTTCGCACTCAAGCCGGCAAGAGAATTTCCGATGTTGTAGATATTCTGCTGTTTTTTAAAGACTTCATGACTGACACGAAGCGCTCCAAGAGCAGGATAAAGCTACTGCTTTCCAAGAAGTCTCCCCTGCTGGACCGGGAAGGTAACGATATTTTTCGAAACGCTTTTCCGTACTTGGTAAAGCTCAATTTACCTGCGGAAGTTATTTATGAAGATATACTGAAAATTGTGTTCAATTGTGCCAATATTGGGGCGATTTTTCATCTTGAGAAATTGCGAGGGGTTAGCGGTGAGATTCGGCTCCGGCTTGGCGATAACGACCCCTTTGGTGTTATCAATGTGGGCGATGACTCGGCATTGCTGAAACTCTGCGGGGAACACGGTTTTACAACGGATACTATTGATTTTTCCGATTCGTTGTTTCATGGAATTACGAAGCCTGATTCAACCATCAACCTGCTTATCGGTTCAAAGAAGTTTACCGAGGGCTGGAATTGCTGGCGCGTCTCCACCATGGGGCTAATGAACGTTGGGCGAGGCGAAGGGAGCGAAATTATTCAGCTCTTTGGCCGCGGCGTTCGCCTGAAGGGCTACGAAATGTCGCTTAAACGCAGTAGTTTTCATAAGGAGGGCTACCTTAAGATGCATGCCCCAGAGCATATTAGTATTTTGGAAACGCTTAACATTTTTGGCATTCGAGCGAACTACATGAAACAGTTTAAGGAATACCTCGATAAAGAGGGTGTTTCTACTAAGAAGAAAGCGCCTCTCGTTTTGAAAATGCCGGTTATCCGTAATAGTGAGTACAAAAAATATGGGCTTCACTCTCTTCGGGTCAAAGATGGCGAGGACTTCAAAAAGGTGGGGCCCAGACGAGTTTTTCAATATAGTAAAGAGGTCCCCAAAGTCACGCTTGATTGTTATTCCAGTGTTCAGTTTTTGTCCTCTTTTGTTTACAAAGGCGTTGCAATCCGGAAAACAGAAAGGCTATTAGAACGAAAGCATCTTGTTTTTGTGGATTATGAATCCATTTATACTGAGTTGCAAAAATATAAGGTCGAAAAAGGGCGTCACAATATAACTATATCACAAAAAAATATTAAAAATCTTCTTTTACTAGATAAGTGGTATGCTCTTCTTATTCCGGAGGACGAGCTTAAAATACAAAGTTTTAAAGATTATGAACGATTTGAAAAAATCGTCATAGCGTTGCTTAAAAAATATCTGGATAAATTTTACTACACTGAACAAAACCGATGGGAGTCTGACATCGTCGGCTATGAGCTTGTGCCAATGGATGATAGGAACGAAAACTTCCTGAATGAGGAAAAAGATAAGTATAGCATTACGGTTGAAGAAACAGATGAAAACATAATAAATTGGCTGCATAATATTATTAAAGAAGTAGAAAATGCCAGTAAAGAAAATAGATTTCCAAATTTTTCTATAGATGCTCAAGGCAGTATAGAGGCAATTCTCGCTCCAATTCATCTCTACAATCCACTACTTCACCTTAGTGATTGGAATAAAACCATAGATATTTATCCTATTGAACTAAATAATAGCGAAAGAGATTTTGTTAAAGATCTTTGTGACTATATTAAAAATGAGAATGTCTCCTTTCAAGATAAAGAAATTTATCTAATGCGTAACCGTAGCAGGCGAGGGGTTGGCTTTTTTGAAAGCGCAGGGTTTTATCCAGATTTCATTCTCTGGATACTTACTGGAGGTAAACAATACATCACGTTTATTGACCCGCACAGCATGAAATGGGAAGCGAAAAATTCCGATAAGGTTGGGCTATACAAAAAATTGAAGGAGGAGATCGAACCCAAACTGGGAGAAGAGAATATCGTGCTGAATTCTTTCATTCTTTCTCCAACACGGCATGACAATTTACCAGATCAGATGACTTCTCCGGAAGAATGGAAAAAGAATCATGTGTTGTTTATGAGTGAAGCCGACTATATTAAGTATCTTATTGAAGGAATTCTAAAGGATGTTGAAGTGGCGGAACTGAAATAGCAAAGAGTAGCCCCCGCTACTCGTGGCGGAGGCTGTCAATGGGGTCGAGGTTGGCGGCTTTCCAAGCGGGGTAAGAGCCAAAAATAATCCCGACGACCGAACAGATCACCAGACCAATCACCACCCAATCCACCGGAAGGGTCATCGGTACTTTGAGTATCCTCGCCGCCGCGTTGCCGCCCATCACGCCCAAAAGGACCCCGGCCACCCCCCCCATCTGGCAAAGGACCACCGCCTCCATGATAAACTGCGTCATGATGTTGCGCTTCTTGGCCCCAATCGCCCGCCGTACCCCAATCTCACGGGTCCGCTCCGTCACCGATACCAACATGATGTTCATGATCCCGATGCCGGCGGCCACCAACGCAATCGAGCTCACCACCGTAATGCCGATGCGAATGGAAAAGGTGACGCTCTGGAACTGCTGGATGAGAGAATCGTTGGATTCAATCTCAAAGTCGTCCGCATCGGTCGGCTTGAGCCTGCGTATGTTGCGAAGCGCCCCGCGGACCTGCTCGATGGTATCCTCATAGGTCTTGCGGTCGTGAGCCTCGATGAGGAAGTTCATGCTGCGCCGGTGGCCGTAGTAGTTCATCGCCGTGGTGAGCGGTATGAGAAGCATGTTGTCGCTGCCCGCATCAAAGAGGGAGCCTTTCTTCTCCAGGACGCCGACCACCAGGTAGTTGATGCTGTCAAAGCGGATGGTTTCCCCCAGGGCCGAGCTGTGGGGGAAGAGCTTCTGGGCCAGCTCGTAGCCGGGGATGCAGACATTGCGGCGGCTCTCCACGTCGGTATCGGTGATGGCGCGGCCCTCCTCGATGATGAGGTTGCGTGCCGAGAAAGTCTCCCCCGTCACCCCGTGCAGCCTGACATCAGGGTTGGAGGTATCGAAGCGCGAAGAGGCCTCATCGGTGCGGAACCCCTCAATGATGCTGACCCCCCTGGCGAGGGTGGCGCGGGCGCGGAGCTTCTTGAACTGGTCGTAATCCAGATTGGTGCGGCGCGCGTATTTCTCCCAACTGGCCGGCCCCTCGAAGTTGATGGAAGGCCACTTCTTGATCTGGGCCGTGTTGGCCCCCAGCCCCGAAAGCTCATCCTCCACGTAACCCTGCAGGGCGCGCATGGCGGTCATGACCAGAATGATGGAGAAGACGCCGACGAGGATGCCCAGAAGCGTCAGTATGGAGCGGAGTTTGTGGGAGGCGACGGCGCGAAACGCCATCAGGACGCTCTCGCGGACTTCGGTTAGAAAACGTACCTTTCTTTTCATTCGTCTCGGAGGGCTTCGACCGGGTCCATCAGCGCCGCGCGGCGTGCGGGAATATAGCCGGAGATAACACCGGTGGCCGCAGCGATGAAGAGAGCGATCACGACTGTTTTTATAGAGATGGAGGCGGGGATGTAATGATTGACGACCGGTTTGAGGCACCAGGCCAGCCCCAGACCGATCAGGCCGCCCCAGAGACAGATCATCAGGGCCTCCATGAGGAATTGCATGAGGATCGTCCGGCGCCTTGCACCGAGCGCCTTGCGCAGGCCGATCTCCTTGGTCCGCTCCGCCACCGATACGAACATGATGTTCATGATCCCGATGCCGCCCACGAAAAGCGCCAGCCCCGTAATGAAAAGCCCCGCGCTGGCGATGACACCGGTCACCTTGTTGAAAGTATTGAGGAGGACCTCCTGTTTGTTGATGGCGAAGTCATCGGCCTGGCCCGGCTCCAGTCGGCGCACTTTGCGCATGGCGCCGCGGATTTCCTCCGTCGCCTCATCCACGTTGTGCATATCGGGCGCCTTGATGGCGATGCTGACATTGGGCCGCCAGGCGAAATCGCTCAGGAGCCGCGTGATGGGGATGTAAACGTTGTTATCGAGGGTGAAGCCCATGAAGGTGCCGCGCTTGGCCATGGCGCCGATCACCTCGTAGTTGATGCCGTTGAGTTTCACTTTTTTGCCCAGGGCCGAGCCGCCTTTGAAGAGGGCATCGGCCGCGTCATGGCCCAGTACGCAGACCGGCCGGTAGCCATCGACTTCGTTGTTGTTGAAGAAGCGCCCCTCGGTGAAGGTGTAGCCGTTGATGACGGCGTTCTCGGCGCTGCACCCCTCCATGATGATGCCCGAGATGCTTTCGGTGCCATACTTGACCGAGCTTGACTGGTGCGCATAGGGCGAGAGGAGGTAGCGGTCCCCGATGAGGCGGTTGAGCTCGCGCACGTGCGGCATTTCGATATCGCGCCGGCCGCGACGCTTCCACCACTCCTGGTTATCGATCCAGGGGTTCTTCTCCAGGTAGAGGATATCAGAGCCCATCGAGGAGATACTGCGGAGGAAGCTCTTGGAGACGCCGTCAATGGCCATGCTCATGAGCGAAACCGTGACGACGCCGATGACGATGCCCAGAGTCGTCAGGATCGCTCTCATTTTGTTTGCCATGAGGGCGCTCCAGGAGAAGCGGAGGCTTTCGGCCAGTTCGGTTTTGAGCTTCATGGGGCGTCTCTGGATTCATCGGAGGCGATTCTGCCATCGCGGATGCGTACGATCCGCCGTGCCCTCTGGGCGATCGCCTCTTCGTGGGTGACCAGTATGATGGTGTTGCCGGCATGGTGGAGCTTGTCAAAGAGGAGCATGATTTCATCGCCCGTGACGGTGTCGAGGTTGCCGGTCGGCTCATCGGCCAGGAGGATCGAGGGCCCGTTGACCAGGGCCCGGGCCACGGCCACACGCTGGCGCTGGCCGCCGGAGAGCTCGTTGGGTTTATGGGTCATGCGGTCGGCCAGTCCCACCTGTTCGAGGACTTTGACGGCGATTTCATAGCGCTCCCAGGCCGGGATACCGGCATAGATAAGGGGGAGCTCGACATTGTGGAAGGCGGTACTGCGGGCCAGGAGGTTAAAGGTCTGGAAAACGAAACCGATCTCCTGATTGCGGATATCGGCCAGCTCGTTGTCATCCATATCGCTCACCGCTTTGCCATTGAGGATGAAGCCGCCGGAGCTTGGCGTATCCAGGCAGCCGATGATGTTCATGAGCGTCGATTTGCCCGAGCCGCTCGGCCCCATGATGGCGACATACTCGCCGCGGGTGATTTGCAGGCTGACGCCGCGCAGGGCATGGACGATCTCCGCGCCCATATCGTAGCTCCTGCAGACATCCCGCAGTTGAATCAAAGCTTCGCCCATATTGCCACTACTCCCCATCAGACAGAATTTTGATCAGCTTGCCATCATCCAGGTCTTTGCTGATCGCCTTGTAGCCGCCGATAACCAGCTCTTCATTCTCCTGCAGGCCGCTGGTGATCTCCGTGTAGTTGTCGTCGCTGATGCCGCGCTCCACTTTTCGTTTGAGGACGCTGTTGCCGCTCACCACGAAGACCACCTCTTCGATGCCGCTGCCGGTCTCTTTTTTGACGCGGGAGGTGGCACTGGGTGGCGGCTCTTCTTCCGGATTGGCTTTGGCCGCTTTATCGGCCAGCAGTTTGGCAGAGGCTTCCATGCGGGTGGAGACGGCCTGAATGGGAACCGAGAGCACGTTGGTGCGGTAGCGGGTTTCCACCTCCGCGGTGACCGACATGCCGGGGCGGAAGGCCTCTTTTTCCTGAATCAGGATACGGACTTCGAACTTGGTGGCATCGGTGCCGCCGCCGCCACTGGCCGAGTTGGCGATCTGGGTGACGGTGCCGGCGAACTTGCGGTCCCGGAACGCATCGACCTCCAGCCACGACTTCTGGCCCAGCTTGATGAGGTTGATATCCATTTCGCCGATCTCCACGCGTGCCTCCATGTGGTTCAAATCCGATATCGTCATGACCTCGGTGCCGGTGTAGGTGCCGGTGCCGACGACTCGCTCGCCCAGCTCGGAGTTCAGTTTGGAGACGGTGCCATCCAGTGGCGAGAAGATGATGCACTTGCTCAGGTCTTCGCTGGCCCTGTCCAGAGCCGCCTGCGACATGGTTACCTGGTGGAGCGAATTGGTATAGGTGGCCTGGGCGGTGAGGTAGGAGTTGTTGATGGTGTCAAAGTCTGATTGAGAGAGGAGGCTGTTTTGGAAGAGTCCTTTGGCGCGTTCCCACTCGGATTGCCATTTTTCCAATGAGTAGAGGGCGATGTCGCGGCTGCCCAGGGCCGATTGCAGGCTGGCGGCTGCCGAGTTGCTGCTGGCGATGTAGAGATCGGGCTTGATGCTGAAGAGCAGGTCGCCTTTGTTCACTTTTTGCCCCTCCTTGACAGGGAGCTCGATGATTTCTCCGGAGACTTCCGGGCTGATCTTGACGTAGGTGACCGGCTGGACCTTGCCGTTGGCAATGACGATCTCGGTGATGTCGCGCTTCTGCGCCAATCCCACCTGTACTTCAATCGGTTTTTCCCGCTTCAGGTAGCTGTAGTAAAAGAAGGAGCCGACGATGGCAAGCAACGCCAGCGCACAAAATCCGTAAAAAACCTTACCTTTTTTTCTCCGCTTCATCTTGATGAATTATTTTCTTTTGATGGGTCGCAGTGCCCAGATTCAGGTTTCATGTTAACGCTCTGCCCCGCAACCCACAATATAATTAAGTGGTCGCTGCCTATATTTTTGAGAGCGAACAGGGCACCGGCGCCGGTGCTCTCGAGCTGAATCGTAACTGCCCCTTCTCTTATAGGAACCGCTCTGGCGGCGGTTTGTGTAAAAATAGTTTTAAACTATCTTTTTGGCTGTCAGGCTTTCCTTTTTGTTTCTAAAGGCTGCTTTAAGCTTTCCTTCCGGCAGGGGGGATTGTAGAATTCGGCGCGTGTGAAAGTGGAACTGGAAAACGCAGGCGGGCGAGTGTTCCATGCAACCTCAGTCTCTGAGGGGATGGGCATGGCGCGTTGTGTTGTTTTATATCGGCAGCGTCCCATCATTGCCGAGCGCACCATTGAGCCCGGTGAAGTGGAGGGCGAGCTGGAGCGCTTCAGCAGGGCGTTGATTCAAACCGCTGAGCAGCTTCAGGAGATTGCCCAACGGGTCAAAGAGGTCCTGGGCAGCGATGGCGCCAGCATCTTCGAGAGTCACCAATTCGTACTGGAGGACCAGGTCTTCCTCGATGAAGTGAGCCGGATGATCCAGGAAAATCATCTGCCGGCAGACCTGGCGGCCCAGAAGGTCTCCCACAAATATATCCGCTCCTTTGAGAGCATCCCCGATGAGTACTTCCGCCAGCGCGTGGCGGATATCAAAGACGTTACCACCCGCCTGGTCGATAACCTGACCGGCTGGAGCCAGCACGACAGCTTCAGCCAACTGAGCGAGCCCTCCATCCTGGTGGCGACCGACCTGACCCCGAGCCAGACCGTCCAGATGAACCGCCAGATGATAGCGGGGATCGTGACCGAGCAGGGCGGGGTGACCTCTCATGTCGGCATCCTGGCCCGCTCCCTGAAGATACCGGCGGTGGCCGGAATGCAGCGGGCTACCGAGATATTCCGCACCGGCCAGGAGCTCCTGGTGGATGGATACCGCGGGATTGTCATCCTCTCACCCACTCAGGAAGATACCAGCCACTACACGCGCCAGATGGAGCAGGAGCGCGAGCTGGAGCACTTGCTGGAGCTGGATGCCGCCAAACCGGTAGTGACTCTGGATGGACGCAAGATCACCCTGACAGCCAATCTGAGCCAGCCCGCAGAGGCCGAGCACGCTCTGGCGGCCGGGGCTAACGGGGTCGGGCTGTTCCGGACCGAGTTCTTCTTCTTTAACCGCGGGACGCTCCCCACCGAGGAGGAGCAATACGAAGAGTATTTGAGGGTTGCCACCTGCATGGGCGATCGGCCGGTGGTCATCCGTACGCTGGACCTGGGCGGCGATAAAAAGACCTCCATTTTGGAGTTCCCGCCAGAGGAGAATCCCTTCCTGGGTTATCGGGCCATCCGCTACTGCCTGCAAAATACCGGTATTTTTAAAACACAGTTGCGGGCTCTGCTCAGGGCCTCGGCAAGCGCACGTAATATCAAGATCATGTACCCGATGATTTCCGGTATCGAGGAGTTTGCAGAAGCGCAGGCAATCCTCCAGGAGTGCAAGACCGAGCTTGAAAAAGAGGGCAAGCCCTACAACACGAAAATAGAGGTGGGGGTCATGATTGAAATACCCTCCGCGGTGCTCTGTGCGGGGGAGCTGGCCCGCAAGTCGGATTTTTTCAGTATTGGTACAAATGACTTAATACAGTATACTCTGGCGGTAGACCGGATGAACCCGATCATCAACTACCTGTACCAGCCAACGCATCCCGCAATCATACGCCTCATTTCCAGCACGGTGGAGGGGGCCCGCCACGGCAATGAGTATGGCGGCATCCCCGTGGGCGTCTGCGGAGAGATGGCTGGCGAGATTGAGCTGGCGCCGCTTTTAATCGGACTGGGGGTTGATGAGCTGAGCATCTCGGTACCGAACATGATGAAAGTGCGACGCGTGATTCAACGAGTTTATTTTAGCGACTGCCACAGGCTGGCATGTCAGGCCCTGCAGATGGGAGACTCGGCCCGGATCATGAAGCTTTCTTCTGACTTTGTCCGCGCGGCTGCACCTGAACTGTTTGTAGACCGTTTGTCAAGACTATGAAAATTATTCTTTTGGCTGCGGGTTATGCCACCCGTTTATATCCGTTGACGCTGAACTGCCCCAAACCGCTTTTGCCGGTGGCCGGGCGGCCGATGTTGAACTACGTTCTGGACGCCATAGCGCCCATCGAGGGAGTGGAAGAGGTCATCGTGGTGACCAACAGCAAGTTCCATGAGCACTTCAAGGAGTGGGCCCGTGAGAACCCCGTCCGCTTTGGGGATAAACCGGTGAGCGTGCTTGACGACCTGACGACGACGGATGCCAATAAGAGGGGAGCGGTGGGGGATATCCACTATGCGCTGGTCCAAAAGAGAATTCATGAAGATATTATGGTACTGGCCGGGGATAACCTCTTTGAGAAAGATTTGAAGCTGTTTGGCGAGTTTTGCAGGGATCGCAAAACTCCGGCCTTGGGTATCTATGACGTCGGCTCTACGGAGCTGGTCAAAAAATACAGCAGCGTGGAGGTGGATGCGAATGGCAGGCTGCTCTCATTTGAAGAAAAGCCGACCAAACCATCCTCCACCCTGAGCGGCATAGCGCTCTACTATTACCCCAAAGAGGTGCTGCCAATGGTTGACCGCTACATTGCGGAGGGTTATAACCCTGACCAGCCGGGAAGGCTGATGAGCTGGATTTACCAGCAGACTCCGGTCTATACCTGGAAGGTCCAGGGGCACTGGTACGATATCGGCTCGCGTGATGAGCTTGAGGAGGCGAACCGAGTCTTTCTGGAGATGCAGGAAAGGGGCGCTCAGTAAATGGCTTTAATTGAAGGCGCAGCCCGGCCCAAAGCGTTTATCACCGGTGTGACCGGCCAGGATGGCTCTTATCTGGCGGAACTCCTTTTATCAAAAGGGTATGAGGTGCACGGGATTGTGCGCCGCACAAGCCTCAGCAACCGCGGGCGTATCGCCCATCTGTGCGACCGCCAGGATTGCTTCGAGAAAACTTTCTTCCTGCACCATGCCGATCTTGAGGATACGACGACGCTGCGGCGACTCCTCTTCGGAATAGAACCGCAGGAGATATATCACTTTGCGGGCCAGACACATGTCGGCCTCAGCTTTGATATACCCGAATCGACCTGCGAAGTCGTGGCGATGGGGACGCTGCGTCTTTTGGAAATCCTGCGCGATATGCCCCAAAAACCGAAATTCTTTCATCCCGCTTCCAGCGAAGTCTTTGGCCGGCCGGCGCTTAGCCCGCAAGACGAGAGCACCCCTTTCCTGCCGGTCAACCCCTACGGGATTGCCAAAGCGTTTTCCGCGCAGATGGTCCGTTTTTATCGAGAAGCTTTCAACCTCTTCGCTTCCAATGCGATAGTCTATAACCATGAATCGCCGCGGAGGGGTGAGCATTTCGTTTCGCTTAAGATATGCCGGACCGTTGCCGAGATCAAAATGGGGCTTCAGACACATCTGGCCCTGGGCAATCTGGATGCGCAGCGTGACTGGGGCGATGCGCGCGACTACGTCCGGGCCTTCTGGCTCATTTTGCAGCAGGAGGAGCCTGGCGATTACGTCATATCCACAGGTAAGCTTCACTCGGTCAGGGAGATGGTTCAGGAAGCTTTCGGGGTGGTCGGGCTTGACTGGGAAAAATACGTCCGCCAGGACCCCCGCTTTTTCCGGCCAGTGGAGCCGTACTCGCTGGTGGGCAATCCGGCCAGGGCAAAGAAGGAGCTCAACTGGGAGCCGGAGATTTCCTTTTCGGAGATGATCGCCGACATGGTGAATCATGAGCTCAAACGACTGGAGAAAGCGTCAGCCAAATAGAGGAGCGGCCGGGTAAAGGGGAGCCCCCTGTCCGGAGCCATTGAAGAGTAGAACATGTCTGGAATGTTGAAATCCTCGGGCGCGATGGGTGCGGCCACTATGATTAGCCGTCTGCTCGGGATGCTCCGCGAGATGGTGTATGCCTCCTTCATGGGAGATTCCGCCGTGGCCAGCGCCTTCAAGGTCGCTTTTCAGGTACCCAATCTTTTCCGGCGTCTTTTGGGCGAGGGCGCCCTGACGGCCGCTTTTATCCCGATTTTCAAGACGAAGGAGGCGGAGGAGGGAGAATCTGCCGCCTGGTATACCGCCAATGCCGTGCTGAGCGGCCTCCTGGTCGCTGCGGCCGCCATCGTGGCGGTGACGCTGCTGGGGCTGAGCCTGGTATTGCAATTCATCCCGATGAATTCCGATACATGGCTGATGTTGAGTCTCTTGCGGGTGATGTTCCCCTATATGTTACTGGTCTGCGTGGCGGCAGTTTTGATCGGGATGGCCAATTCCAGAGGTTACTTCTTTATTCCGGCGATGAGTGCGACGATGCTCAACGTGGTGGCGATTGCGAGCGTACTGGTGGTGGCGCCGTGGATGGGGGAGACCTTGAGCGAGCAGATATATGCGCTGGCCTATGCGATACTGGTGGCCGGTGTGGCCCAGAGCAGTTTCGTGGCGCCGCTGCTCTACCGGCAGGGCTTCCGCTTCCGCTGGGTCAAGCCGTGGGGCAACCCGATTGTGCGGGAGGTGGTCCGCAAGATGATCCCGGGGACGCTTGGCGTGGCGGCCTTCCAGATAAACGTGCTCCTGATCAGTTGTTTTTCCTTCTTCGTGGCCGATTATATCGTCGCCTCCTTCGACTATGCGGTGCGTCTGATGGAGCTGCCTCAGGGTGTCTTTGGCATCTCGCTGGCCACCTGGATGTTGCCTGCCTTGTCGGGATTGGCCAGCCGCAAGCAGTACGACGAATTCCGCGCGACGATGACCGAGGGGCTGGAGTATCTGGCCTTTGTCAACGCGCTGGCGGCGGTCCTGCTGGTCGTCCTGGCGGAGCCGATTGTGCGGCTACTCTTTGAGCGGGGCGCTTTTGGGGAGGTGGCGACTCAGCGCTCGGCGCTGGCGCTGATGTGTCTGGCACCGGGACTGGTCTTTTTCAGCAGCGTGAATATCTTCGCGCGCGCCTTTTTCGCTCTGGGCGATACGAAGACTCCCGCCAAAATCAGCATTCTCTGTCTGGGAGTGAACCTTCTGATTTCTCTGATTCTGGTTTTTCGCTTCAAACAGGCGGGGCTGGGCGTGGCCAATTCCCTGACCTCGCTGCTCAACATGGTGCTTCTGGCGATGGCGCTTCGTCGCAAGCTGACGCGGCTCTCCTATGGGCCGCTGCTCAAGATGGGTCTGAAGCTGCTTTTTCTCTCACTGGTGGCCGGCGTGGTTGCCTGGGGCGGGCTCGGTGTCTGGGATCGTTACATCGGTTATGGGAACCTTTTGGCGAAGATCGGGCAGGTATTCGCGCCTGCCTTACTGGCCGGCATCTGCTACCTCCTGGGGGCCTATGCCCTCCGGCTGCCGCAGATCATGAAGTTCGTGGAGAGCGTCCGCGCCCGCCTGAACCGCTGATGCCGAAGCTTTAACCGCAGTTTTTTAACCGCAG
>LSQX01369628.1_pt1 | contig 13598 bp, 9 predicted proteins | sample 654561 | NCBI WGS metagenome assembly LSQX01 (sample SAMN04489861, study PRJNA283612) | anaerobic digester metagenome | isolation source: 4 biogas reactors fed with cattle manure at either 37C or 55C with and... | place: Denmark: Kongens Lyngby | collected 2014 | reverse complement strand
TCCATGCAATAGATTATTCCCCAACTTGTGGTAATAAATCTCATCTATGCCGGGTGCGGCTCTTTATCTACTGCAGGTACCATGAGACGTTTTTCTGTCTCCCCGGTCCTGGGTCACGCATAAAAAAGCCCGCACCCTTTCAATATTATAGCAAAGTGGAAACAGGATAACGGTCTTATTTAAGCCGGTGCGGCAGGTAATTTTTTACAAGCACTCTGCCCTCTTGTGACATCAGTAAAGGACACTACACTCACACGGTTCCGCATGCTTACAGTTTCTAACAATACAACCGGGGAGCCGTCCTATCTGCAGGCTATGCCTCCTTCAGCTCGGCGATAATTTTTTTCGCCGTCGCTGCGGGCCCCGAGCCTGGGGATCACTGCCTGTGATACCGTGATCGTTCCTTTTACCAACTGTTCCACTACGTTAACTCTCCTGGCTTCCTTCGGCTTCAAGAAAATGTCTCCTCCCATAATGGTGACATTATCTCAGACCGCTTATATGGTGACAATATCACTGTCCGATCACAATCACAAATATTTTAATTGACAAAATTAAATTGCTAACTTAAAATAAAAGCAAGTACGGTATGAAAACGTTTTCAGCATTTTATTCAAAGGGGGTGTGTGCAAAAGCCGTAATAAAACCAGCGAAGGAAAAGTCACACACGCATGAGCTAACCTAATCTTTAAGAAAAGAGGTTTTGCAATGAAAGAAGCGGTTCCGGTCGGGAGCGTGCAGGTAAAACCTGCATCTCAGTTGAGCTTCGGAAGGAAGATCGGTTATGGTATCGGTGAGATAGCCCTGAATTTCTTGGTTGCCGGCATGTCCAATTATCTGCTCTTTTTCTATACTGATGTTTTTGGTATCACCGCCGGCGCAGCAGGTTTAGTGATGCTTCTGGGACGGATTTGGGATGCTGCTAATGACCCTATTATGGGGATCATTGGGGACCGAACCCAGACTCGCTGGGGAAAGTACCGTCCCTATGTGCTCTTTGGCGCGGCACCGGCCGCAATAGTAACTGTTTTAACTTTTACAACGCCCCCATTTAGTGTTTCGGGCAAATTGATATGGGCCTATATCACCTATTTTGCCTGGTGTGCCGCCTTTACCGTAGTAGCTGTACCGTACAATGCTCTAATGGCCAATCTAACCACCGACTCTCAGGAGCGCAGTTCTTTGAGCGCCATTAAAACTATTTTTGCAGTGCTGGGGTCTCTCCTTGTAGTTGTATTGGCCAAGCCCATGACCGAATCGCTGGGATCCAGCTTGCAAAGTGGATACACAATAACTTTTGGCATCTTCAGCACTTTAGCTTTCATCCTGTTCGTTATTTGCTTCGCTTTGACCCGGGAGAGAGTTGACCTTTCTGCCCAAACTCAAACTAACTTTTTCAACAAAGATCAGTTCAAAGCACTGGTTAATAACCGTCCGTTAATTACCCTGACACTGTTTTTCCTGTTTTTCCAGATTGCCTTTAGCCTCTTTCGCACAGTAGATTTGTATTTCTTTAAGTATGTGCTGGAACGGGGCAACCTCTACTCCATAGCCATGTTGGCAGCGCACATCTGTGCCGTAGCAGGAATGGTGAGCATGCCCTTTTTCGTTAAGCGCTTTGATAAAAAGAAAACAGCGCTGTGGAGCTGTGCCATTGGCTGCTTGTTTTTCCTACCCATGTACTTTATCCCGGGGAATGTAACCGTAGCCTTGGCTTGCATTGCCCTTACATATCTGATCCTATCAATTCCCTACGCGCTGTTTTTTGGTATTCTACCGGACACCGTGGAATACGGGCAGTGGAAAAGCGGCATCCGCGCGGCAGCTCTGATTGTTTCAGTCTTTACTTTTACGCAGAAGCTGGGCATGGCCCTTTCGGCGGTTCTGGCTGGAAAAGTCCTGGATTACGTCGGCTATGTCCCCGACCAGGCTCAAACAGCGACTGCACTACATGGCATCTTAATGCTACGCACAATTATTCCCATGGCCTTGGTGGTAGTAGGAGCGCTGTTCTTCCTCTTGTACAACTTGGATCGTGAAAAACATCAGGAGATTCTAAATGAGCTGAAGATAAAAGATGCGGTATAGCAATATGGGCGATAACACCTCGCCGGTGAGGTGTTATCGCCCTTCATGGCACCAATAGGTGGAATTTTTGAAAACACAAAGCGAAAAGGTGGTAATTTCATGGCCGTTTATCAATACACTGAAGATTCACTGAGAAAGCATCTGCTAAATCTTTACGAGATATCCTGCCGGGCCGGAGGTCTCGATTGCGGCGTGCGACTAAATGAAGCCGGCCGAGAGGTGGCCTCTTATCTTTACGAAAATATGCGGGAAGCGGGCCTGGATAATGTGCGGCAACAGTTCTTTACGACAGCCAGATGGTGGCCGGAGGAGTATTCTCTCTCTATTCATGAAGATGGTCAAGATAAACCCATTGTAGCATTTCCTTTGTGGTACACAAAGGGGATTGAAAACACTGTTTTGGAAGTTGTTGATGTGGGCTACGGAACATCCGGCGAGATGCGAGGAAAAGACATCAAGGGGAAAGCTGCTCTGCTGCACATGAAGCGGATCTTTCACTTTATTCAAACCTTTGAAAGAACCGGCGCCTTGGAAAAACTTTTAAAGCGGGGTGCAGCAGCAGTCATCGTGATGGATGAGCTGCACAATGTGCCGGGGGGTATGCTTGCCGTCAGTCATAAAGAGGTAATGAAAAGTGGCGGTAAAGTTGCACCGATTTTCCCGCTTCCATGCATGTCCATAGGAAAAACAGATGGACAAGAATTGCTCCGCCGGATGGCCACAGGCAAGGCTTTGGTAAAGATACACCTAAAAGTATCTGTAAGCGAGGCCGAAGCCAGCAACATTATTGGCGAAATCCCAGGGAACGGCGAGTCTCCAGAGATAATTATTGTCGGCGGACATTACGACAGCTGGTTCGGCGGGGCGCTGGACAACCTGGCTTCCCAGGCGGGGCTGATTGAACTGGCACGCCATTTCGCTTCCTTGCCCTTAAGCAAGCGTCCCCGTAAAATAATTTTTGCCTCCATATTCGGACACGAATTTGGCAACCAAGGCCACATGGCTCTGGCAGAAGAACTCCGCCCGTTTAAAGATAGGATCACCTGTTTTTACGACGTGGACGGCTCTGGCTCCATAGGTTGGGAGGTGGACCACGAAGGGCGAATTTTTGAGACCGGGTATAATGATATTTGTGGTATCGTTGCTTCAAGCAACGCCCTGGCCAAGCTGGCTTACCAGGCCCTTTACGACCACGATATTTTCAGCATCCGCTTTTACGATAACGCTCATATTGCCGACCTGGACGGACCGCTTTCAGAACTGGGGATACCGACCCTACTGCTGATCAGCAAGCATATTTTCTACCACACTCCCCTTGATACTCCGGATCGCATCCCACCTGAATTGGTCAAGAAGCGCATGGATGTAAATCGGCAAATTATCTCCGAGCTATTGACTTCACCGCCACAGTATTATATAGCTACCAACACCAATCCATTCCGCGATCAGAGCCCGCAGGCTCCCAAACTGCCTGATATAAGCAATGAAGAACTGCCGGTAAATCCGCGCCCCTGGGTGGATGGTCCGCCAAAAGATCTCCTATTTGAAGTAATTCCCGAAAAGCCTAGAGTTTTTTCGCCGGTAATAGTATGGCGAAGTCACTTTGTCAGTGAAGGGATCGCCACAATTTCGGATATATCCTGGTCATTTGGCAACCTGCTGGAGAAAATTTTCCCCAAAATGCGCCAGGGGCCGGCCACAGGGACCATTTACCTGCTTCCCGGAACCAAGACGATTCGCATGTTTGTAAAGGACCGGCATGGCCGTGTCAGCTCAGTGGAGCGGAAAATCAAAGTAACCTGGTAAAACCTTTAAAGGAGGGGCAAAAAGGTGATTTATTCGTTAGTTGCCTCTTTAAGCACCATTGCCTATTACCGCAACGCTAAAAGAAAAAGAATCTCCAGCTACGATCGAACGGGAGGCAATGACGATCGCATCTATATTAAACCCGGAGAAACGGCAGTGGTGGCGGATATTCAAGGTGCGGGATGCATTAATCATATCTGGTGTACTATGGGGGAAGTTCTTCCATCCATTGAACCGGAAGAATACTACCTGAGGAAAATGGTCTTGCGAATGTACTGGGATGGAGAAGAAGATCCCAGTGTGGAAGTGCCCATCGGTGATTTTTTTGGTATGGGACACGGCATGTGCAAAAACTTCGTCTCGGCGCCCTTGCAGATGAGTCCCGAGAACGGTAAAGGCTTCAATTGCTGGTTCCCAATGCCTTTCAAGGAAGGAGCAAAAATCACCCTGACCAATGAATGCAATGAAGTAAAGGTCTTTTATTACTATATCGATTATGAAGAATATACGGCTCTCCCCGAAGGGCTGCTTCGCTTTCACGCCACCTGGAACAGGGAATGCCCGACCGCCGGTGTGGAGCAGGGAAATATGTCCAACCTGGAATGGTGCTTCACCGGCCAAAACACCACCGGCGACGAAAATTATGTCATCCTTGAAGCCTTCGGCCGGGGGCATTACGTAGGCTGTAACATCAATATCCACAACTTGCGTGACAGCTCAAAATGGGACTGGCCCGGCGAAGGAGATGACATGATCTTTATCGATGGAGAAAAATGGCCACCCAACATTCACGGAACAGGCACTGAAGATTATGTAAACATGGCTTACTGCCCTACCCAGGAATACAACGCCCCTTATCACGGCCTGATCCTCGGGGGGCGAGATAACTGGAAGGGCAAGATCACTTACTACCGCTACCATATCCAAGATCCGATCATGTTTGAAAAATCTATTAAAGTTACCATCGAGCATGGCCATAACAACCATCGTTCCGACGACTGGTCCAGTACGGCTTACTGGTATCAGGAAGAACCACACCGGAAATTTAAACCGTTGCCGCCGGTCGAGAAAAGACTGCCTCTGGATGAAAAAAGTCTGTTGTGGTAAAAAATGCTACTATATGTCATAATTAAAATACTTCCATACCATGCAATAATCAAAACTTTCAAAGGTGTTGACAATGGCTACAATTAAAGATGTAGCAAAAAAGGCGGGAGTATCCATAACCACCGTTTCCAGGGTGCTTAACAATCATCCCCACGTACGCGAAGAGACCAGGCAAAAGGTTCTGGATGTACTGCGGGAGTTGAATTATGTACCCAATGCAAACGCCGGCAGTCTGGCCCGGAAATCTACTTCTATTATCGCAGTGCTGGTTCCCGATATCACCAACACATTCTTCACCACGCTGCTCAGAGGAATTGAAGACAAGGCCTGTGAGAACGAGTTGCTGGTAATCCTAGGCAACACCGATGAAGACCCGAGCAAGGAGCAAATTTATATCCATAAATTCCTGGAGCGTAGGGTTGATGGATTGATTGTAGTGCCCGTTGAAAACCGCCGGAAGAATCTCAAGATCATACAAAGGCACGAAATACCATTTGTGCTGGTTGACCGCCGGGTTGAAGGAGTTGATACTGATTTTGTCGGTTCGGACAACTACCAAGGGGCTCGCCTGCTGGTTAATCACCTCATTGAGCTAGGCCATCGTGATATAGCGATGCTCTCCGGGCCTAAAGAGGTGTCGGTTTTCCGGGAGCGGGTCGAAGGCTTTTTATCGGCCATGCGTGATAAAAATATCCCGGTAAAACCAGAGTTTATTCTTTACGGTCAAAAACCCATCAAGGAAATCGGGTACAATCTCACCTGCAGACTGCTCAGCTACAAAACCCGACCCACGGCCATTTTTGCCGCGAACAATTCTCTGGCTGTCGGCACTGTTACGGCCCTGCAGCAGGCGGGATTAAACGTACCGCGGGATTTGTCGGTCACCTGTTTTGACGATAATGACAGCAATTCATTCAAACCATTTTTTACTTCGGTGATCCAGCCGGCTTACATGATGGGCTACGTGGCAGCAGAAATACTGATTAAGCGCTTAAAGAATAACAGGAAGGGCCAGGCTAACAAAATTTTGATGCAGACGGAACTGGTCAAGCGGTACTCTACTGCTCCCGGCCCAGCCGGGATCGCGGATTAACAAGTTAATAAAGTATGGAAAGGAACGGGTGTTAACATGAACAAGGAAAAATTTTACGCACATATGACGCAGGAGGTCTATCCAAAGATCGGGATAAGGCCGGTGATTGACGGCCGGCCGTTGGTGCGGGAACCGTTGGAGGAGCAGACCATGCAGATGGCTCGCTCAGTAGCCAGGCTTTTTACTGAACACCTGAAGTACCCCAACGGCAAACCGGTGGAGTGTGTAATTGCTGATAGTTGTATCGGCGGGGTGGCCGAGGCTGCCCAAACGGCTGAAAAATTCGCCAGGGAAGGCGTTGGCCTGTCGGTTACGGTATCTCCATGTTGGTGTTATGGGGCGGAAACCATGGATATGGATCCGCTTATCCCCAAGGCCATCTGGGGCTTTAACGGGACAGAGCGGCCCGGCGCCGTATACTTGGCCGCTACTTTGGCAGCCCATGACCAGAAAGGGATTCCGGCTTTCGGCATATATGGCCGGGACGTTCAAGATAGCGGCGATACAGAGATACCAGCCGATGTCCGGGAAAAACTGCTCAGATTTGCCCGGGCTGGACTTGCGGTGGCGCAAATGCGGGGCCGCTCCTACCTTGCCATAGGCGGGGTCTCCATGGGCATAGCTGGCTCTATAATCGATCCCGATTTTTTGGAAGATTACCTAGACTTACGCTATGAAATGGTGGACATGTCTGAGTTTGTGCGCCGGATTGAGCAAAAAATTTACGATGAAGAAGAATTTGAAAAAGCTTTTCAGTGGGTCAAAGCCAACTGCCAAGAAGGCCCCGATTTGAACCCCGTCGAGAGACAGGCCTCTCCGGAGAAGAAGGAGCAGGTCTGGGAGACCGTGGTAAAAATGACCTTAATCACTCGTGATCTGATGTGCGGAAATAAGAGGCTGCTTGAACGTGGCTTTAGCGAGGAAGCAATGGGCCACAACGCCATTTTGGCCGGTTTTCAGGGGCAGCGGCAGTGGACAGACTATTTCCCAACCGGTGATTTCATGGAAACTATTTTAAACTCCTCTTTTGACTGGAACGGACCGAGGCGGCCTTACCTCTTAGCCACAGAAAATGACTGTCTAAACGGCATAGCCATGCTCTTCGGTCATCTACTGACCAATACCGCCCAGATATTTGCCGATGTTCGCACCTACTGGAGCCCGGAGGCGGTAAAAAGGGTTACCGGGAAAACTCTGTCCGGTCTGGCTGAAAACGGAGTCATTCATCTACTAAACTCCGGTTCGGTCTGCTTGGATGCAACCGGCCAGCAGTCTATTAATGGCAAGCCGGCGATTAAACCGTTCTGGGAAATTAGCCGGGAAGAGATCGAAGCCTGCCTAAGAGCGGTTACTTTCCGCTATGCCGATACCGGCTATTTCAGCGGAGGCGGTTTCTCCACAGAGTTGGTTACCAGGGGCGGTATGCCGGTAACCATGTCCCGGATAAACCTAATCAAGGGGCTCGGTCCGGTGCTGCAGATCACCGAAGGGTATACCGTAGATCTGCCCGATGAGGTACAAACAGTGATTATTAATAGAACCAACCCGACCTGGCCGACCACCTGGTTTGTGCCGCGGTTAACTGGAAAAGGTGCTTTCACCGACGTTTATTCGGTAATGGACAAATGGGGCGCGAACCACTGCGCTCTAAGCTATGGCCATATCGGAGCTGATTTAATTACCCTGGCTTCCATCCTGCGGATACCGGTAGCCATGCATAATGTAGATGCAGAGCATATTTTTAGGCCCAGTGCCTGGGCAGCCTTCGGCACCAGTGATCCTGAGGGCGCAGATTATCGAGCTTGTGCCGCGTACGGCCCGCTATACCGCTAAACTCTACTGGAGGGGGTGTAAATATGGCTGAAAAGCTGGTTCTTGGGCTGGACTTCGGCACAGATTCTGCGCGGGCTGTTGTAGTCAACGCCGAAAACGGCCAGGAAGAAGCCGTTGCGGTGGCAGAGTATTCTCGTTGGAGCAGCGGGCTCTACTGCGATGCCGCTTCTGACCAGTATAGGCACCATCCATTGGACTATATCGAAGCCCTGGAAAGTGCAGTGAACAAAGCGCTAAAGCAACTGCCGGACAGCGGGAAAAAGAACATTGCCGGTATCGGTATCGCCGCCACCGGTTCAACTCCGTGCGCCGTCGATAAAGAAGGAGCACCCCTGGCGCTAAATGAACGGTTTGCTGAAAACCCCAACGCCATGTTTATCCTTTGGAAAGATCATACCGCTATTGCGTCGGCAGAAAAGATCAACGAAACCGCCAAAAACTGGGGGGGGACAGACTTCACCTCCTATTCCGGCGGAATCTACTCTGCAGAATGGTTCTGGGCAAAAATACTGCACGTCTACGAGCAGGATCAAGAGATGGCCCGGGCAGCTTTCTCCTGGGTAGAGTTGTGTGATTGGCTGCCGGCCCTCTTGAGCGGAATAACTGACCCGTTGCAAATCAAAAGAAGCAGGTGTGCCGCAGGCCACAAGGCAATGTGGCATCAGAGCTGGAACGGGCTGCCCGATGAAAAATTCCTGGCCCTCCTGGCCCCTGAACTGGCTGCCCTAAAACCTCGCTTATATAATGAAACCTACACATCAGATCAATTGGCGGGACGGCTGTCGCCATACTGGGCGAAGCGGCTTAACTTGCAGCCCGGAATCGCCATAGCGGTAGGGGCTTTGGACGCCCATATGGGCGCAGTGGGTGGGGGAATCACCCCCGGTACGCTGGTAAAAATTATGGGCACATCAACCTGCGATATCTTAGTGTGCAGCCCAACGCTTTTGGGCGAGAGGCCGATGGAGGGCATCTGCGGCCAGGTTGATGGCTCGGTGATCCCCGGGCTCATCGGTTTAGAAGCCGGTCAGTCCGCTTTTGGTGATGTCTATGCCTGGTTTAAAGAGCTGCTGGCCTGGCCGCTGAAGATGATGGCTCAAGAGTCACAGTCAACTGCCGGAGAAATGGCCGCTGTCTTAGCCGAAAAGGCTGAAAAAGCCATTTTGGACAAGCTCTCTGAAGAAGCAGCCACCCTCGATCCAGCGCAGAGCACTGTTTTGGCGCTTGATTGGCTGAACGGGCGGCGCACACCCTATGCCAATCAAAAATTAAAAGGAGCTCTGACAGGGCTTACCCTAGGCACTACCGCCCCGGCTGTTTTCCGTTCCCTGGTTGAAGCTACAGCTTTTGGCTCCAAGGCGATAATCGACCACTTCCACCAAAAGGGGCTAACCATAAACGAGGTTATAGCCCTTGGCGGAATCCCCAAAAAGAGCCCGCTGGTAATTCAGATTGCCGCTGATGTCTTAAACAAGCCGATCAAGGTTGTTCGTTCCGGCGAGGCCTGTGCTCTAGGTGCGGCCATGTTTGGCGCTGTCGCCGCCGGATTGTTTCAATCTGTTAAGCTGGCCCAGGAGCAGATGCAAAGTGGTTTCAGCGAGACCTATTCACCCCGGCCCTCGTATGTAAAAATTTATCAAAAGAAATACGAGGATTACCTGCGGCTTGCCGCTGCTGCAGAGGCTAACTTTTCAATTAAAAAGGAGATGACAAGGTGAAAAAAAACCTGCTGTGCATGTCGGTAATTTTAATCATTTTTTTAACTATAGTCTTTGGTAGCTCAGTAACTCCTGCACAAGAAAGAGAACTAGTAACGATTGAAGACAGGGGAACATACTTTAACGTAGTGCTAGACTACCGGGGTGGTGCTTCTCACAGGGAAGTAGGCGAGGAGTTAGGTAGAAAAATACTGGAGGTTTTGCCCAATTATGAGGAAATATTGGATTCTGCCCTGCTCGAAATGAGTTACATGGCTGCCGGGGGAAACCCTCAACTCATTGAGTATGCTTATCAGCAATTGTTAAGCAGAACCGAAGATATAAAGGAACAACTACATCAAGAGTATAAGGACGAACTTGAAGGAATGGCCTCCCAGTTTTCTGGCCAGGAATCTAACATTGTTGGAGATGGGAAACTGTCTATCGACGAAGTCTTCATGCTTAATTTGATGCCCGATATTATCCGGGAAAGTAGTTGTTCTTTTCTTGCTGTGTATGGACCCCGCTCTGCTACCGGAAGTACCCTTATGGCCAAACTGTTTGACTGGAACCCCGGGTCGCAAAACCAGCTATCAGAAATACAAGCTGTTACCACTTATTTACAGGGCGAAAAATCAATCTGTGTAGTCGGTCTACTCGGCTGGATGATCGGTTCAAATGGAATCAATAAACACGGTATTTTTGTTGGAGCGCTTGATTCTGGAACCGGTGGTCCTTACTCCTCAAGCGGCAAGCGTTCGTATAGTTTTGATGCAAGATATGCTCTCGAGAACTTCGATACACTTGATGCCGTCCTTGAATATTTAAGTGATCCGGAAAAAAGTTATACTTACAGCCATAATTACGCGGCTATCGACAGCACTACCGCTAAAGTCCTTGAGAACAACGTTGATAATCCGGCACTACGGATGATTAGAACTGAAGAATCCGAGCTTGCGCCCGGAATAAATTGGGAGCTCGATAACTCTATCGCCGCTGTAAACTGCTTTGTGCTGGCGGGCAATTATACTAATGGATTTTGGTGGGCAGGCAACTCCGCTCGCTGGAATAGTTACCATACCCAACTCGCTGCCAAAGGAGACACTGTAACCTTCGAAGACATGAAGGAAATTGCCTCTTACTTCACCGGCAGCGCCCCAGGTCGTATGGAGGATGGAGATATCTATAATCAGGGCACGCAGCAAGCGATTATTCTAGATCCGAAAAACTTTCGGATGGAGGTATATTTCAGGCCCAAAGGAATGGGGCCACTACCCTTAGAGCCGACCTTCGAAGTTATAGAAATTGATTTCGGCGATGATGATTCTGAGGATGAAAACGGATTGGATGAACCAGAACCAGGCCAGCCTACGGATCCGGAGCAGGAACCCAAGGAACCTGCCGATTCGGATCCCGTTCCCCCACTGCCCTCAACATCAGGCTCAACGGCTACAATATTTCTCGCTGGCTTGATACTTCTTACTGCTACAGGAGCCACACTCATAACACGAAAGCTTAATATTTAAAAATTTCCCCAATATTTCTCCAATCCACCGCTTACGATGGCGGTGGATTTTTTTTCTGTTTATCTGCTTCGCTCATATAAGGATCTTACCCTGCGCAAACTTGTCCGGCAGCGCTTAAATAGTGTATACTTATCAATCAAGTTCATATTTTCTATAAGGAGAGGAAAAATGGACCAGACAATTCATGCCCTAGTATTTATTCTTTATCTCCTTGTAATGCTAACAATAGGCATTTATTTTTTTCGGCGAAATCAAAGTCAAACCGACTATTATCTTGGCGGCAGAAAACTAAACTTTTGGGTCACCTCCATGAGCGCCCAGGCTTCGGACATGAGCGGCTGGTTGATGATGGGGCTTCCCGGCACGGCATTTCTGCTAACTAAAAATTTGGGCTTGGCCGAAGCATTCTGGACGGCCCTGGGATTGACCATCGGAACGTACTTAAACTGGCTGCTTCTCGCCAGAAGGTTAAGAAATTATTCAGAGATATCGGGAAACTCAATTACGATTCCCACATACCTTGAGAACAGGTTTAGAGATAAGACTCACCTGATCAGAATCATATCCGCCTTATTTATCGTAATATTCTTCCTGATCTACACTGCGGCCCAATTCTCGGCGGGAGCGAAACTTTTTAATGCCGTGTTCGGCCTTGACTATAAGATTGCGCTGCTGATTGGCGCCCTGGTCATCGTATTGTATACATTTTTGGGCGGTTTCCTGGCTGTCTGCTGGACCGATTTAATCCAGGGCACCTTAATGTTCTTAGCCCTGATTATTCTACCAATTTTAGCCGTAGTGCACCTTGGCGGAGCAGCGAAGACTTTTGATCTGGCGGCCGCCATCGCCGGCGTCCCGGAGGGTTTAGGGTTTGGCGAATGGACCGGCATTGGAAGCGGCCTCAATGCCCTGGCAATAATTTCGATTGCCGCATGGGGGCTGGGATACTTTGGACAGCCTCACATCCTTGCCCGCTTCATGGGCATTGAAAAGGCCGAACATATCAAACCTGCCCGAAGGATGGCCATGGTCTGGGTAATAATTACCCTTTTTTCCGCTGTTGTCCTGGGGGTAATCGGCAAAGCTTTCATGTCCACCATTGTTTCGGCGGAAGAATTGAACGCCATGGACGGAGAAAAAATATTTATCTACATGGTCCAGCATCTTCTTACCGGTCCTTTCGCCGCCATACTGGCAGGCCTTCTCTTGACCGCTATACTGGCCGCGATTATGAGCACAGCCGATTCGCAGCTGCTGGTTACTTCCTCGGCCATTTCTGAGGACATTGGCAAAAACCTCTTTTGCAACAAAATTAACGAACAAAATACGATCTGGATCAGCCGCATCAGCGTTCTAGCCATCGCGGTGGTCGCATTTATTATCGCCGGCGACCCCGACAGTTCGGTTTTTGACCTTGTTGCCTACGCCTGGGCAGGCTTCGGAGCGGCCTTTGGTCCCGCCATTTTAATGTCGCTCTACTGGAAGAGAATGAATTGGCAGGGCACGTTAGCCGGCATATTGTCAGGAGGCATCTCCGTGCTGGTATGGCGCAACTTTATAAAAGAGTACATTGATTTGTATGAGCTGCTCCCAGCCTTTGTTATATCGGTAATTTTTATTGTCGTAGTCAGCCTGCTGACCAGCAAGCCGGATGAGGAAATACAGAAGGAGTTTGACGAATTTATAAAAGCCGAGCTGCACAATTAATCCCCATCTATGCTGCAACTGCCACAAGAGAGGGTAAAAAACCATCTGGGGCTGTCCTTGCCGACTTCAAGGACAGCCCACCATTTTCCCGCACAAAGCCAGGAACTCGCCCCAATATGTTAGGCTTCCCTCAGCTCGGCAAGTATCTTTTCCGCCGCCGCTGCGGGATCTTGCGCCTGGGTAATGGGACGGCCCACCACGATATGGCTCGCTCCGGCCCGGGCCGCCTCGGCGGGAGTCATGATCCGCTTCTGGTCGCCGGCGGCGCTGCCGGCAGGGCGGATGCCCGGCGTCACCCGCAGAAAATCCCGGGGGAATTGCGATAAAAGCGGAAGCTCGGTGGGTGCGCAAACCACGCCGTGAATGCCAGCCTCAAAGGCCAGCTTAGCCAGGGCCGCTACCTGTTCGGCCACCGGCCGGTTCACCCCGATGTGCCCCAGGCTGTCCTGGTCCAGGCTGGTCAAAACGGTCACCGCCAGAAGGCGCGTCTCGCCGCATTGCTCCCGGCAGGCCTTGAGCATCTCCGGGCCGCCGGCGGCATGAATGGTGCATAAATCCACCCCCATTCGGCTGGCCGCCGCTACCGCCCTCCCCGCGGTGTTGGGGATGTCATGAAACTTCAGGTCCAGAAAGACCTTCTTCCCCTGCTCCTTGAGCCAGCTAACCATGGCGGGCCCGGCAGCTGTAAAAAGCTCCATGCCCACCTTGAAAAATTCTACCTTCTTCAGCTCCTTAACCCAG
>LSQX01237517.1_pt1 | contig 13602 bp, 14 predicted proteins | sample 654561 | NCBI WGS metagenome assembly LSQX01 (sample SAMN04489861, study PRJNA283612) | anaerobic digester metagenome | isolation source: 4 biogas reactors fed with cattle manure at either 37C or 55C with and... | place: Denmark: Kongens Lyngby | collected 2014 | reverse complement strand
CCCTGATCACCGCGGTGATCATCTGCTTCACCGGGACGATCGGGTTTATCGGGCTTGTGGCTCCGCACATCACCCGGATGGTCATCGGCGGGGACTTCCGCACGCTCATCCCCGCCTCCGGTCTCGTGGGAGCTCTCCTCCTCCTCGGTGCCGACAGCATCGCGCGCAGCATCCTTGCGCCGCAGGTCCTCCCCGTCGGGATCGTGACGGCGTTTCTCGGGGTGCCGTTCTTCATCTACCTCTTCATGCACCGGAGGAATGCCTGATGGCCCGGCTCTCGGTCGAAGACCTCTCGTTTGCCTATCGTGACCGCCAGGTGCTCCGGGGGATCACCTTCTCGGTCGACGCGGGCGAGGTCCTTGGGCTCGTGGGGCCGAACGGGTGCGGGAAGACGACGCTCATCCGGTGCATCGACGGCATGCTCACCCCCCGGAGCGGCAGGGTGGTGCTCGACGGTCGGGAGACCCGCGGGATGCACCGGCGGGAGGTCGCGCAGGCGATGGCCTACGTGCCGCAGTCGGCCGGGAACCAGACCGCAGCGACGGTCTTTGAGACGGTCCTCATGGGGAGGCGGCCTTACCTGAACTGGACGGTGAGCAAGACCGACGAGGAGAAGGTGATTGCCGCGCTCGATGCTCTGGATCTCGGGGGGCTTGCGCTCCGCAGAGTCGGCGAACTCTCCGGCGGGGAACGCCAGCGGGTGATGATCGCCCGGGCCCTCGTGCAGGAGACGGGGGTGATCCTCCTTGACGAGCCGACGAGCAACCTGGATCTCTGCCACCAGATGGGGGTCATGGAGGTCCTCCGAGGCCTGGCTGAGAGGACGGGTCTTGCGGTCGTCATCGCAATCCATGACCTGAACCTTGCAGCCGCATACTGCCACCGTCTCATGGCGCTCAAGGCCGGCTCGGTCTACAGTTACGGGACGCCGGAAGAGGTGCTGACCGAGGAGATGCTCCGGTCCGTCTACGGCATCGAGGCGGTGGTGAAACGGGATCTTGCGGCGCCCTATGTGGTTCCTGTCCGGGGAGCGCGCCTGCAAAAAGAGGTGTAGGGTCGCCCCTCCCCGACAGAAAATCGATCCTTCCGTCTGCTTGCAAAAATAGAGTGGTTTTCCAGCCCGTCGGTATTCTGGTTTACCTCGGGGGTGTCCGCCGCTCGACCCGTTCTGTTGTGACGATCTCGGATGGTGGGGGCTCTTCCCTCCTCATGGCCTCCGCTTCCTCCCTGGTCGGGGGAGTCATCGTCCCGGCCGACTGGATCAGGCTGTAGTCCGCTTCCTCTGGCCAGTTGTCCTCCTCGAATCCTGGCTCATTGTCCAGCCGCTGTTTGTCGATGTTCACGACAAAGTTGTCCTCCCCCGGGCGGTAAACCACGGACTCGGGTGGGACCGCAAACCTCTTTGCCGCCATGCCGAGGATGCCGCCGTACCTGAGGACCAGGTACTGGACCCGGCCTTCGGGGAACCCGATCCGCATATCGGATATCTCTCCAAGGTCCTCGCCCAGCTGGTTGACCACGTTCTTTCCCAGGATGTCGTCAGCCGACATGAACCATCGCTCTCCGGCTGCCCGAGTCCTGCGCTCAAGAATAACTTCCGAACGTTCCTGCATCTTCCTCATCTCCACTGCCCCACTCTCGGTAAGGCTGATATGCCTCCAGATCTTGGGCGTGCACTGAGTGCCCGTCCCCCATAAAATGATTACGCTGTAAGTACGAGATCCGCCGGCAAGGGCTAATCCGGCGGTATGGGCAATGATGCGGGCTCTCATTCCAATCAGAGTTATCAGCCCTGTCAATTGCCAAAATAATGTTCAAATTGGCCCTGGAGTCAAATGGATGAAGTTATGTAGTGCTTACATCAATCCCCTCTCCATGGGACCAACCGTCAGATTGAATCTTACCAAGATTCTCGAGGCAACAGGTGAGTTGCAGAACTTTCTCGACCTTGGTAACGCCCGCCTGAAGGCGGAGGGAGCGTTATCGCAAGAAAGTTCTGAGGCTTTGATCTTTGGCATGGCTGACGAGCTTGAGGATCACCTTCGGGCGATGCGTGACAGACAGGGGTCTGCCAGCATCAAGGATCTCCGGATCTGGACCCGGGCCTGGATTGACGAGCGTCGGGAGATGCTCTCGAAGGGTTCTCCGCCGCAGGAGGACCGGGGATAGGCATCCTGGGTGATATCCGCCGGTGTTCAGGGGTTGGTTGACCCGGGCTAGGGATGACATTACCCTTTATTATTTCCCGGATCAATGCGGCCCCGATGCCTCACTTCGAACTCTTCTTCAAAACCGAGGAACTGCGGCGGAGGCTTGAGCCGCACTTGAAGATTATCCCGCCTTTCTTTCAATTCACGGTCCGGACCGGGACGCCGCAAGTCCGCTACTTCGATCAGAAGGATCCGATGTGGAAGGGCTTTCCCTTCCCGGTCCCTGATGGAACCGTCTATGTCTTTGACGATGACATCCCCGCAAGAGCCCTCGGGGGCGGGATGCAGAACCGGGCGAGCATCCGGGTCACTCCGGAGGATAAGGATGACGAGGCGATCGTCCTTCGCATCTGGCACGAGCTCCTGCACGCTATCGGGCAGCCTGCAGACGACATGGTCCGGCGGGCGGACGAATGGCAGAGCATCTCCGATCGACTGATCTGGGCGGCCTGGCAGTCGCTCTCGCGGCCGCGCGACGTGCCGTACTGGCATCGGAAATTTTACTCGTGGTTGACGGATCGGGCGGCCGCAGGTGCTGGGGGCAGGTAGAGCCGCGGGCACTGCCCCCCGTTACTCCTCCCTCAACTCGGAAGCGGCTCCCGCGGTGTGTGCCCTCTTGGGGTTCCGTTGGCCAGCCGGGAAGATGGGCGACGAGATCCCCGGTCGTTCATGACACCCTCTTCATCGCCCGGGTCTTTCCGCGTGGTTCGCATCGGACGGCAGCATCCTTCTCTCCATTGGAGTTCTCCGGGGAGATTGAACTGGATTCCCAACTCCCTGGCGATCATTTTCCCCCCGCCTCCGTTACAGTATCGGGTGTGATACCATAATTGCCTTCTAAAGTCCTATGCTGTCTCATCTAACCGAATTTCTGTATATTTCCCGCAATTTGTAGAAATGTATTCCGAAATCCTCAAAACTCCAGAGGAAAACCTATACTGGTTTCTGGATGACCATTGAACTTCTGATTATCCTGCTGTACCTCGCAGCGATGCTTGCCATCGGTTTCATCGTCCAGCGTCGTGGCGGCGTCGATACGTCGAGGGGTTACCTGGTTGCCAATAAAAGCGTCGGCCCCCTTCTCATCGGCGGGACGCTCTTTGCCACGTTCTGGGGCGGCGGCACCCTTCTCGGGGGCGCCGGAGCGGCCTACAGCGGCCATATGCTCGCCACCATCGCGGATCCGTGGGCCTCGGGCGTCACGCTTATCCTGATGGCGATCTTCTTCGTGACGATTCTCCGGAAGTTAAAGATCGCATCTCTCGGTGAGATGTATTTCCTGCGGTATGGGACGCGGGGCGCACACCTCGCCTCGCTCCTCTCCCTCCCCACGCTCATCTTCTGGACCTCGGTGCAGATCCTTGCCATTGGTAAGATCCTCAACGTCCTGGTTGGTCTACCCGGTGTCGAGAGCGCCATCCTCGCGGGGCTGATCGTGATCATCTACACCTACCTCGGCGGGATGCTCGCTGTCATCATCACCGACAATATCCAGATGGTTCTGATCCTCCTCGGCCTTGCGATCTCATACCGACGGGTATCACATTCGTCGGCGGCATCGATGTCATCGCCGAGAACACCCCGACGGACTTCTGGTCGATCCTCCCTAGCGACGCTTCCCCGAGTGGTCTAGGGTGGACCTTCACCGGTATCATGGCCTGGTTTGCTGCATGGTGCGGCATGGGGCTTGGCAGCCTCGCATCGCTCGATATCTCCCAGCGGGTCTTCTGTGCACGCGACGACCAGGCCGCAAGGCAGGGTCTTGTCCTTGGCGCGGGGCTCTACTGGGTCGCCGGCCTCGGGCCCATATTCCTTGGCCTGCTCGGGATCGTGATGGTCAACACCGGCATGATCGACGGCGCCATCCTGGCCGAGGACCCCGAGCTGATCGTGCCCTTCCTGGCAAAGACCCTGCTCTCCCCCTGGATGATGGCCCTCTTTGTTGGCTCCCTGATGGCGGCGATCATGTCCACGGCGAGTTCCGCCATCTTCGCGTCGGCCGCCGTGATCTCGACCACCATCGTTCACGGGGCGGTCTCCGATCATGCCCGGGACGACAAGAAGGTTCTGAGGCTCACCCGTGCTCTCGTCGTCGTCATCGGGCTCTTCAGCATCGGGATCAGCTTCGTTGCGCCCGGCCTCTACGACCTGATGATCTTTGGGTTCACCCTGCTCTTTGCCTGCCTCTTCTGGACGCTCGTCTGCGGTCTCTTCTGGAAGCGGGCGAACGCACCCGGCGCCATAGCCTCGATGGCGGGCGGTTTCCTCACGACGGTGGCGGGCGTCGTCGTTCTCTCGGTGCAGCAGGGGACGCTTACCCTCGTTCCGCCGGATAACGAGTGGACGGTCTTCTTCACCTTCGTCCCGATGGTCGTTGGCGGGATCCTGATGTACACGGTCTCGATGCTGACGCAGAAGATTCATCCCCCCGTCCCGCTGAAGGATACGGATGGGGTCGTCCTCAAGTGGCCGGACCTCGAGGAGACGACGATCGTGACGGAGAAGGGGTATCCCGTCGCCCAGGTGGCGGCCGGCGATGAGGATTGAGGGTCTCCCCTCGCCTCATGACGGCGATCGGGGTGGTTCGGGCTCTCGGCCCCCGATTCACCTGCTTTTTTATAGATAATCCTGGAGAAATTATGATCGATGAGACTGCCGCGTGGGAGCCGGTCCGGGAAGGATAGCGAGGCGGGGGTGCCGGCGATCTCGCCGGACGAGTTCTCGCAAAGGCTTGCATCCACCCGGATCGAGGCGGAGAAGGTCATCGCCGCGGCAGAGAGCGACCTGGTCACCCTCAGTCGGGTGAAGTGGAGCCTTGAGTACACCTCGCCCATCCTCGGAGCGGCGCTCCTGATCAACCTGGGGCTTTTAGTCGCATACACCGGGGAGTATCTCTTCTACTGGATCATGGCGTCCTTTCTATTCCTGATGGTAAACCCCTTCCTCCTCCTGCTTCCGACCGATACGGAGGCTCTGAAGTCCTACATCAGGTATCTCATCGATCTTGGGAATCGAAAGAGAACGAGTCTTGAAGAGATCATCTCATGGGAGCGCCTCGGAAAGGGCGCCGCCATCCCTGCCGAGGCGATAGAGACGGCTCGGAGGCTCACGCAACAGAGGAATTCCCTCTACGAACTCGGCTGGAACCTCTTCTTCATCAACTGCCAGCCGCTCGCCCCTGGCTTTCTCGTGCTCTTTTCCCTCTCCTCGATCTTCTCACTTGCAGGCTGGCTTGTGAATGGAGAGTTTACGCCGCACTCCGCCGTGATCGTCACCGTCCAGTCCGCCGCAATCATCGTCTTCTATCTCGCTATCGTGTATGTGCAGCCGTACTCGCGGGGCTTTTTTGCCGGGATCCTCGGCATGCAGTCCCGCATCAAAGAGCGGTATAACGAGGCATGGACCAAGGGACTGAAATACGCGCTCACCGTCGCCGTCGTGACGACCGTTGCCGGCATCATCACCATTGCGGCGATCGTCCTCCCCGGGGTGACCTACGCGAGTTTCATCTCCGCCGAGGCCGATATCGAGTTAGGGGCCGGCATGTTCGCTCTTATCTTCCTTTCGCAGATGATCGTCGTGCGGCACCTGCAGGGAGGTTACAGCCGCACGCTCGTCGACTCCCTCCTCTCATCCAGGATCGAGACGATCCGCAAGGATGTGCTCCAGGCCGTCGAAAACCTCGCCCCAGCTGTGCGGGGCGGCACCGTGACAGTGCAGATGGTGCAGGACCTCGAGAGGATCACCCTTGACCTCGCCCGGTACCGGGCGCTCAAGATCGATTACGCGTCGCTCTTCGGTTACTTCCCCGTCTGTATGGTGACGCCGGACGTCGGTGCCATCATGCGTATCGCCTGGACGATGGACGTCGACCGCAATAGATCCCAGGTCGAGGTGGCGGCAGCGTAGGTTTCCGCGGCGACGGACCAGAATCACCGCCGGGTGGATTACCCTTGAGAACTGAGAGCCCGGCTCATTTGTCGACCTTCTGCAAACCTTCTCGCCTCATTGGGCGTGAACGCATACTCCGGTTCATGCGACCCCGCTCGTTGACGAAAGCGCATCCCGATCCGGCAAAAGAGGCGTTGCCCCTCGGCCGTTGGGAGTGCGACGACCCCCTGACCTTTATCGGCGGCGATCTTTGCCACTTCCCGCATGAGTCGTTGCCCGTACCCGCAGCGCTCCCGGATGACCCCTATGCGGGAGACATAGATGTTCTTCTCATCTCCGTAGCGCGTGCAGAACGATAATGCTCCAAGGAGTTTCCCATCCGGTGCCTCAAGTACTAACAGGTCTTCGTTAGCATCTGCGATGGCGTCCCACGCGTAACTTGCTCCGCTGCTCGAGTGAATTATCTCGGCCCACTCTCGGTTGGCTCTCTCTAAAATTGCCTCTCTCTCCTTACTATCGCCGCAAATGAATTTAATCGTCACATCGTCCATATTTACTGATAAAGAGTATTCTCTGCTTCTTCTTTTTAAAACAGGCCCCCGATGCCGTTGTGATACGAAATATTCTTGATTGCCGCTTTATTCTTGAATCCTTAACGCCGATCGGCCTTGATGCATTCTCGGCCGGGAATATCCCTCTCGCTCATTCATCGACCTTCTTGAGCGTAAAGCGAAACGCAGCTCCCTTTTCGGGGTGACCGGCCACCCGATCTTCGACCCAGACGCTGCCGCCGTAGCGCTCAACAAGGATCTGCACGAGGTAGAGCCCGAGCCCCTCGCCGACACCCCGCTTCTTCTTCTCGTAGCGGCGAAAGATCTCGCTCTTCTCAGCGTCCGGCACACCGGGGCCCGTATCCTCGACCGTTACCAGCACTTTGTCGTTCTGCTCCTCGGCCTTGACGGCGATCTCGACATCCGGCCCTCCGAACTTGACGGCATTGCCGATGAGGTTGTCAAAGATCACCGAGAGGAGGTCATCCGCCCAGACCTGGCAGCGAACTGCGTTATAGTGGATGGCACTGCCCGGGAAGTTCTCGATCACTCTGCTGACTGCCGCGTCGAGATCCAGTGGTTTGAGTTCGCGGGATGCCTGATGAATCCGGCGGATGGTGGAGACGGTGCCCAGGATCTCGATGCTTTTTTTGATGCTCCGCCGAAGGTTCTCTGCGTATCTGCCGGCCTCACCATCCAGAACATCGGCGAGCAACTCGGCGTAGAGGTTCGAGACGTTCTCCGTGTTCTTGATGTCGTGCGTGAGGATATCCAGATAGAGGTTTGCTTCTCGGTTCGCAACCACCAGGTCGTGATGGAGCCGGGCCCTCTCCTCCTCGATTCGCTTGCGCTCGGTGATGTCCTGCGCGAACTCAATGAGACCGATAAGTTCCCCCGCTTCATCGATGACGGGATACCCGCGGAGGAAGAAGACCCTCCCGTTGGGTGCGGTGATCTCGGCCTCTTGAGGCTGCCCGGTCTCCCGGGCAATGACAACCGGGCATATGTCGCAGACACTTGTACGGTTGTGCCATATCTCGTAGCATCGGTATCCGACCAGGTCCGCCGGTTCTCTGCCGATGAATGCGGCGGCGGCGCGGTTGACCCAGATTACATTGAGATCTCTGTCGTAGTAGGTGAACATCTCGACCGTCGAGTCGAGGACAAGGGCCTTTTCCCGTTCTGCCCGCCGCAGGGCATCTTCTGTCCGCTTCCGCTCCGTGATGTCCCATGCGTTTACGACAAAGCCCCTGATATGGGGGTCTCCCAGGAGGTTGGTCACGATCGCCTCGATCACGTGCGTGCCGCGCGGGCCCCTGAAGCGAACCTCGACCTGCATGCTTCCTCCCGGCCTCCCTGTCAGGGTCGATACCACCTCCTCCACCAGCGGGAGGTCCTCGGGCTGGATCATATCGAACGCATGCCGGCCAACCAGCGCCTCGGGCGGGAAACCGTCTATCTGCTCGATAGGCGGGCTTGCAAACCGGATCGTCAACTGCTCGTCGATGATGAGGATGAACTCTGAGCCCTTCTCGATGAGGGTCCGGAACGTCTTTTCGCTCGCACGCAGTTCGGCCTCCGCCCGGTGCCGCTGGAGGGCGATCGAAGCGAGGTTCCGGAGGACCTCGACGGCCCGGAGATTGATCTCTCCTTCCTCCAGCCGGGTGAGGATCACGGCGGTCCCAAAGATCTCGCCTTTCCAGGTAAACGGAATGCAGTAGATCGGCCCGAACCCGGCAATTGCCTCGAATTTCCGGCAGGCTTCCTGGAAGATCCGTTCGGGGATGATCTCCTGCAGGCCCCCCTTCACCTCCTCGATCTCGCCGCTGATCATGATCTCCCTGATGTACGGCGGGATCTCGACCGTGATCCCGGTGAGGTTCTCCCCGAAGACCTCGATGATCTCCGGCAGGAACGGCTCGATACCGAAGAACGCCCGCGGGCTCAGGGTCCCCGCCTGGATGTCGGCGGCGCTCACGACGACGATGGAACCGGGCGCGAGTTCATGGAGGTGGGCGCCGATTGCGGAGAAGACGTCGGCTTCGGGCGGCATCCCGGCAAGTTCGGTCGCCGCCCGGGAGAGGAGAGCCTGATCGGCCGATATCCGCCGCACCTCTTCTTCGGCGATCGTTTGACGGGTGACGTCGCGGAAGCGGATGATCCAGTCGCCGGTCTCCGGCACCTGCCGGGAGGAGACGGCGTACCATCGCTCCCCGGCCTGGACCGTGACTTCCCCGGACCCTGTGCGGGTGGAAAGTAGCGCGAGGACCGGCCCTCGCTGGCCGGTGTCCGGGAGGATTCGGTTGGCGACGATATGGGCCGCATCCGCACCACGGACGCCGTCGGCGGAGATCCCGGCGAGGCGCTCCATGGATGGGGTGATGGTCCGGATCTTCATCCGGGAATCGGCAAGGATGATGCCATCCTCAATGGCTTCCAGTATCTGCAGTACCTCGGGTCGCACCTCCATGTTCGGCTCAGTGGTCTGCATACGGCCCAGCCCCGTCCGGGCAGGAGCGCCATAGGGAGATCCTCGTTGCAGGGCTCTTCATGAGGAGAACGTCATGGATGATATATATAATAGTCTGTCGGCTCGTCCGGGCTCCTTCCTCGTCCGTATTGCGCATCGCAATGGTCTTGCCGGGGCAGGAGGTTCGCTCCGCCGAAATTCCACTGTTGCCCGGCAGGTGATGGTTGGGCATTCATGACTGCACGGCTTTGCCCCTCGGATCTGTCCACCGGGATTTGCACTCCGTGGAACGCTTTGAAATGAGTCGATTTTTCACGTATTTGAGGCTATTTCGGCCGGTACGACGATAGAGGATATATAGAAAAACGGCAAATAGAATCAATCATAGTCACAGTGAGATGACTGACTGTATGGCAATGAGCAAGAAACAATTGGAGAAACATAACAGAGAGAAGAAGGCCAAAGCAGAAGAACTTGCAGCGCAGGCGGCCGCCGGCAACCAGGCCGCCAAGAAGAAACTCAAGAAGCTTGAGAAGAAGATCAAGTGAGTTGCCCTGGGCTTTCAGGTGTTTTCTTTTTTAGTTTAGGGTCGATAGAGCACGTAGTCATCCGTATCACCATCTACTGGCCCTCTAGATCACGTTTTCAATATCTATCAGAATGTAACAAACTGATAGATAGTGATAGGAAGTACCTGCCAAATCAGTATAGTAGTTGAGGGCTCGGGACCCTGGCCCCGCTCCCCGGAAGACCGCCCCTGATCTACCCGGATCACATCCTCTTGCTTGTGATGGACTGAACGCCGGTCTCTAACCCCCGCCAGATTAATGGAATATTATCAATAATTCATACTGGAGGGGGTTCGATCCGATCACGGCAGAGGGCGAAGCGGACGCAATCCATCAAATGGCCCGGCGGATGGCGGCCGCGGCGACAAAAGGCGATCTCGGGTTGATCCTCGGCGAAGAAGTCAGTCGTTACTCGCTTGCGGACCTCCAGATCATCGGAGGACGGCTGCACGCGGAGATGGTCCGGCTGCCTGAGCCCTACCGAAAACAGGTGCACCCCTACATCACCGAACAGCTGTTCGGCGCTCATCACCAGCTTCTTTCCATGTACCGGTCGGGCCGATTCCTCTCCATGACCGAACCGATCACCGATTGTGCAACGTTCGTTGAGTTCTGCAATATGATCCCCGACGGATGCCTCCGGTGGGATGAATCCACACAACGGCTCCCGTTTCGGTATACACCCCGACATCGGGCCTTTTATTACCTGATCTCGGCTTTTACGATCTTCGTGCTCGACCGCCCGGGCCACCCGGTGGGGACGCCGTTTCCGGGAGGGTTCCGGGTCGAGGAGCGCAACGGGTCCTACTATTGCATCATTCGCGACCGCGAAAAGGACGTCCCGTTCTCGATCTGCAACTTCTGCCCGGCTCTGCAGACCGAGGAGGGGTAACCCCGGAGGGCTGCCGCAATCCGGATGTTCAGCGCACCGCTCCCTGATAGACAGGCAACCCGGATGAGGGTGGCGATGGCGCTGCAGAACGGATGGGCACGAACTTCGCGGCTACGGCCTGCGTTGCTTTTCCCGTTCAGCCTCCGAACGGCCTGCCTTTAATAACCTCCCTTCTCCAGACCGACCCCTGACGCGTTCATCTCTTCTCCGCCACGACAAGACCCTTTTCAGAGACCCTGGCGCCTTCGAGCTCACGTTCGTCCCGGAGCACCTTCATCGCCTTCAAGGGACTCCACATACATCGATAGGATATGGATGATCATATTCGATCTGTCCCGATGCTCGATCTCTGCAAGGCGATCTATTCGTTCCAAGAGATCAACTGGCATTCTTACCCCGATTTGCTTTGTTTCCTTAGCCATCTCCTCCCTCCATCCCTATTCCTGTCATATACCATTATCAGTCAATGTAAAACAGGAAGCAATATATCCCTATGTACTACATTGTAGTACTATGGTTTTCATTGGCAAGCGTCTTTGGGTTTATGATCTAGGATCGATATTCCAACATCGTATAGAAACAACGGAATTTTTCTGGCTTGGCGATGAATATACTTCTATGTGCTCTCGAATCTCACGCATATTGTCGAACAGTATTCATGAGTCGTATTTGGGAGAGATAGCATGAGATGCGAGGAGATTGGTGGCAACATATACTTTAATGGCGATTGCATTGCCGGGGCAAGAGAATACGTTCCTAGTAACTCCGTTGATTTGATCATCACCGATCCGCCTTATGGCATCAATGGCGATCAACTGCACAAGCACTATAATCGAAACGAAGAGTTCGTCGTTGAAGGGTACGTCGAGGTTCCTGCATCGGAGTATGGAGAGTTTAGCCTAAATTGGATAAAAGAGGCCGAGCGTATCCTCAAACCCGGCGGATCGATATACATTGTTTCCGGCTATACGAATCTGTATCATATTCTCCATGCTCTCCGACAGACTAAACTTGAAGAGATCAACCACATCATTTGGAAATACAATTTTGGCGTATATACTAGCAGGAAATACGTATCCTCGCATTATCATATTCTGTTCTACCAGAAGCCAGGTGGAGAGAGGACATTCAATCTGGAATCCCGGTTTGGGGTAAAGGAGAAAGATTCCACCGATGGCTCATTAAACTATCAGGATCGTGAAGATGTCTGGATCATCAATCGTGAATACAAGCCGGGTCAAGTTAAAAACAAGAATGAATTGCCTACTGAATTGCTCATAAAAATGATGCAGTACAGCAGCAATGAGGGCGATCTTGTATGCGATCTGTTCCTCGGAGGGTTTTCGACTGCAAAGGTGGCCGTTGGTCTTAATCGCCGTGCGACAGGTTTTGAGATCTCTCCTTCGATGTTTGATACGAAGATCGAGGAGATGAGGAGCATTGAGCCCGGATTCCTTCTATCGACGCTAAGATGTCCTGAGATTGAGGAGTTGGCGAACCAGGGTAAATCGTGGACTACTGAGGATATAAACACTTTAGTTCTTCGATTCAACCAGCTTACCGAATCGGGTAAAACAAAGAAAGAGACCATAGAGCTGCTAGAAAAAGAACTTGGCCGGGGACGATGGTCTATCGAGAAAATGTTAAAAAAACTAGGTATTCAGTTTAATGGTGGCAAACGCGGTCGGCCAAAGAAAAAGCCCATCACGAATGTATTGAAGGATCAGACTCTCCTTCCTTCTGAATAAGGTTTTGTGGGATGCCTGTAGCGTAATTGATTCCGCCCCGGTTAGGCATGGCATACGAAAAAACTCCTTTTTCATCGAGAAAAGAATCTAATTTGCCCCCAGTAACCAAACCTGTAGTCTGAGCGCTCGACCGTTTCCCTACGATCTGGCCCTTTATTGTATCCGGCTCAAGAAATGGATAGAAATATTTTCTCAGGCCGGTTGCACCCAGTATCTCTCGATATTGCCATCTCAGTATCTCATGGAAGCAATTTTTAGTGAGTTTGGCACCCTGTCTGTTCGAAGCGCGTATTTTGCACGCCGCGGACTGCCATCGGCGTTACGCATACCCTGTTGGAAAAACTGCAGCCAACCGTTTTCGATACCCGTGTCGAGGACTTGCTGATTTTTGATGAAGAATGCCTCGACGCTATCTATTTTGAATGCGATCTTTCTTTTCCGGGATTTGGCACCGCGTCTGATCCGTTCATGTTCATACGTGGAGGTACCACCCTTCAGAGCATCATGCCACGCTTTAAACTCACCGGACTCATCGAATTCAGCGCTTCCATTTACGACAATGAACCCCAATCCAGAGTTTTCCGCCACACACTTTTCGATTGCTTCCCGATCATTGAGGATCATTGGCTCATTTGGCGTTCCTTTGTTCGTGTACTTTGGATGTGCTTTCAAATCCCAGACGAACTGGCGTTTATAATCAAACGTGGTGTTTCCATAAGTTGGACCAGTAGTACCTCCGAGGGTCTCGAACAGAGTTGTGGATATTCTGTGTTCGAAAAACCAGCCTATCCATTCCATCTGGCGCCACTGATAACCGCATTGTTTCAATTCTAATATTGCATCTTTTCCGTCAATCCGTTGAGGCAGATTGCGAAATATAACGTCGACTAACTGTTTTGCTTCCTCGATGACAATCTGATCGTGCATAGAGAAGAGAAGAATGCCCGAATTTAAAAAAAGATCGGTAGCGTAACGAAAGTTCTGTAAAATTGAATTGGCCCTGGATCCAACCTAGATTTGGACAAAGGAGAAACAGGGCCATGGATCCCTTAGCGTTAATCGAAGATTATCTTTCCGATCAGGAGAACGGCATGAAGACGCTCATCACCTGGTTCCTCAACCAGGTGATGCTCCAGGAAGCTCTCCAGCAGGCAGGAGCCGCCCAGTACGAACGCACCGATGCGCGGAAAGCGCATCGAAACGGTTACAAGGACCGATCCCTCAAGACCCGATACGGGGAGACGATCCTCCGGAAACCGCAGTTTCGGGAG
>LSQX01279062.1_pt2 | contig 13603 bp, 10 predicted proteins | sample 654561 | NCBI WGS metagenome assembly LSQX01 (sample SAMN04489861, study PRJNA283612) | anaerobic digester metagenome | isolation source: 4 biogas reactors fed with cattle manure at either 37C or 55C with and... | place: Denmark: Kongens Lyngby | collected 2014 | reverse complement strand
GGCAAAGCCTATCTCTATTTTGGAGGAGGTGTTCCTGGCGGCAGCAATCCAACTCAAGAGCAAATAGCAAATCCGAGGACAGCAAGAGTGATCCAACTTGGTGACGACATGATAAGCACAGTAGGTGCTGCTGTTGTCATCGAAGCTCCCTACATGTTTGAGGATTCTGGCATTCATAAGTATAACGGCAAGTACTACTATTCTTACTGCACGAATTTCGGACCACGGCCCCAGGGTGAAGACGTGCCTGCAACTGGTGAGATCGCGTACATGATAAGCGACAGCCCTATGGGACCATTCACTTACGTGGGCAGTATTCTCAAGAACCCGTATCACTTCTTCGGAGTTGGTGGAAACAACCATCATGCGATCTTCGAGTTTGCAGGCCAGTGGTACATCGTGTATCACGCTCAAACCGTCAGCAAAGCAGTGCATGGCAACGGTTATGGCTATCGATCTCCTCACCTCAACAGAGTTGAGTTTTATGACAATGGGTTGATCAAGGAGATCAAAGGTGACAGGTTCGGAGTGCCGCAGATAAGGCCGCTCAATCCATACGAGAGGGTTGAGGCTGAGACCATCGCCTGGCAGCGGGGCATCACCACCGAACCATGCAATGCTCCGGGCGGTCTCGTGGAAAGCGTCAATCTGTGCGTTGCAGATATCGACGATGGCGATTGGCTGGCAGTCTCGAATGCTGATTTCGCCACTGATGGGCCCTCGGTGTTTCTGGCCAGTGTCGCCTCCACTGCGGGTGGGCGGATAGAGATCCGTGTGGACAGCCCTGGCGGCAAGGTGATTGGCACCCTAGATGTTCCAGCTACTGGTGGGGAGCAGAAATGGAGACTGGTGCAATGCGACGTGGAGCCCGTTACAGGCGTTCACAACATCTTCTTCATATTCAAGAGAAGCCATGAAGCTCAGACAGACCTGTTCAGGTTCGACTACTGGCAGTTTAGATGAAGTGGCTAATTCGAGACAGCCGGATTACTGCTGCTTTCCGATTGCCATGCTCGTTGGGGCCCTGCTCCTGTTTGTGGCAGGATCGTGCATGCTCGACATCGTCACAGCGGCGAAACAGCAGTTGATAGGATTTGGGAAAGGAGTGGCTCTCGCTATGACTGCCGAGGAGATGAAGAAGAACTACTGGTTCAACAACCCCATCATACAGACCAACTACACGGCGGATCCTGCTCCTATGGTCTACAACGGCCGGGTCTACCTGTACACCACCCATGACGAAGACGGCGCGACATGGTTTACCATGAACGAGTGGAGGTGCTACTCCTCCGCTGACATGGTCAACTGGACTGATCACGGCTCTCCTTTGCATTACACCGACTTCGAGTGGGCCCGTGGAGACGCGTGGGCCGGCCAGTGCATTGAAAGGGATGGGAAGTTCTACTTCTACGTTCCAATCAGCAAGAAAGGCGGCTGGAACGCCGTAGGGGTTGCTGTAGCTGACAGCCCTACTGGCCCGTTCGAGGATCCCCTCGGTCACCCCCTCGTCGAGACTGGGACAGGCGATATCGATCCGACAGTGTTCATTGACGATGACGGTCAGGCTTACCTGTACTGGGGAAATCCTTACCTGTGGTACGTAAAGCTGAACGAAGACATGATCTCATATGACCAGGAAGTCGGCATTGTTCAGGTCGAGCTGACTCCAGAAGGCTTCGGCCTCAGGGAAGGCGGCGATCCAAAGCGGCCAACTCTATACGAAGAGGGTCCGTGGTTTTACAAGCGCAACGGCCTCTACTACATGGTCTACGCAGCCAGCGGGATTCCAGAGAACATAGCCTACTCCACGAGCCCTTCTCCGACTGGGCCTTGGACTTTCAGGGGCATTATCATGCCTACCCAGGGGACTAGTTTTACAAACCATCCAGGGATATGCGATTTCAAAGGCAGATCGTACTTCTTCTATCACAACGGCGCGCTGCCGGGAGGCGGAGGGTTCACTCGCTCTGTCTGTGTGGAGGAGTTCACGTACAACCCGGACGGAACATTCCCAACGATAAACATGACGACCGAAGGAGTCGCTCCTGTAGATAACTTGGATCCTTACGTCAGGAATGAGGCCGAAACGATTGCCTGGTCATACGGTGTGAGAACAGAACCGTGCAGCCAGGGAGGAATGAACGTCTGCAACATCGACGATGGAGACTACATCAAGGTCCGCAGCGTCGATTTTGGCGATCAAGGAGCTATCTCGTTTGCAGCCAGTGTCTCGAGTGTATCTGCGGGAGGAGTGATCGAGCTCCATCTGGACAGCCCCCATGGACAGTTGATCGGAACACTCGAAGTGCCCAACACCGGAGGCCTTGACAGCTGGCAGTTAGTCAGGAGCGAAGTCGTGAACGCGCACGGCATTCACGACTTGTTCTTTGTCTTCAAAGGCAGAGATGCAACCAAGAGCGATCTGTTTAAGTTCGATTACTGGCAGTTTGAATCAGCTGCGAGTGCGAGGGAGTGACCGGAATTGTCTAGAGAGGTTAGAGTTCCTGCAACGGGGAGACCCTTCAAGAACAACGCGACGTACTGTGTCGGTACAGGCAGGCTAGGACTAGCCCTTCAGAAGGAGTACTATGACCATTTGCAGCTGGTGCAAAGGCACATAGGATTCAAATACATACGCGGGCACGGCCTTTTCTGCGACGATGTGGGCATCTATAGGGAATACGAGGTGAATGGGCAGCGGCATACGTTCTACAACTTCACGTATTTGGACCGCATCATCGATTCGTATCTGGAGCTCGGGATCCGGCCGTTTCTCGAGCTAGGCTTCATGCCTGAGAGGCTGAAGACCGGGGATCAGACGATATTCTACTGGAAGGGGAATACGACGCCTCCTGCTTCGTATGAGAAATGGGCTGACCTGGTCAAGGCTACGCTTGAGCACCTGATAGAAAGATACGGCAGAGAAGAAGTCATCACATGGCCTGTGGAGGTTTGGAATGAGCCAAACATTCCTTTCTGGGCAGGTACCATGGAGGAGTACTTCAAGCTCTATGACTACTCTGCCAAAGCAGTAAAGGCCGCAGACAGCCGCATCCAAGTGGGCGGGCCTGCCATTTGCGGAGTCGAGACAGAAAAATGGCTGAGAGGTTTCATAGAACACTGCATACAGGCCGACTCGCCTCTGGACTTTATCACTCGCCACTGCTACACGGCACACCAGCCGACCATGCGCGGGCATTTTATCTATCACACTTTGAACGAGCCAACGTACATGATCGAGGAACTCAAAGAGACGAGAGCTATAATGTCCGACTATCCTTTGACTAAGGATATGCCTCTCCACATCACTGAGTTCAACAGTTCGTACAACCCCCTTTGCCTAGTTCACGACACCACTTACCAAGCAGCCTACATCGCGCGGATTCTGAGTGAAGCAGGCGAGTACGCCGACTCCTATTCATACTGGACGTTTAGCGATGTCTTTGAGGAAGCTGATGTGCCCAAGTCTCAATTCCACGGCGGGTTCGGGCTTGTTGCCTTCAACCTGATCAAAAAGCCGGTCTTCCATACGTTTGAGTTCTTCTCCAAGGCCGGGAATGAGCTGCTCTATCGGGACGACAACTTGATAGTCACCAAGAAGGACAGTCGTTACGTGATCATAGGCTGGAACTGGCACAGCAGATGGAACGAGGCGCAGCCTCTTGATCGGTCCTATCGCCTGGTGCTGCCCTCTGTCGGCGAACAGGCGATCCTGATCAAGAAGGTGGTGGGCGGAGACCATGCCAATCCCCTGCAGACATGGAGCAATCTTGGCAAGCCCCGCAGTCTCACCAAGGAACAGGTAGAGATCTTGACCGCATCTGCCCAGCCATTGCAAACGAGTGCTAATTTGACGGCAGAGAATGGAGAATACCACGTCCAGCTCGACATACCAAGCAATCATGTCTGCATGGTGGAGATAATACCGATCCAGGATCACACTGACACCTACGCAGGCTTTGATCCCGACTTCTACGGGATGAGATAGCAAGGGAAAACCCGTACGAGAGAGGCCGGGCGATGTGTGGACAACCAAGACTGCTGTCGTTGCCAGGGCCACAGGTGTTCATGACCTCTTCTTGGTTTTCAGAGGAAATGAAGCAGAGCTTCTTAAGTTTGATTATTGGCAGTTCGAGCCTGCTGAGTAGGAGGTGTACTATGAAAGCGCCGACTGCAGTTCGTGCTTTGTTTCTGTTGCTAGTTGTACTTGCGACTGCGTGTTCGTTTGTCGATCGAGCCTATGGTCAGGACAACTCGATTGTCGTCGATCCTGCTGCCCTGTTTGCAGACTTGACAATAGCTGAGGCCTATAAACCACTAGGGCAACACAATCCGATATTGCCCCATAGATTCGGTGCGGATCCTTACGCCCTTGTGTATGGCGACCGTGTATACGTCTATTGCACCAATGATGCCATCATCCGAGACGGCCGGGGCAAAGTGATCAACAATATCTATGGCATGATCCGCTCCATTAGCTGTGCTTCATCTGCAGACTTGGTCAACTGGACCGATCACGGTTTGATCGAGATCGGGCCTCCGCTCAAGGGCATCGCAACCTGGGCAGGCAATTCGTGGGCACCGGCTGCGATTTACAAGAAAATCGACGGTAGGGATCGATTTTTCCTATATTTCGCGAACAACGCCAACGGGATTGGGGTGTTGGTCAGCGATAGTCCGGTCGGACCGTTTGTTGACCCAATCGGTAAACCATTGGTATCGAGGGACATACCCAATGCAGATGTTGTCTGGCTTTTTGACCCGGCGGTTGTGATCGATGACGATGGCAAAGGCTATCTCTATTTCGGTGGAGGGGTTCCACAAGGACAAGGCGCAATGCCAAACACGGCAAGAGTAGTGGAGCTCGAAGATGACATGATTAGCTTGGCAGGCATTCCTCAGGTAGTGGAAGCACCATGGTTCTTTGAGGCAGCGTTCGTTCACAAGATAGGCGACATCTTCTACTACTCATACTGCACGAATTTTGAGAGCCGTGCTGGCGCAACCGGTGGTATCGTCACTGACGCTGGTGAGATTGTGTACATGACCAGTGCTGAACCCATGGGCCCGTGGGAATACCGAGGTTCTATCTTGAAGAACCCTGGAGTTTTCTTCGGAACTGGAGGCAACAACCACCACAGCATTGTCGGCTTCAACAATGAATGGTACATCTTCTACCATACTCAAGTACTGCAAGACGCAATGGGCATCACGGGAGGATACCGCAGCACTCATGTAGACAAAGTGACGATTACAGAAGATGGCGTTATTCTGCCGGTTACTGGTACACGGAAGGGCGTCGGCCAAGTCAGGTACTTGGATCCTTATCAGATCAACGAGGCGGAGACGATGGCGTGGGCCGGGAACATCACGGTGGAGGCGACGCCTGAAAGAAGTGCTGTATTTGGCGAGGTCAACACAGTGATAACGGGCATGAGCGATGGCAGTTTTATCGGTTTGTCTGGAGTGGATTTTGGTGCTGTTGGCGCAAGGTGGTTTACCGCGAAGGTGGCTTCGGATCAGGGCGTCAGTGCCATAAAGATTACAACAGGCAACCCTGAAAACGAGGCTGCAGGGTACTTGCTGGTCCCTAATACAGGAGGCCTCGAGTGCTTCGAGGAAGTCACAGTCGAACTGGATCAGACGATTACGGGAGTCCATGATTTGTTCTTCGTCTTTGCAGGTGACAGTTTTGCTTTTGACGCATGGAGATTCCAACACTGACTCACATCAGTTGTCTGCAATACGAGCAAGCTACTCAGCGCAGAAGACTGCTTTTTCGATGCGTGTAGTTCAAGAACAAACATGTGATGGGAGGTTTGTTCTATGAAGGGGAGGAGCATAGCTCTCGCATTTGTGCTCTTGCTCTGCTTTGGCATTACCGCGATGGCTGCTGAGTACGAAGCCGTTATCGATTTCACCTATGGGGAATCCGGATGGGGGCCGATGGGCTCCGCAGTGTTCTACATAACTGATGAAGATTTCAGGAGCGCACCTTTTAGCTTGGCGGTTATTGGAAGATCTCAGACCTGGGAGGGAACGATATTCGCCGTCTCCAGGGTCTTGAATGAAGGTGGGGTGTATAACCTCAGCATCTGGGTCAAAGCCATGGACGCAGCTCCTGGCGCCAGAGTATGGATGACTTGCGTGGAAGTGGACCTAGCTGGCCAAGCTCAGTATTCACAGCTTTGCGATCCGAAAGAGATCAGCACTACAGAATGGGTAGAACTGACGGTGGATGGTTTTGAGTACAGCAAAGAGGGCTTGGATAGAGTTGAGATTTACCTCGAAGTCGATGATCCAACAGCCTCGTATTTCATGGACGACTTTACGATCACCGGCAACAAGCCCATAAGGCTATGAGAACGAGGCATGCCATTTGAACGATAGGCAACAGAGGATCTGAGTGGCTTGCAAACGGAATACGCGATACGTAGCATTCAGCAGGCAGGCTCACTAGGCTGAGGCGCAGGGGTGTTTCGTAGCAAGACACCCTCTAGTGGCCTCAGCCCGCAGGCAGTGAGCCCCAATGGTTGGCAATGAGCGTAGACTACGCATCTTACCGTGGTGGAGGTATATCGTCCATGAGCTAAACAGCTGCACCACCAGGCTAGATATTTCGGAGGAGGATATACCAGTGAGAACGACACGTGTGTTAGTAGCAACGTTCTTGGCATTGTTCCTTTTGGTGAGTTCATCGGTCGCGTTGGCCGAGGACTATGTGCTGCCGTCATTGCGGGAGATCTATAAGGACTACTTCCATATTGGAGGAGCGGTGTCAGTTGCCAGCTGGGCACCGAAAACTCTGGTTTCTCACAGAGACTTGATTGAGGGACAACTGAGCAGCGTGACTGCAGAAAACGCAATGAAACCGGATTATCTGCAGCCGAGAGAGGGTGTCTTCAACTTCAGGGAAGCCGACAACCTGATCCGATTTGCCAAGGAACACGGCATGGTCGTTCGGGGCCACACCCTGGTTTGGCATGCTCAGACTCCAGACTGGTTTTTTAGGGACAAGGACGGCAAGCTCATCTACGAAAAGGACGAGATAACCGAAGAGGATCGCCAGCTGGTGATTGATCGGCTAGAGCGACACATTGAAGCTGTGATGACGCATTTCGGTGACAGTGTGTATGCTTGGGATGTTGTCAACGAAGCAGTGAGTGATGACGCGGCTTATATCCTTCGTCCAGACTCGCCGTGGTACAGGATTCTTGGCGACGATTTCATCAAGATAGCTTTCAGAAAGGCTCATGAAGTTGACCCCGACGCCAAACTGTTTTACAACGACTACAACGCCGAGATGGCCTACAAAAGAGGCCGCGTCGTAGCGTTGTTGAGAGACTTGATCAATGAAGGCGTACCGATCCATGGCATAGGCATTCAAGGACACTGGGGAGTTAATGGGCCGAGCGTCTCTGAAATAGAAGACGGAATCAGACTGTATGCAGACATGGGACTAGAGATTCATATCACGGAACTCGACGTAGGTATGGATGGCCGGACACCCGAAGAACAGGCTGAGCGCTATAGAGAGCTGTTTGAGCTGTTCAAGAAATACAGCTATGCAATAACAAACGTTACGCTGTGGGGGATAGCAGACGACGCTTCATGGCGCAGTAATGACAACCCTCTGCTTTTTGACAGAACTCACAAACCCAAGCCAGCCTTTTGGGCCGTGGTTGACACAAGCAAGCCATGGCATGTTAACAAGGCAGAGTACACAGGAGCAGTGTTTTTCAAGAACGGTGCTGGTGAGATTGTCGGTTCCTTGCGACCGGGAGAATACACAGTGGACGATCTCGGTTTTGACCTTGAGGAAGTGTCTCGTCTGGAGGTCGCCAAAGGGCATCTTGTCACGTTCTACGAGTCGAAAGACTTGAGCGGAGAGGTATGGCATTTCGCAGGCACCAGCGAGTTCAGCGGGCGCGAGATGGCCGACAGGATCGGATCGCTTGCGATTAGGTACGTCGGTGCTGAGAGTATCACATTGAATAAACCAGTTGAGGCTAGTGCGGCCCAAGACAGAGCTCACAGAGCTGTCGATGGAAACCCGATTACAAGCTGGTCGCCCAGGGAAAATCCGCCTTATTGGCTAACAGTCGATCTAGGACAGCGTTATCTTCTAACTCGCTGGGTTACAAGATTGCAGGGTACTGGGCCGCTAATGGGCGGGATACTCAACAGTCCCCTAAACGCGGCAGATTTCAGCTTGCAGGTCAGTGAGGATGGCGATGATTGGTTTGACGCAGATGCGGTCACGGACAACACCGCAAGTATTACTGACAGAGATATAAACCCGGTCACTGCGAGATATGTGCGACTATACGTGAGCAGGCCTACGTCACTAGACTTCAACCAAAACCTAGTAGTACATGAATTCGAAGTCTATGGGCTGCCCAGCGAGTAGGATTCACGCCAGTTCTTGACCCATCTATGGTACTTAATGACGATATCGTGCAGAATTGACAAACAAGGGTGTCAATGGTATTATCATGGTGATTTTTGTTTCCGAGGACTAACCGGTTAGAATGGATCTATCAGGCTAGACTGCAAGCTGACTAGGTACATTTGCACGGGAGTCATTTGATACGCCGACATGACTGATTATATGTGTCGTGGACGAGCTGCCTTTAGGTTGTCCTGCACAGGCAATGATAAGCTTGCTCCGTGAATTGTGCGCTACTAGAAGTCGCAAGCCTAGACGAGAGATCGAGCGTTGGAGTGGAGACGTCTGTATGGGAGGTGAGATGATTCCGCGGGTTACAGGCTGTCGGATCGTTAGGCAAGCACTTCAATGTTGTGTTGGTGATCTTCTTGTTCTCCTTTGTTTGGCAGTGGAATGACGTGTTTTACACGGGGATATTCATGAGAGGCGGTATGCCGCTGCTGCCGTTTAGCCTGCGCAATCTGATGAGCAAGTATCACTGGAGTATCAGCGCGGAGTACAAGACGATTGTCAATAACACTGGCATGGTCTTGTTCCTAGTGCCCATCCTGCTGTTTTACGTGTTCCTTCAGAGATACTTTGTCGAGAGCGTCGAAAGGACCGGGATTGTCGGCTGAAGCCGCTTATTGTGCCTGTTTTTGTCTCGACACAGCGGAGCGAGCACGCAGCCGAGTTACAGGAGTATCGATGAGTGCTCTAGACTGGAATAGGGGAGGGTGACAAATGGCATACTGCGACAATGATTTGACAGCTATACTGCCTGATGGACGTATGTTCGAGTTTTGGGAGGCGGAACCAGTTTTCGAGAGAGAGATTCATGTTGACAATCAAAACCCTGTCGCATCCGACGAGAATGACGGTACCATTGAACGCCCCCTCAAGACCATTAATGCGGCAGCTCAGATAGCGACTCCCGGTACAAGAGTGCTGATTCACCGCGGCATCTACCGAGAAACAGTCCAACCCGCTATGGGCGGGCTTGGCCCGGACAAGATGATCAGCTACGAAGCGTACCAAGGAGAAGAGGTAATCATAAAGGCATCTGTTGAAGTGATGGATTTCAAGCCTAGCGTCGGCTGGAGAGTCGCAAGAGGGTTTGGAGGCCGCACACCGGACGGGTTGAGGATATGGGAAATCGAGCTGAACCCTGAGGACCTCAAGGGCTACAACCCGTTCTGCGCAGTGAATATCTTACATGATCGCCTGTTTATCGAGTATGACAAGACTGACATGACTCCATACCTCAACAGGCGGGGAATGGTGTTCGTAGACGGCAAGCCTATGAAGCAGGTTCCCCTATACTACATGTTGGCTGAGCATGAGAACTCCTATTGGGTGGAAGCCAACGGTCAGAAGGTTCACATACGCCTTGCAGGCGACGACGATCCAAGGAATCACACGATTGAGCTCACCAACCGGGAACAGTGCTTCGCTCCCAAGGTTCCTTTCCTGTCTTACATCCGAGTGAAAGGATTGACTCTGGCACACGCGGCGACCGGCGCTCCAGTACCCCAGCGTGGATCGCTTTCTCTCAATCGCGGGCATCACTGGATAATCGAGGACTGTACGATTGACTGGTCAAACGCCACAGGAATTGACTGTGGGAATGAGTGCTGGCACCGAACCATATCAGATGGACAGATCATCGGGCACTCTGTCATCAGGCGATGCACGATCAAAGATGCGGGTGTGTGTGGCATAGCGGGCCTGGGTGCAAGAAACATGCTCATCGAAGACAACCTGATCGTGGGCACAGGCTGGCAGCGTATGGAGCTCTCATGGGAGGCCGCAGGCATCAAGTTCCACCACTGCGCCAATTCTCTCATTCGCCGCAATGTTATCAAAGACTGCTACGGGTGCGATGCGCTGTGGCTGGACGTCGGCAACGATAACAACCGCATCACCTCGAATGTTTTCCTAAACGGCGTTGATTCCAGAGAACACATATTCATTGAATGCACACGAGACTCGGAGAACCTCATTGACAACAATGTGATCTGGGGCGTTGATGGCAGATACGACAAGAACGCAGTGCCTGTGTTCAAGGGCTCTTCCGGATGGTACCGGACGACTGAATCAGAGGCCACCAATGGGTATGGCATCTATCTGGAAGGCACAGACAGGCTGCGGATTGTCAACAACCTGATCGGAAGGTGCAACAAGGCAGGCTATTTTGCAAAAGTTGTAGCGTTTCGCCTCCATCCCAAGCGTGGCGGGACGTCGAGGGAGAACAAGCTGTTCAACAACCTGTTTTACGAATGCGGCGAAGCGGCCATAATCCTTCCCAATGAGCACAATGCGGTTGACGGAAATGTCTATGCCAAGATGCCGCCAGGATACCTTCGAGTCATGTACCCCGAACCGGAGATGTGCCTCGATCTCGCTACATGGCAGGAATTCTGTGGATTCGACATGGCAGGCTGCACGTGTGACTTGGAAATCAGCATCGATAGCGACAACCTGATCATGGAGATTAGGGTTGGACAAGACTTGCCCGCAGTCAAGACAGACGAAAAGGTGCCTACTGACTTCTTTGGCTCCGAAGTAGGTGCGCAGAGGGTTGCCGGACCTTTCGCAGGACTGAAGGCCGGATCGATGCGGTTTAGCATTGATCCAAGGAAAAAGAGTGACTAGGAGGTCGGCAATAGACGATGAGGAGTCTGGTTTCTCACAGATACCTGGTTGTGCTGCTGGCTGTTCTGCTATTGGTCGGAGCAGGCTCGTCTAACACACTTGCTTGGGAAGGTATGCCAGTACCGCCTTTGCATGTTGAGGGCAATCAACTCAAAGATCCTGCTGATAATAGCGTGTTACTGCACGGCTGGATGCAGCCTACGGCGAGCTATTTCAACGGACAAGGAAAATGGTACCTAGATCCGTGGAATTGGAAGCAGCTAAGGTCTCTGGTGGTGCGGGCCGGTGTGAGCGACCTACTGAGCTACATGAACGAAGTTGCAACGGTTATGAGCGACATCAGTCCAAGATACGGAAGGGATCATGGATGGTACTGCAACTTCGTTCGCGTAAACACAGATTCGGTGGGCGGCTGGTCTAGTGCCGAAGGACTAATAGACTCCGAGCAGTTTGATGCCTGGATAGCCAATTTCCTTGTTCCCTACGCCAATCACCTGTGGACCCGGGGTATCTATCTCGTACTGTGTGCGACTGGTCCTGTAGTCGTAAACGTGGATGGAGACATGTCCAAGAATGCCAGTCAAGGCACTCAAGAAAGGTTGCTGACGTTCTGGGAGAGAGTCGCCAGCGCCCCGGGAGTCAAGAACGCCGACAACATAATGTTCGAGCTGATGAATGAGCCTGTGAAGATCGAATCTGCCCCGGGCAATGGTGTCTGGGGGATGGGGAGCGCCGTCTATTTCAAGGCCTTTGCCGAATGGTTGCAGCCAATCATCGACGTGATCCGCGGCACAGGTGCGAACAACATCATATGGGTGCCGACACTTGAATGGCAAGGCTCACCGCACCAGTGGGTCCAGTTCCCGTTTTCTGGGGAGAACATCGGAATTGCAGCCCATTTTTACCCTGCGTACGGAGGAGTCTTTAACAACGCTGAGGCCATACAGCGGTTGTGGCAGAGGCAGTACAAACCTGCTGCGGACCGGTGGCCTATGATTATCACAGAGATGTTCTGGACGCCTTATCCCGATGACCCCAGGAATCTCGTCAACGGGAGCACAGCTGGGTTTGGAAACAGTATCAAGAAGGCCATTGACGATCAAGGCAACGTCTCATATTTAGTAGGCTTCATCGGCGATCTCCTTGAGGATCTCAATCAGGCACGGCCAAGCGACTGTTCTCTGAGCCCAAGAGAGGGCGCACAAGCGTATTTCGATTGGCTAAAGGAATACGCTAGCCAAACCACGATATCGCATGGACATAGGGCGGTCCCTGGCAAGATCGAAGCAGAGAGGTACGAACGGATGTCAGGAATCAGAGTCGAATCCACTCCCAAGAACCTCTCCGATAGGTTCATCAGTTACACTGACTTGGGAAGCTGGGCAAGCTATTTGATCGGCGTTGCAGAGGCCGGCAGTTATGTGATGGACTTCAGACTCGCAGCAGAAGTTGATGCATACGGTCAATACGGTGAACTGGCCGTAAGACACGAGTCTGGCGAGGTACTCGGGGTCTTGACAGCGGATTCCCCTCAGGCGGAGGACTGGCATGTTGGATCGATTGTTATTGACCTGGCTGAAGGCGAACAAGAGCTGGTCTTGGAGTTTCGGGGAGGGGGCCAGGTCAACGTGGATTGGTTTGAGCTAAGCCCCATGACAGATAACGATGACTGAGGCAAAGAAACCTCCAAGGGCCCGGAGGCCATGTCCAGGCTCTTGGTGTGTATCAATTGCTTCTAGTGCACTAATGAGGTGACAATGACATGAGCAGCATTTTGGTCTACACAAGAACACCGATTCCTGACAGCTACTCGACTTACCTGGCATACAGCGTTCACCTGGCCTACAGCAACGACGGAAAGACCTACATACCTCTTAACAGGAACTATGGCGTCTTGTTCGCTAAAGCGACGGTTGATAGCAGAAATGTCATCAATGCCAAAGGATTGAGAAAGCCCTACATTTTCCGCACTGCGGACAGAGGGTTTGGCATTGCTGCTGTAAAGACGAACTTCGACGGCAGCCGTGATCCTGAGTCCAGAGGCAAGATCCTGCTCTGGCTTTCTGAGGATTTGGTCAAGTTTGAAGAACAGGTCCTGCTGGATCTGAGGAAAGATGCCTATGTAGAACGAGTCGCCTGTCATTACGACCCAACCACCGGCCAGTATCAGATCGAGTGGCAGGACTCTGAAGGCAAGTGCTACCGCAACGTTATGCGCGACCTGAGAGATAAAGACAGTATTTCTTCACCGCAGCAAGTGGCTGCTCTGCCTTGCTCATCTAGCAGCAGTGTTGAAGGCCTGATGGCTCCCGAAGGAGCGGTGCCCGGAAACATCGTAGAGATAGACTCAGATCTCGCTAAGAAGCTTCGAGAGAAGTGGCTTCCCTTGGAGAACACGGCGATAGAGGTGCCCGGCCTGATCCATGCCAGGTCAGAAGAAGACGTCGCAGCCGTCCACGCAACAGCGATTTACTCAGATGGTTCAACTGCAGCAAAACAGGTGAAGTGGGACACTAGCGC
>LSQX01098064.1_pt1 | contig 13603 bp, 12 predicted proteins | sample 654561 | NCBI WGS metagenome assembly LSQX01 (sample SAMN04489861, study PRJNA283612) | anaerobic digester metagenome | isolation source: 4 biogas reactors fed with cattle manure at either 37C or 55C with and... | place: Denmark: Kongens Lyngby | collected 2014 | reverse complement strand
TGACCGAAACCGACATCACCAACACAAACAAGCAGAAAGAAGGATTGATGGAGAAAATTCTAGAGGTCGAAAATCTCAACAAAGCCTACAAAAAGGTAAAGAGAAATAAAGGTTCAGGTGGAATTGACGGAATGCAGGTAGATGACCTTCTACCCTACCTAAAAGGAAACAGAGAAGAACTCCTAAAATCCCTCATGGACGGAACATACTGTCCAAAGCCCGTTCGCAGGGTTGAAATACCCAAAGAGAACGGAAAAGTTCGAAAACTAGGTATACCTACCGTGGTAGACCGCTGGGTTCAACAAGCAATAAGCCAAGTGCTAACTTCGATGTATGAGGAACAATTCTCAGACAATAGCTATGGGTTCAGACCGAAACGCAGTGCCCATGACGCACTTAGACAATGCCAGAAGAACATCTCAGATGGCTATGTCTACGCTGTGGATATGGATTTAGAAAAGTACTTCGACACGGTGAACCAGAGCAAACTCATCCAGATTTTATCGGAAACAATTAAGGATGGAAGGGTAATCTCTTTGATCCACAGGTTCCTGCGAGCAGGAATAATGGTTGGCGGAGTGTTCGAGGAGAGTTCAGAGGGCGTGCCTCAAGGCGGACCACTAAGTCCACTACTTGGAAATGTGATGCTAAACGAGTGCGACAAAGAGCTTGAAAGACGTGGACACCGATTCGTCCGTTACGCGGACGACATGCAAATTTTCTGCAAAAGTAAAAGAGCGGCAAGAAGGGTCTACGAATCGATTACATCTTTCTTGGAACAAGAATTGTTCCTGAAGGTTAATCGGGAAAAGAGCCAAGTTGGCTACGTAAGAAACATCAAATTCCTAGGCTACGGCTTCTACGTCGATAGGGGCGAAGGCAGACTACGTGTTCATCCTAAAAGCATCCGCAAGTTAAAGGATAAAATCCGTGAGATAACAGGACGGAGTAATGGGATGAGCATTGAAGGGCGAAGAAAACGGCTCAACCAAGTCATCAGAGGCTGGGTAAACTACTTCAAGCTAGCTGATATGAGAAAGCTCATGGAAGAGCTGGACGCTTGGGTCAGAAGCAGAATCCGCATGGTCACATGGAAAAGATGGAAAAGAATCAAAACGAAATTCCAAAACCTTTTAGCTTTCGGTATTAAAGAAGAACAGGCGTGGATGTGGGCAAACACAAGAAAAGGCTATTGGCGAACTGCCCATAGCCCTATCTTAACCCGCACCCTCACAACCGAACGATTTAGAAGGATAGGATATCTTAGTTTCTCGGAATGTTATTCTGCAAGTAAAGTGTAAACTTTGGAACCGCCTAGTACCGAACGGTATGCTAGGTGGTGTGGGAGGTCGGCTACTCAAATAATGGGTAGCCTCCTACCCGATTATATTTTAAAAATAATATTATAAGGAGATCATTAAATGTCAAAACCAAAAGCACCATATTATTATAAAAAGTCCAACAATTATGTTTATCATTGGGAAACATCTTGCTCTAAAAATTATTATCCAGCTGAAGGATGGGAAAAAAGCAATACTGCTCCTTCAGGAAGAGAGCAATGTAATGAATGTAAAGGCAAATAATTTGATAAACAATCCTAGTATTTACGGAGAAAATCTGGGTCGCTGAACTCCGAAAAGAAAGACGTTTGGTTCTAACCAGGGTTATTACAGTTTCTTAAATGATATTTTAAAAGTGAGGAGAACTCCGTTGAGGTAAAATGGAAATAGGGGTCTCGGAAACGGGGCCCTTTTTACAATATAGTTTGAATGGAAGTGAATGAACGTGGCAAATACACAAACCACAAAACAAATTGTACTAGATGGATTGCAGGAACAAATTACTACTTTAGTTGAAGCAGATCGAATTGAAGTAGCTGGTCTGTTTTTACAAGAATATATAGAATTAGTACCTAAAGCAATTGAACGCTTTACCCTTGAAGCACTTGTAAGGATCGGGCAAGGCGACTTGGATTCAGCCATAAGCATTCTAAATAAAGGTTTTGCCATCCATTCCGCCTCATTTGATCTATTATTCAACCTAGGCTTTACCTACCAGCTTAAAGGCGATATAATTTCAGCTGGCAATGCTTGTACAAGCTAATCCTAGAGTGTATTATAGTAGCTTGAAACGGACATGAGCATATGGGATTTAAGAATAAGTACCTCGGAAACAGGGCTCTTTGTTTTAAAAATTGTAAGCGTCAAAGTAACCGGGTCTTTCAACTCCTTTGCTATGGTGAGATAATGGTCTCATCTTAGCAAAGGAGTTGGTTTTTATCGATAAGCTTACAAAGGAACAATTATGGGATGAACGGATCGAATCCTTTCTAGCCAGCGGCCTAAAGGTTCGCGAGTGGTGCAGTGAACAAGGTTTACCAGAACACCAACTACGGTACTGGCTGAGAAAACGCAATGCTAATGTTACTTCTTCAGAGCCTATTCGCTGGGTTAGCCTTGAATCAACTCAGCCAAGAAGCTCAGGGGTCTATGTGCGCATTGCTAACACAACCGTAGAGGTGGAACCGGGATTTGACCACTCTGTCTTGATTGATGTAGTCCAAACCCTTTTGACACTATGCTAATTGGTCATCCTAGGCAGAAAGTCTATCTTGCCGTTGGTGCTACCGACTTACGTAAAGCCGTAGATGGTCTTGCTAGCATTGTTCAGCTAGAGTTTGAATTGAGTCCTTTTGACCCCTGTCTCTTTGCTTTTTGCAATAGGCAGAAGAACAAAGTCAAGATCCTAGAGTGGAGTGAGCGAGGCTTCTGGCTCCATTACTTCCGTTTGGAAAAAGGGAGACTACCATGGCCAGATTCTGCCAAAGAAGCTAACCCTCTGGATATTACTTTCCAGGATCTACGCTTGCTAATGGAAGGACACTCTCTAAGGCCACTTTACCAACGGCAGATTAAGACACCCAAGTATGTAGTTTAGTTCTAAATTTGTTTGAATTTAGCTTCTCAAAGTAGCAGGAATTGCCTGCTTCTTCGCGAAGTATTGGGATTGTCAACACTTTCCCGGACATTCTGCTAAGCAACACTTTTTAAAAGTATTTCTGTGTAGTGATTTAGCCATTCAATTGGGCTAAGATAGCCTAAACGTTTTTGTACTCGGCGCGTGTTATAAAATCCCTCAATATAAGCGAATATTTCCTGGCGGGTTTCTTCACGAGTTTGAAAATGGCGCCAATGAACTGCTTCTTTTTTGAGAATCGAGAAAAAACTTTCACTCCAGGCATTGTCTCCTGGTTTACCAGCCCGCGAGAAGCTTTGTTGAAACCCTAATGTTTGCAATAAATCCTGTGTTTCTCTAGCGGTATATTGTGTGTAGAACAGCACATTGTTTTCCTAAACGAACGGCAGTTTAATTTCCTCTAAAAACGAAGATAAAACGGCACAATAAGATCCTGACGTCACATTAATATCTACAGAAAAGCACTTTATTGTCAGTGATTAATAAAAAAACGACCCGCCTTTTGACGGATCGTTACGCAAGTCGAAGCTATCCTAAAACCAGGTTAGTGGTGGCGGCTAGGACTAATTCACTGTCGATTGTCTTCTTTTGGAGCTGGGTACCAAGTAAAAGCGCATTGGTCATGATGGAATTAATTACTCTAGGAACGCCATTAGAATAGCCAGCAATAGCATGAATCGCAGGTTCTTCAATGATCGAGCGAGCTCCCCCTGCCGCTTCAATACGACTGTAAACATAGTTTGTAGTTTCTTCTTTAGTTAAACCCTCGCAGTTGTAGTGGACAACTACCCGTTGTGCTAAAGCCTCATGAACTGGTTTCGCTAGAATGTGATTAACATGGGGAAGACCCACAAGAATTAGGGCAAAGTAATCAGCGGAATCATAGTCTTGATTCGTCAACATTTTTAAATCTCTAAGCACTTTCGTATCAAGATATTGGGCCTCATCAATTGCGATTAAGATTGTCTTTCTCTTTTCTTTGAGCAGATAGCGTACCCTTTCTTGAATAGATTTAAACATGTCCGCTTTGCGTGAAAGTGGCTCTAGCCCCAACTCTAGGCAAAGCTGACGATAAAACTCATTGATGCTGACTGTAGAAAGGCAAATGTAGCAAAGCTCTGCTGTGTTTGGGTTGAGCGTCTCGGCGAAGCAGCGCAAAGCATAGGTCTTACCCATACCAGGGGCGGCTGTGAAAAGACCAACTCCCCGCGTCTTTTGAAGATAATTAAGCCTGTCTATTATGTTTTTGTGGTCATTTGACTGAAAGGCATGCTTAACCGCTAATGATTTTTCTAAGGGGTTTAAGGTGAGTTCATAGAAACTTTTAAACATTGTCTTCACCACTCCCTAATGAGTAATCGATGGCCAGAGGGTTGTTTCGTTTAGTCCTTGAGTTTTCTAGCTTGTTGGTTGCCCTAATCGAAAAGCGTTGACCATCTTTAAAAATATAAGCACCGCTCATGTCGTCTGGGAGATACCGTACTTCAACTTTGGAACCAACAAAGTGCAAAGGCACATCATAGGAAATTTTATCAATGGAAATGGTTGAATCATTCCTTACCTTACGGTGGACACGATTCATAAAGCATTCATCAAGCCACTCTTGGCTTTCCGCTGGTCGAATGCGATCTAGGTGCCTTGAATAGCGTTCCATGGGTGTTTCACCAAGTTCACGATTAATCGTCGTGTTTCGTTTTCTGACGTAATCCGCTAAGAGTACATTAAGCTCCTCATGGGAACTAACAGAAGCTGGATCAAAACCATTGAGCCAGGTGTCCTTAATTGTTCTAAACGCCCGTTCAGCTTTAGCCTTTGCGGCCCCGTCCCTTACTGGGGTGTGAATTTCTATGATGCCTAAGGATGCTAAGATCAGCTTTAGCTGACCATTAGCATACGGTCCACCATTATCTAGGTAAAGTTTTTTACAAATACCGTGGCGAGCGATAGCTTCTTTGAGCACTAGCTGAAAGTTGTAAGCGGTGTCATTGTAAAAAAACCTCGCTCCTACGATCATGCGAGAGTGGTCATCTACGATGTAAATCAGATAAGTCTTTCGCCGTTTTCCGCCTTCGGTAATGTAGATGGTATGACAGGTATCTGCTTGATACATATCGCCAGGAAACTCTTCCTCAAAGGCCTTACGGTCTTTGATACTTGGTTGAGGTCCACATTTGACCGCATTTTTCTTAATGAATCTCTGAACTGAGCTTACTGAGGCTTCTGATGCTTTAATGAAGCCACCTTCAATAAGCTTGTGGTAGATCAGAGTTGCATTAATTTTAGGGAACTGTGTCTTTAGACGGTAAATTTCGTCAATAGCTGAATCAGGTAACACCCTCGAAGAGCCAGCATCCGAGCGGGCCCGGGGCATAAGACCATCAATTCCCCATTTTTTGTAGTACTGTTCCCACTTTGCAAAGGTACCATATTTGAAAAAGATTGTCCTTCCATCGGGCAATACGAAAGGTTTCTCTGCTACCTTTTTGTAATAGGCTGTTTTACTAGGCTCACTAAATAGCCCTTGGATGGCGGGGGCTATGACAGCGAACCTTAGATGGGCCATTTCTACTGCCTCACTGTAAGCTTTGTCGTTAAATGTGTCTTTCATAACACGAATCACCTCCATTCACAGCATACCATCACCAAAATTTCTAAGGAATTTCGATTGTATGTGGAATGGGGAAAAAAGAGATTTCGGTTGAATTTAGTCAGGTGTGAATCTGCCGTTTCGTCTAAAGTCTACTCGGAATTGCATAAAGGAACGGTTGGTTATGGAATAGAATTCCTGTAATTTGCTCTTGAGGCCTTCCTTCGAGAGAAAACGCAAGAAGGCAAGGGCAGATGTGTAGGTGTTTTGCAAAATGCCAAGCCAAAGCTTTTTGTCCTTGAGGAAAGCTTCTTTCCAAGCATAGAGGGTCGCCGGGGAAATTTCATACTTCATACAAATTTGGTTAATTGTGAGGCAACCAGAAAATAGGTCTTTCATTACTGCCAAGACAAAGAACAAATTATGGGATTTAAAAGCTATCATGAATTCTGGAAGTAAAGCATGGGTGCTCTGGCATGATTGGCAGCGGAAACGTAGCACATTAACAATGCTACATTCGACTTTCCCCCGCCTAAAGCCAATGAGGAATCTTTTGTAGCTACCGTGAATTTTCCAGTAGGGATACCTAGTCCTGCAGACAGGGCAAGGATACTCATCAATGTCAATCAGGCCCACGCAGTGGTAAAACAAATTAAGCGTGGAAAAGGATTTAAAATTGATCTTGCATAGTAGGCCAAAACCTCGTATCATTATGTTAGACCTCGCTTCCGTGGTAGGTGGGGGGGTTTAGAGAAAGGGCCAGACTGTCGTGAGTCATGGGGCCCTTTTTCGTTTTATTCCTACAAATTGACTATACTCTTTATTTCTAGAAAAACCAATATTAGGATCAAAAAATGCCGTTAAAAACGGCAGATAAAAATCTGAAATAGCTTTACTGTGGAGAAAATAAAGTGCTGTAAATCAGAGGAATTCAGGTATTTAAAAATGCAGGTTTACAGCTTTATAGTTTCGAAATTTTAGATTATGACCATGCTTACAAGCTTGTTTTTGAGTACATTGAAGCTTTCTATAACACCGTCAGAAGCCATAGTAGCTGTGGCTATCTTTCACCAAATGAATATGAGGCCTATTATAAAAAATTAGGCCAACCCTTAAGCAGAGTTGCATAAGAGGATTCATTCGAGTTTAGGTTGCACTTTTATTGACATAGTACCCGTTTCGCGGTTAGCAATGAATTCGGGCTATGATTTAGATGTGCAGGAGCAGGCTGAAGGATTTCTTCTCCTTTTAAAGAAATAAAAAGTATGGAATATATTGCTACGTTTTATACGCAATCAGGGGCCATCAAGTACCAGCGCTATTTGCGGCGAGAAGGTGTTGACGTTGAATTGCGCCCTGTACCGAGGGAGCTTAGTTCAGATTGTGGCATAGCTGCTTGCTTTTCTCCCCCAGGCGATGTCAGACAATACATCAGTGAAGATATGGAAAAGATCTTTAAGATCTGTGCTGGAGAATACACGCTTATCTACGAGAATGAATGCTGTAATTAAGAAGCCACCTAGGTTGTTTTGGATACGATCTAGGTGGCATTTTTGATTCTAATGTTGTAAGCGTCAAAGTAACCGGGTCTTTCAACTCCTTTGCTATGGTGAGATAATGGTCTCATCTTAGCAAAGGAGTTGGTTTTTATCGATAAGCTTACAAAGCAACAATTATGGGATGAACGGATCGAGTCCTTCCTGGCCAGCGGCCTAAAGGTCCGCGAATGGTGCAGCGAACAAAGTTTACCAGAACACCAACTACGGTACTGGCTGAGAAAACGCAATGCTAATGTTACTTCTTCAGAGCCTATTCGCTGGGTTAGCCTTGAATCAACTCAGCCAAGAAGCTCAGGGGTCTATGTGCGCATTGCTAACACAACCGTAGAGGTGGAACCGGGATTTGACCACTCTGTCTTGATTGATGTAGTCCAAACCCTTTTGACACTATGCTAATTGGTCATCCTAGGCAGAAAGTCTATCTTGCCGTTGGTGCTACCGACTTACGTAAAGCCGTAGATGGTCTTGCTAGCATTGTTCAGCTAGAGTTTGAATTGAGTCCTTTTGATCCCTGTCTCTTTGCTTTTTGCAATAGGCAGAAGAACAAAGTCAAGATCCTAGAGTGGAGTGAGCGAGGCTTCTGGCTCCATTACTTCCGTTTGGAAAAAGGGAGACTACCATGGCCAGATTCTGCCAAAGAAGCTAACCCTCTGGATATTACTTTCCAGGATCTACGCTTGCTAATGGAAGGACACTCTCTAAGGCCACTTTACCAACGGCAGATTAAGACACCCAAGTACGCAGTTTAGTTCTAAATTTGTTTTAATTTACCTTCCCAAAGTAGCAGGAATTGCCTGCTTCTTCGCGAAGTATTGGGTATGAAAAACATACCAGAAAACTCAACCACAACTGAATTATCTTGGGAAGAAAGAGCCTTACAAGCTGAAGCCAAAGCCTTACAAGCTGAAGCCAAATTAGACGATGCTCTGCGTGAGATGGAGTATCTTAAGTCTCAAGTTAAGCTCCTTACAGCTAAACGCTTTGGGGCTTCTAGTGAAAAAAGTAAGGAAAACGAGAATCAAATGAAATTGTTTGCCTCTGCTTTCAATGAGGCTGAAGCAACAGCTGAGCCCCTTTCGCCAGAACCTGAACTCATTACTGTTCCTGAACACCAAAGAAAGAAAAAGGGAAAAAAAGGTGCAAGCCTAGACGGTCTTCCCGAAGAAATCATTGAGTACCATCTCCCCGAAGAGGATATGGTTTGTTCCTGTTGCGGTACTACAAGGCATGTAATTGGCCAAGATGTTACCAAAGAAGTTGTGATTATTCCGACCCAATTATTCGCCCGTGTACATGTACGTAATGTCTACGGTTGCCATACCTGTGAGAAAAACAATAATGGTGAGCAACCTGTGGTAGTTAAGGCACCCAAGCCTAACCGGGCTTTTCCCGGTAGCATCGCTTCTCCATCCGTGGTTGCCCACGTAATTGAAGAGAAGTATGTCATGGGTTCGCCATTCTACCGCCAAGAGCAACAATAGGCCAGACGTGGTGTTCCCTTTTCCCGGCAAAACATGGCCAACTGGACCTTGTATGCCGCCGAAAACTGGTTTGAACCCATTTATGAGCGAATGAAGGCCCAATTGCTTACTGAAGAGGTAATTCACGCTGATGAAACGACCCTACAAGTCTTAAAAGAGGATGGTAAATCAGCTGAATCTAAGTCTTATATGTGGCTTTACCGCTCAGGGCGTTATGGACCTGGTATTTCGTTATTTGAATACCAACCATCAAGATCAAAGGAGCATCCCAAGGAATTCTTAAAGGATTTTCGGGGCTACCTCCAAACTGATGGTTATGCAGCCTACAATGGTTTAGAAGGAGTTATCAATGTAGGATGCTTTGCCCATGCTAGGCGGAAATTTCAAGATGCAATAAAAGCCGCCGGTGCCAAAGGTAAAAATTCCAAATCCCAGGAAGGGCTGAACTTTTGCCAAGCCCTCTACAAGATAGAAAAAGATCTTCAAGGCTTAGACCCGGAAGAACGCCATCAAAGGCGCCTTCTAGAGAGCAAACCCATCCTTGAGGCTTTTTCAGCATGGCTAAATAAAACTAAAGATGAGGTAGTGCAACAAAGTCATCTTGCCACGGCCATTCAGTATTGCCTCAACCAATGGACCGCTCTAAATGCTTTTCTTTTAGACGGACGTTTAGAGATCGATAATAATCGCGCTGAACGGACAATACGCCCCTTTGTTGTGGCGAGAAAGAACTTCTTATTTGTCGATAACCCCAGAGGCGCTAAAGCAAGTGCAGTTATCTTCAGCATAATAGAAACAGCTAAAGAAAACGGCCTTAATCCCTACAAATATATCGAGTATCTACTAGAAGAACTACCTAATGCAACCTCATCAGAGCTAGATCACTTCTTACCCTGGTCTGAAACCCTGCCTGAAAGTGTTCGTACACCTAAGAAAAAATAACAACCTCAACCCTTACTGCTGCCGCAGTGAGGGTTTTTTTACACCTACGCCCCTATCCAGCCTTGGATCATGATTAACTTCTACTCAAATGTCTACTCAGCATGTCAAGGTCCAGTTACATTGACGCTTACCATTTCAGCGCTATTTTGATCATCTCGTCATTTAATAAACTATAGATTTCTTGGCTTTCTTTACTCCACACAATTATCTTCCTCCATGGAAAAAAAGCCCCGCTTCCAAGGTCCTTAATCCTAAATATTTGGGTTAATCTTCATAATAGCATTATCCAAGGAGTTCTGGTACACCCCTCCCAGTTTTTTACCCTTAGTGATTACCCTACATTTCTACTATATTGCGGTTCATACCTGTTCCTGTAAAAAATTGGGGTTTTCTTAGAGTCTCATTTTCTCTCTACCTACACCAATCACAAAAAACTGCTCAAAGATTTTCATCGCTATGTTTCTACTATACACGCCATTCGCCACTTGTGGCCATCTTTTGACATCATCCCATACAACTGCCCTAGAATAATGCTCTTTCACGGTGAAACGACAACGAATTTTCTCGTATCCTAATGCGGCAATGGCGGCTATTCTGTGCTGACCCTCTGAAACAACAAAACGATAATCATCACCTCGAATCAACAAATATCCGCTAATATAGCCATCAGAAAACAACTCCGGTTGATACCCGTTTTCCTTTATCAAAGTGTAAAGATGAATAAGCCGCCGCAACTCAGCAACGCCAAACTCATCAGTATTTGGCCCAAAGTGATGATTGCCTCCCGGTCTCGTTTCACCAGGTTCTTGCACAAAAGCCAATTTGAGGCTCTTATCCCAATACCAAGGGAAACCAATCCAACCTCTACCTAGCCAAGGGGCCCTCCCTCTTTTTCCAAACAGGGCTTCTTCAAGATTTTTGGGCCGAAAATGCTCATAATAGCGTTTCAAAACAGAATTCTCATAGGTAAGCTGGGAATCCATCTGATATTGCTTCAATACTTCAACAAAATGATGCACATCATTTACGTAGGATATGCCATACATATCTACGCACTTATCAACATCAACCTCAAAAACACTTGATTTTGAGGCTAATACTGATCCTCCCTCTGGTATCGCGAATAAATGCCCACCTTGGTGCTTATGTATGACGTATATCTCGGAATCATCAAACACCGCTACAGACTCGGGAACAAGTCCATGCTTTTGGCAAACTGCAATTAGATCATCTTTATAAATTGCATTAGACGAAGGATCTGTAGAAACTCTAATCAAAAACTGCATCTGTGCCTTCTGCAAAAGCACTTCTACTAATTCTTGGACTTGCTCATAATCGATGCCGACAGCATCTAAGCCTTCATCGCCAACCGCAACTATGACATCGAACTTAGGGATCCTTTTCAACCACTCTAAATCAACGGGTTCATTGTAAAACTTGGCAATTTTTTGATTTGGCTGGTGGAGATTATCATGTGCTTCTAAGGCGATTACATTCAATAAGCGCCTTTTATCCTTATCCACAGCCGTAACATCATAGCCATACAAATTGAGGTTTTTACTAATTATGCCATCTCTAAAACCGATTTCTAACACAGATGTGGCAGTGGAGTCAATATTGTTTGCTACTAGATCCAATAAATCTCGGCGTTTAATAAGATCTTCTTTCTTGTACCTTATTACTAGTTGCTTCTCACCAGCCCCAGTAATCATGACAATATCTTTACCCTCGGTCCGAACAGCAAACGGCATCTTGCCAATGAGTCTTTGCTGGCATTCAGAAAGATCGGCTTTTTCGTCCTCAGTATCTGCAATATAACGCGCCCTCATGTAAAGATGGTAGGCTTCTAAAATATCTCCTTTTTGCTCGTACACAAAACCTAAGTTGAATAATAAATCAAAAGAGAGAGGGTGTTTTTTTATACCCTCTTTCAAGATTTCCTCGGCCTTACCCCAGTGACCTTCTCCCGAAGCAATCATGGACTCTAGAGAATAGCGCTCCACGGTATATGGAGCTAATTTTGCATATTGAACCATCAAAGAATGAGCAGCTTCTAAAAAATTCTGTTCGAAGAATTGAATAATTTGCTCGCGTAAAGTGACCAAAACCGATTCTAATTGTTGTTGAAGTTTGTCCATCTTAGCTGACCCCCGATAAGTGCTGTTTTATCTTTCCACCTATACAAAATAGTCTTATCTTTCAAAAACTCTCCAATAAGATGCCGTTGTAAGTTGGTCGTCTAGAAACAATCCCCTCTAGGCTTCGATTTGCTTTAAAATTTTGGGATTATTCTCAGAGTATTTTCTTAGGATTCTTCCAAACGAAGCATTCTACGATTCATCGATGCCTTTCCCCTTGTTAACGGCCTTAAAGCCCTGATATGCTTCGATAATGTCAAATCTCGAGTATTCTCTTGGACTTAACCTTTCAAATAACGCATCCAGTCGCTCTTTTGCTATACGCAAACCTCCATCTTTATATATTGCAAAGCCTTCCTTTATAAACAGCTATGTAAAAAAAGGCCCCGTTTCCGAGGCCCTTGGTCTTAAATCTTAGGGGTGATCCCCATCAAACTACTATCCAAAGCTTTCCTAGCCAAGTAATTGTAATACACTTTGAGGTGCCATGTTAGCTTGTGCAAGCATTGCAGTAGCAGCCTGTTGTAGAATGTTGTTCTTGGTGAATGCCATAATCTCTTCAGCCATATCTAGGTCACGAATACGAGATTCAGCAGCTTGTAGGTTCTCTGCAGAGGTACCTAGGTTAGCAATGGTATGCTCTAGGCGGTTCTGCATAGCACCGAGTTTGGAGCGTTCTGCAGAAACTGTTTCAAGAGCATTGTTGATAATTGTAATTGCTTTATCTGCTGTCTTTTGCGAAGATACATCAATACCTTCGTTAGCTTCGATTGTAATCTTATCATTAGCAGCAAGTGCTGTTCCAGATTTAAAGGCGACTTCGGCGCCAGTGACTAAAACACCTGCGATAGCGGATGGACTGTCACTAGCTGATGTAACAATATCATCAATGGCGTAGAATGATTCCCCATCTGCGGATACAGCAACGACTTCTTTATCCGCATTTACAAGAACATGATTTACGATACTACTTACCGCAACTGAACTACCTTGCGATGATGTCCAAGCATGTGTTGCATCTAGCTGATCGGTATAGGCTACGACGGTATACTCACCAGCTGCTAAGCCCTTAGCACTGATTGAACCTGTACCGCTAATTTCGGTGATTGCTACTCCAGAGCTTGTTCCAGCCCCTACAGTTACACTAACTTGCCCGCTGATAACTGCATCACCAAATGCCATGGTAGCACCAGCCACAGGGGTAGTATTGGCTAGCTTGGATTCTTTAGTTGCTGCAGCTAACATGGTGTAGTTTTCACCGTCTTGGCTAACTGCAACAATTTCACCTTTTTCATTAGCAAGACCATAGTTAGCAATAGTTCCGCCAGTCATGGTTACGTTATCAAGTTGTACCACATTTAATTCATGTTCACCGACTGCTAGGGCTGTTGAGGCGATATTATCCATATCACTAGCAGAAACTTTAAAAGTTGCAAGTCCTTCGCCACTACCAGCTACTTTAAGAGCATTAGCATCCATAGCTTGAATATCCAAGTTTACATTTTGACCTTCGTTAGCACCAATATGGAAGATAGAACCAAATTTGCCATCTAAGAGTGTCTGGGTGTTAAATTCTGTTGTTTCAGCAATCCGAGTAATCTCAGAAGCAAGTTGGTTAATTTCTTTTTGAATCTCTTTACGATCAGCAGCGGTGTTTGTGTCAGTACTAGACTGAACAGCTAGTTCACGCATTCTTTGTAGAATTGCATGAGTTTCATTAAGTGCACCTTCAGCGGTTTGGATTAAGCTGATACCGTCTTGTGCGTTTCTAGAAGCCTGTTTTAGACCTCTGATTTGACCACGCATTTTTTCGGAGATTGCCAAGCCTGCTGCGTCGTCGCCAGCTCTGTTGATTCTAAATCCGGAGGAGAGTTTCTCCATAGATTTTGCTGCGCCGCCTTGATTGATACCCAACTGCCT
>LSQX01096823.1_pt1 | contig 13603 bp, 12 predicted proteins | sample 654561 | NCBI WGS metagenome assembly LSQX01 (sample SAMN04489861, study PRJNA283612) | anaerobic digester metagenome | isolation source: 4 biogas reactors fed with cattle manure at either 37C or 55C with and... | place: Denmark: Kongens Lyngby | collected 2014 | reverse complement strand
CGCTACAACCCCAAGGACACACTCTGGCCGAACAGGGACAGATTTGTGCTGTCAGCAGGGCACGGTTCGATGCTGCTGTATTCGCTGCTCCATTTGGCGGGTTTTGATATATCTATGGATGATATCAAAGACTTCAGGCAATGGGGCAGTCTGACCCCGGGACATCCGGAGCGAGAGATCGAGCGAGGAGTGGAGACAACTACCGGGCCACTTGGTCAAGGAATCACAAACGCAGTGGGCATGGCTATGGCTCAGAGTCGGCTGGCTGCTTTGTTCAACAAACCCGGCTATGATATAGTCGATAACCACATCTATGTTATCGCCAGTGACGGCGATCTGCAAGAGGGCGTCAGTCACGAGGCTTGCAGCCTTGCCGGGCATCTTGCGCTTGGCAGCCTTATAGTGATCTATGATGATAATCACATCTCAATCGAAGGGGACACAGAGCTTTCGTATTCCGATGATGTCCCAAAGAGATTTGAAGCGTATGGCTGGCATGTGCAGAAAATCGACGGCCATGACCGACACGCGGCTGATGTGGCATTGGCGGAGGCTAAGGCCGTCAAAGACAAGCCCAGCATCATCGTGGCCCGAACGCACATCGCCAACGGCGCTCCCACAAAACATGATTCCGCCAAATCACACGGCGAGCCGCTGGGCGTTGACGAGATAAAGGGAGCCAAGGAACTCGTCGGCTGGCCGCTTGAGCCTGCGTTTTATGTGCCGCAGGATGTATACGATCTGTTTGCGAAACGCGCCGAGGAACTGGCGCGGGACTACGAGGACTGGCAGTCGCTGTTTGCAAAATATCGCCGGGAGTTCCCTGAGCAGGCAGAGCTGTGGGACAAGATGATGGGCAAGCAGGCCCCTGCAAATATCGAAGACATCATAATGCCAATGATTGACTGCGAGAAACCCATCGCTACCCGCGCGGCCTCCGGACAAGTGATTCCGGAAATCGCCAAACTTGTTCCGTCATTGTGGGGAGGCTCCGCGGACCTGGCGCCAAGCACCAAGACAGATATAAAGGGCGCGGGCAGTTTCTCACGTGAAGATCGCTTGGGATGGAACCTGCACTTTGGGATTCGCGAACACGGCATGATGTCTGCGGTGAACGGTATCGCGATTTATGGCGGCTTCATTCCATACGGCTCGACGTTTTTGATCTTCTCAGACTATGCGCGCCCGTCGATTCGCCTTGCCGCTTTGATGAAGCAGCACGTGATTCAGGTCTACACGCACGATAGCTTCTTTGTCGGCGAGGATGGACCGACTCACGAGCCGATCGAGCAATTGCCGTCGCTGCGGGCGATTCCGAATGTGAAAGTTATCCGTCCCGCCGATGCGGCCGAGACTGTGGTCGCATGGGCGGTTGCGCTGGAGAACACCAGTGGCCCGACTATTCTTGCTTTGACTCGGCAGAATTTGCCCGCATGTAACGAGGATCCGACTGCGGCGAAGGGCCTGCGCAAAGGAGGCTATATCGTTCGAGATGCGCAGCAAATTGACGCGATTGTCATTGCTACCGGCTCGGAGGTCTCACTTGCGCTCGAAGCCGCCAAACTTTTGGCGAGCAAGGGGATTGGCATTCGGGTGGTTTCTATGCCTTGCACCGAGCTTTTCGACGAACAGGACGCCGCTTATCGCGAGAGCGTGTTACCGAGTGGCGTCAAAAAACGTATAGCCGTGGAGGCTGCCGCTGAGTTGGGTTGGTGCAAGTATACTGGCGATAAGGGATTGATTATTGGTATGAAGCGATTCGGAGCTTCTGCTCCGGCGGATGTTCTGGCTGAGAAATTCGGCTTCACCCCGGAATTAGTCGCTGCAAAGGTAGAGGCATATCTGGCTTAGGTCGTGTGCGATGTTTTCGTTCGGGCGCGGCTGCGAATCGCGCCCGAATTTGTTTCCACTTACATCTTTTGAGGTGTCCACGTCGGGCCATCGACTACCGGGCCTGCTGGTGTCCAGCGCAGCTTGTCTATGCACATCCTGCGAGCCGTCATTTGCTTATCCCAGGCGTGGTAGACTATGCAAATAGTCTCTCCATCCGGGCCAATCACAAAAGAGTTGTGTCCAGGCCCAATGACGCGGCCAGGCACTGTGCGAAGGATTCTCGGTTGGCCGGGCTTGTCGTCTTTATAAGGCCCCATTATCGAGTTTGCTACGACATAATCCACCCCATAGGTGTCGTTTTGATAGCAGCCGCCACTATAAAAGCAATAGTATTTGCTCTTGTGCGCCAGCACCGCCGCCCCTTCGAGGGTATGCCAATCGTAGATTCCGCCATACATATTCCGATTTGATTGGAATCTCTGCCAATCCTGTGTAGCGCGTGCGACTACACGTTCTTCACCGGCCAGTTTGACCATGTCGATCAATCTGTCCACCACTATGGCGGTGCCGGGACGGATCGTTTCATTGGAATCAAGAAAGTCCTTGCAGTAGAACAGATACCACTTGCCATCTAGGTCTTGAAACGGGTGTGCGTCTATGGCAAACGTGCAATCGGGATGACTGAGAGGACGGTCGATGCTGACATACGGCCCAGCCGGGTTATCGCTTACCGCCACGCGCAACTGATGCGCTTTATGATCCTTGCCCACAGAATAATAGAGATAGTATTTTCCGTTTGAAAACGCCACTTCCGGAGCCCAATAGTCGTAATAATCTCCATCGAGAGCGGTCAGCGCCCACCCGCACTTCTCCCATATAATGAGGTCCGACGAGCGCATTATTGTAAATTTACTCGGCTTACTGTTGTTCTTCGATTCTGTTCCAGTGCCCACGGCATAATATTCTTTGCCCACCTGCCATACGAACGGGTCGGCGAAATAATTGGCGTTGACCGGATTAACAAAGTAGTCCACCATAACAAAACCACCTGCTATTGTTTTTAACACTATAGCAGGTGGCTGATGAAGCGTAAACAACTCTTCGGGAATTGCTTCTCACGCAGCCCGTTTCGCTTTTGGCATGGCGTCTCCCCAGGATAATATGTCGCCACATTGGCCGAGTCTGCGGCGCGTTGCCGCAGTGATGTGATCCATTTCTTCTACGCTCAATCCACAATATTCGGCGATTTCTTCCAAACTGATATCCTGGCTGATGCCCACGAGGTAGCTTTTAGACATTCTCTTCGCCAACATGTTGGCCGCGCCGACAGCTCTAGCCAGGCTCTCGTGTTTTGAAGAATCTTCAGGATTGTGATGATATAATATCCCATCCACAAGAATGTCAGGAAATTGCCAGTTTTTTGCAAGTTCGCCGCCGATTTTGGCGTGGTTGGTACTGAGTGCAGCGTGCTCTTCGGTCGCCATCGGCCGCTCGTATTCAGCGCAATCCATAATTATCTGTCGAAATCGGTGCGGTAAGGCTCTGGCTATAATCAACTTACCGACGTCGTGCAGCAATCCTGCGACAAAAGCGGCCTCGGCGCCGTAGTTTCTTGACATCCGAGAATATATGACTTCGGTGCCGACGGCACAAGTGACGGAGTGGTTCCACATCTCCTGCCAATCGAACCCGGGAAACATCTGTTTTGGGAACAAAGTATCGATTACTGACGCCGAAGCAGCCAGATTGCGTATAGAACTAAAGCCCAGCGTTACTACAGCTTCCGTTATTGTCTCTGCTTTCACAGCGCGAGCGTAAAAAGCAGAGTTGGCTATTCTGAGCACTTTTGTTGCCAGGGATTGATCGAGCATGACCACTTCAGCCACTTGATCAGCCGAGGCGTCGGGCGAATTTGTTATTCTAATAATGTGCGCCAGGGTCGGTGAAACGCTAGGTAGGTCAATTTTCCCGCCTGAACGTCGAAACATAGATTCCTCCATACAATCGAAGCGTATACTAGACTTCGCATATTAAGCCTGAACTGCCAAAATTATTCTTCCGTGATTATCCACTGTATTCCAAAGGGTATTTTTCAAATAGAAGCGCTTTATATTGTCATGAAGATAGTTATACCAATCCTGATCGGGGTGTTAGCGCTGGTCGGTTTTGCGGATTCGATGTATATGACGCTGGCGCACTATGACGTGATAGATGCTCAGAGTCTGTCCGACTCCAATATTTGCACCTTAACTGATGGCGCTTGCGAAAAGACGCTTTCATCTTCCGATGCCACGACTCTGGGAATACCAAACGCCGTGCTTGGAGCCGGGTATTTTGCCGCAGTCATCGGGCTTGTGTCGCTGCGGCTGATTATGGGTAAATGGATCGCGTCGATACCTACGTTTGCTTTTCTGATTGCGGGGTTCGGTTTTAGTGTATATTTGACCCATCAACTGATCTTTCAAATGCACGAGCCTTGTCCGTTTTGTTTGGCCGCGCACACTGTCAATGCGTTTGTTCTGGGTCTGTTTGCCATCTCTGCACACCCTTGAGGCACTGAACCACTCTCGCTTATGATGAGTAATTGGATTGCAAGAGTGAAGCGGTTATGGTATTCTGATGAAGCTCGACTTCTTAGCCATCGCAGTCAAATCAAGGTCAAATAGTGTCGTCTGAACAAGGATCCGTCGGGATCGTAGAAACGCAATATTACACCTTCGCCGAGCCGCCCTGTCAGTTGGAACTGGAGTGCGGGCGCAAGCTCGGCCCGATCACGCTCGCCTATGAAACCTACGGCAAGCTCAATGCCGGCAAAAGCAACGCCATTCTGGTGATACACGCTCTCACAGGGGATGCCCACGCGGCAGGACGGCATTCACCATCAGATCGCAAACCCGGCTGGTGGGACAAAATGATCGGCCCGGGCAAAGCTTTCGATACGGATCGTTACTTTGTTATTTGCTCGAACTCCGTCGGGGGATGTCAGGGCAGCACAGGCCCAAGTTCGATCAACCCTGAAACCGGCAGGCCGTATGGGTTGGAGTTCCCAATGGTTACTATCGGGGATATGGTAAACGCACAGAAGGCGCTGATCGATCATCTGGGAATAGAGCAGCTTGCGTGTGTGGTTGGGGGGAGCATGGGTGGGATGCAGGTTCTGCAATGGGCCACCACGTATCCCGACAAAATGCGGCTTTTCATACCCATCGCCTCAACGGCCAGGCTTTCTCCACAGGCAATAGCGTTTGACGCCGTCGGCAGGCACGCGATAATGGCCGACCCGAATTGGAATAAAGGCAATTATTATGGCGCTAATTCCCCCAGCAGCGGCTTGAGTATCGCCAGGATGGTCGGACACATCACATATTTGAGCGATACGTCGATGCATACTAAATTCGGCAGGGACCTCAAAGACAAAGTGACCCCGGATTACGACTTCGTGACGGAGTTTCAGGTTGAAAGTTATTTGAACTATCAAGGGGATGAATTCGTAAAACGTTTTGATGCAAATTCGTATTTGTATTTGAGCAAGGCGATGGATTACTTCGACCTTTCTCAGCCGGAGGGTGAATTGCGCAAGGGGCTTTCTGCGGTGCAGGCTGCGGCTCTTGTGATCTCGTTTTCGTCTGATTGGCTGTTTCCATCGTATATGTCAAAGGAGATCGTGTCCGCTTTGCGACGCAATAATGTGGATGTCAGCTATGCGGAAATACAGTCGGATTATGGGCATGATGCGTTTTTGCTGGAGTTCGACACCCTGAGCAGGCTGATTACTAATTTCCTGGAATATGCGGGGCCTAGGAATTCTGATGAGCGGTGAGATTAGGACGGTGCTGCGCTCCAATGGAGACCTGCGCCATGAGTTTCAATATATAGTTAATACCGTCAAGCCGGGCAGTACTGTGCTCGACCTCGGATGTGGCAGTGGCGAATTGATGAAGGCGCTGCAAAAACAGAAACGCGCCCGAGTGCAGGGAATCGAACTATCGGATACGGCGGTGCAGTCCTGTGTGGAAAAGGGTTTGTTTGTCTACCACGGCGACCTCAACGAAGGGCTGGCGGATTTCAATGACAACAGTGTGGACTATGTAATATTGACCAGCACACTCCAAGTGCTGGAGCGGCCGGATTTGCTCATATTAGAGGCGGCGCGAGTCGGCAGGCAGTGCGTAGTATCTGTCCCCAACTTCGGTTACTGGCGAGTTCGCTTCCAATTGATGTTCCAGGGGGTTATGCCAAAAACCGAGCACTTGCCTTATGAGTGGTATGACACGCCCAACATCCACCTCACCACCCTTACTGATTTCAGAAGATTTTGCAAGAAATATGGGCTGCATATCGAGCAGGAGATCGATCTGGTTATAGGTGAACAGTCGTGCAAACGCATCTGGTTGCTGCCGAATTTCTTTGCCGACTACGGTATTTTTGTGCTCCGGCGCGAAACCCCGCTTACAGGCTCGGATAAAATATAACCGAGAATTGAGTTGTCGTGTCCATGCCCTCATCAGGATTGTTGATCGGCGTTCTTATCCCCACCCCGACTGTGACCTTGCGCATAATCACATAACGCAGGCTGGCGTCGAGATATAACAGAGGGCTGTGAGTGGTGGTCCCTGCCAGGAGCGCGGTGCTTGTCAATGGAGCATTCGGATAACGGTCGTCACTTTGGGCGCGAAAAGTCAGTCCGAGAGAGGCTGCAAGGTCACGAGAAACTCCATAGGTGCTCTGGAGAGAAGCGATAAGTATGTTGCCGATTTTTACGTCTTGGGTCCCAGAGCCGTATATCTTGCCCGCTACAAGCCCTTCATACGAAAACCGCTCTTTAGAGTGTATATATGACAGCGCCATCAGGCCGTTGGTAGTCCCAGAACCGGGCTGCCACCCCAGCGGTAGTCTCTGAAGTCCTGGGAAATAGCCCTCGGTTACGGTGTTGTTCTGGTCAAAGGTTGCATCGTCTTTGCCGGTTGGCAGCTCAACTCCCGCGGCCAGGGCGACCCGATTATACCCACATGCGTCCTGCCACAGGATTTTTTTGCCCCCGAGCATTACACCGCCCAGCCCATCGGCCCTGGAGGTGGCGGGCAGACCTCCGATGGTTCCGGAGATTTTGTTGCGATAATAGGGAATTGATATGCCGGCGGCCCACCCGCCGTTGAACCCACGCATCGCCCCCACCCTGATCCAGCGCAGCTTCACATCCAGTCCGGGCTGAACATTGACTCCGTCGTGGTTCCAGTGGTCGCTCGAGACGCCGGAAACATCCACTTCGGGAATCAACTGTCCAGGAATCGGCATTCTGCCGCCAAGGCCAGTCAGCGGAAAGTCGGGTTCGTTGGTTATATACACAGGCGGCCTATCAAGAAACCCGCGGTCATTCTTTCCGCCGACCCACTGCGCGAAACAAGGCACTGCCGACAAAACCACCAGAATTGGCGCCACCAGATATAGTCTCATTATTGAAACCCTCCCGGCGTTATATACCCACCTGGAGGACAATCGGAGAGCATATCAGTGCATCTCAATAAACTATTCCACCGGCCACGTCGACACTCCGCACTCCGGGCATTCCAGTTCGATCAGTTCCAGAGCGGAAAGCGCCTTGTCCAGTTTTTCGTCAATGTTAGCTTCGCTGATGTCGCTTTGCATTTTCAACTCGCCGAACTTATCGGCGACAAAAATCATAGAGCCAACTACGCAATATGAACATGCGGCCTGGCTGTGCATGTCGCTTAGCAGCGGGAACTGAAAATGAAAGTCCGCCGCGCAGGTCTGCAGTTCGTCGATTGGCCCAACGGAGATAGCAAGCACTTCGGCATTGTCATCGGCGATCTCCTGATAACGTCGCCCAACCAACGATAGCATGACCAAGTCACTGCTTGAGTGAGCATCGAAAAATATGATCACCAGGTTTTTTCTGCCTTTATAGTCCGTAGGGGAAATAGCTGCCCCCTCTACAGACATCAACCTGAAGTCCGGTATTGTATGCCCAGTTTTAAGGGCCGGCCTGACGTATTGCGCCGTGGATTCTTCGCCGATGGTGATATCATCTCTGTGCGCTTCGTTGTTGTTTTGCATTTGAAACACCTCTCTTTATTTCTTTCACTTTCATAATACCCACCCCAGCCACATCTTTTCGCAGGAAAAATGAATGCCTGGGGATAATGCAGGATTATAATGACACCGACAAGCAGAAAAGTGGGCAAGATGTGGGACATTGCGGGACGCTACAGGGGCGTATTGGCATTTATTGTCGTCCTGCTGCTAGGGGCTTTTTTCACTCCAAAGCTGCCTGGCAGCAATTTGTCCGTGTTTTTAACGTGGTCCACCCAGCGGGATACTTTGCTCTATTACGCGGAATACGGAATCCTGGCGGCTGGGATGACACTCGTTATCCTGACTGGTGGGATTGATCTTTCAGTTGGCGCGGTGCTGGGGTTTTCGGCGACTTTATTTTCGTTGTTGATGATTGGCTATGGCTGGCCGGCTCTACCCGCAGCCTTGGTCACTATATTAGCAGCTTGCGGAATGGGCGCGATCAGTGGATATGTCATCTCCCGGTTCCGAATGCAGCCGTTTGTGGCAACACTCGGGATGATGCTGGTGGCGAGAGGCGCGGCTAAATGGATTTGCGCGGGGCAAAAGGTGCAGCCTGGTGTGCAAAGCTGGTTCAAGATGCAGACGGGCAAGCCTGCTATTTTCGATTGGATGACAACCCCGACGAAGGCGCTCGGCCTGCAGCCGGTAGTTTTGCTGTTTTTTTTAACGATAGCGGCGCTGTGGGTCGTGGTTAAGTATACGAAATTCGGCCGCCATCTATATGCTATTGGAGGCAACGAGGAGGCGACGAGGCTTTCGGGGATCAATGTCGGCCGTGTCAAAGTCGGCGCGTATATGCTGTGTGGGATGACGGCAGGCCTTGCGGGGTTATGCAACGCGAGCTTGAATACTCTCGGAGACCCGGAAGCGGGGTTCACCTATGAGCTGGACGCGATCGCAGCAGTAGTGATCGGCGGCAGCAGCCTTGCCGGCGGCAAAGGCGGAATGCTCTTCACTTTGCTCGGCGCGTTGATTATTGCATATATCAATAAAATATTGAGCTTGAACAACTTCGAAGAACCGGCAAAACTGATGATCAGGGGTGCGCTGATTATAGTGGCGGTCCTGATCCAACAGACACTGGAATCAGTCGAGAAGAGGAGAATCAAATGAAACGATTTGCGTTGTTGTTTTCTATTGTAGTGGCAGTCGCTCTGGCGGGATGTGGAAACAAGCAGCCGGACTCGACTGCGACAACTAAATATGTCATCGGTATGAGCCAGTGCAATCTGGGCGAGCCGTGGCGCGTGCAGATGAACAACGACTTGAAAGCTGCGGCGTCCAAGTATCCCGAAATCAAAATGATCTTTAAGGACGCGCAGAATAACACCACCACCCAGCAATCCCAGGTGAAAGAACTCGTGGATCAACTCGTGGACCTGATTATAATCAGCCCAAAAGAAGCGCTGCCGCTCACCAAACCTGTTGCCGATGCGATGGCTGCGGGTGTTCCAGTTATCGTGCTGGACAGACGAGTGGAGGGCGATAAATATACTTGCTTCATCGGTGGTAACAACGAATTGATCGGCGAGCAAGCCGGCAAATATATGGTCGGACTGCTCGGCGGCAAGGGCAACATTGTGGAGTTGAAGGGCCTGATGACCAGCACTCCCGCGGCGGAACGGCATAACGGGTTTATGAAAGGAATCAAAGGCTCCAAGATTAAGATCGTCTACTCGGCGGACTGCCATTGGCTGGAACCTGACGCCCGGCGCGAGATGGCTTCAGCGCTGACTAGATTTCCGGGCGCGGATGATATAGCGGCCGTCTATGCTCATAACGACCCCAGCGCTCACGGCGCATACACGGCAGCAAAACTCGAGGGCAAGGGACGGGAAACCACTATTAAATTTATAGGCATCGACGCTCTGCCCCACGAAGGAGTGACGTATGTGAGAGACAAGATGCTGAACGCCACTTTTCAATATCCTACAGGTGGATCGGAAGCCATTGAGACAGCGATGAAGATACTAAACGGAGAAACCGTCGACAAAGACATCATTCTCGGCACGCGTGTATTTACCAGCGACAACGTCGCGGAAGGCGGGCGAGCGCTGTAAGTTGCAGTCTGAATCGCTACTCTGAATGCTCGAAGGGGATTCCGGTGTTATCCCCTCTGGGCTGGTTTTGCGGCTCGGGTTGAGTAGGTTGAGTTGGCGCGGCTGGAGGTTCGGCGGTGGAAGCCTCGTCTTGTGTCCTTGCGCCTAAATAACTGAGCCTGTCCCTTGCGGCGATGGCATATCGGTCGTTGCCGCCAAATTCTACGGCTTTGCTATATGCCGCGATGGCTTTGGATTTATCCCGCATGCGTTCATACGCGAGACCGGCATAATAGTGGCCCTCGGGAGCCTTCGGACGCATTGTAATCAGTTCCTCGGCCTGCATTGCAAGAGCGCTCCCACGTTGTTTTGCAGTCTCATAGGCGCGATTGATCAGAACCTTGAATATGTTATCCTCGGCCGTTTTGGCTTCCTGAGAGTGCGGAGACACCCTGATCGCACTTTGCCATTTAGCGACAGCTCCATCAATATTGCCCTGTTTGTAGAGCTTATCCGCGTCGATAAGATACTGCCGGGCCTGCTCTCCAGAGATTGCTGTCTGATAACTGATATACGCTTTGTTTATCCCCCATCCCGCGAATATCAGTATCCCGGCCAAGCCAATTACCAACAAAAATATGCCCAGGAAATTGAGTGTCTCCGAACTCATAACAGGCTTGGGCGGGGAAGGCGGAGCCGTAGAAGGCTGCGGCGCCGGCTGGGCGAATGGGTCCGGGACAGAAGGCGTCGGCTGATATGTTGTGGAAGGCTGTTGATAGGGGGCCTGCGACGCACCTCCGAACGGCGTCGGATATGATCCGGTCTGCTGCGTTGTGGCAAATGCAAATGGGCCACTGATGCTTTCAGACCTGATATCCTCGGCCATTTCATCCGCAGACGAATACCGATCGGCAGGCTCTTTGGACATAGCCTTGAGGATTATCCCCACCAGCCACGGCGGCGCGCCCGGTGGAGGCGGAGGCTGCAGGTTCATTATGTTGTATGTGACAGTCACAATACTATCTCCGCTGAAGGGTTTCGCTCCGGCAACCATTTCATATAGCATAACCCCGAGGGAGAATATGTCCGAACGGGCGTCGATGTCTCTACCCGCGACTTGTTCAGGGGACATATAGCTCGGGGTGCCGAAAACCTGACCGTTTTGCGTAATGGGAGATTCCCCTATCAGCCGAGCAATCCCGAAATCGGTCAGTTTGCACAAACCACCAGGCAGGATTTGCACGTTCTCCGGCTTCACGTCCCGATGCACCACCCCGTTCTGGTGCGCATAAGAAAGCGCAGAGCACAACTGAATGGCGACATTAGCCGCATCTTTTATAGACATCGGCCCGCCAGCCTGAATCGTTTCGCGAAGGTTTTGGCCTTCGAGAAACTCCATTGCAATGAAGTGCCTGTCGTTTTCCTGGCCGACTTCATATATGGTGACTATATTCGGATGCGCCAGTTTGCCGGCGGCTTTCCCCTCGCGCCGAAAACGCTCTATGCGCTCGCGGCGTTGTGCGCCCTGGACGTTTGGCGGAATCCAGAGTTCTTTAAGAGCGACTCGTCTGTTTATAGTCGGGTCGATGGCTTCGTAGACGATGTCGTTGGAACGAGCGATCTCGCGGATAATCTCATATTTGCCGAGTGTGTTGGTGGATCCGGTCGACAACTATCCTACCCTCGACCCAGCAGCGCACCCAGGCCTTTTCTCTTTTGCTGCGCTTCTTTAATGCTTTGAATCTTTATTATGAGCGCGGTGCAGTTATCTCTTCCGCCGCGTTCGAGAGCGAGATTGATGAGGTCCCATGCGGCTTGTGAGGGGGACGATTTTAATATGGCATCACGGATATCATCTGTTGAAAGTTCGTTTGATAGCCCGTCTGAACACAACAAATATTGATCTTCCGGCTCGATTTCTTCTGTGAAAACATCGACCTGCACGCTGGGAGCGATGCCTATGGAACGCGTAATCACATTTTTGAACGGGGATAATTCCGCTTCTTCGAGGGTCAGAGCGCCTCGCTGGACCTGCTCGTTCACCCACGAATGGTCGCTTGTAAGCAGTTGGATTTTGCCTCTGCGCACACGATAACAGCGGCTGTCCCCGACCTGGGCGATGAATGCTTCCTTTCCTCTCAAGACAAGGGCGGTGATGGTCGTTCCCATGCCGTTTCGTTCGACAATGGCTCGAGACAGATCATAGATAAGCCCGTTGGCGTATTGCACGGCGGCGCGTAAAGATTCCTCCACTACAGGAGATTTGTCGGCATAATAAGCTCGGATGGCGCTTTTAAGCGCGATTTCACTGGCGATCTGCCCAGCGGCGTGCCCTCCCATCCCGTCGGCCACGCCGTAGAATGCGCCTTTTGTGGCAAGTATTTCTTCGTCATCCGGCTGGAAGAACTCAAACTTGTCCTCGTTGTTTTCGCGAACACACCCAAGGTCGGTTTTTGCACCAAGCAGAGTATCGAGTATGATGCCGCGCGCTTTGTTTGCCCGCTCCTCATGCTCTTTGACAAGCTCCGCGGTGTTTATTTTGGCCGTGATCTCACGTTGATCGTCCACGTCAGGCCACCTCTAATCTGAATACCGAATTGCCGATCGCAATCTCGTCACCATCTCTCAGTTCGTGCGGAGAATCGATATCAAGTTTTGCGCCGTTTAGCTTAGTTCCATTGGTGCTGCCGATATCCGTAATCGTAAACACCCCGTCTGCATAATCCAATCGGGCGTGTCGACCTGAACAGTATGGGTCTGTGATGACTATATCGTTTTCGCCCTGCCGTCGGCCTATCGAATTTGCGCCTTGCTGAACATCGAAGCTGAGTAAGCCGTCTATCGAGACCAATTTACCGACTAAGGCAGGGGTGTCGCGCACGCTCTCGTCGATTTCCTCATCGCAAACCGCACATTCAACCTCTTCCATAAGCTCATCTGTGTCCTCGCAAGCCGCCTCATCATATTCCGGTTCCTGCACCTCCACAACCTCCGGCGCGGAATATTTCAGAGCCAGGCTGCCGAACATAACTTCGCAGCCGTCCGCCATCTCCACTTTTTCCGTGCCGGATATTTTAGAGCCATCTACAAAGGTGCCGTTGGTGCTGCCCTTGTCCTCCACCCACGCAGCATCGTTTTCTATAGTTATGATTGCGTGGTTTCGCGAAACGGTGTTGTGCGATAGCAGCACATCCGTATTCTCTCTGCCGACGGTGTTGATCCCGGGTTTCAAAGGGAATTCTCGAGCGCCGTCGGTGGTTACAAGCTTTGCCATTGATGCAATTTGCTCGATTTCAACCGCAGTTTCCGGTGCGGAGGAAAGCAAAAACCCACAGTCGATGCAATAGGTCTCAGAAGGCGGATTAGGGGTGCGGCAGACCGGGCAATCCACATTGATCGCCATCTGCGTTGCATTTGATGTCGGGGCACTTATCATCTGCGTAGCTTCGCCTGTATCGAACGCGCCAATCGCGGTCTTGTCCATATCCATCAGCTTTTCCCCCGATCGAGATCAAGAATCGTGCCCATAAGCGTTTTCTCCGCGCCGCCTCCCTGCTTGATTTGGTCGATGGCGTTCTGAATATCCTGTGCCTGAAGGGTTTTGCCCTGGTCTATCAGCATCATCCTCGTCTTTT
>LSQX01059717.1_pt1 | contig 13603 bp, 13 predicted proteins | sample 654561 | NCBI WGS metagenome assembly LSQX01 (sample SAMN04489861, study PRJNA283612) | anaerobic digester metagenome | isolation source: 4 biogas reactors fed with cattle manure at either 37C or 55C with and... | place: Denmark: Kongens Lyngby | collected 2014 | reverse complement strand
CCACTATAGTATCCCCAACATAACTTAAATGAGGTATTTTACTCCCTGATCCAACTGTTGCCTTTTTCAGTTCCACAAAATCCCCTACTTTGACATGAGCAGCTAATTTGTTACCTGGACGCAAATAGGCATAAGGCCCGATCTGGCAGTGATCCCCGATGGTTGTTTCCACAACCACAGAGAACTGAACAACAACACCTTCCCCTAAGCGGGCATCTATCAGCCGGGCTCCAGGGCCGATAGTACACCTAGGGCCCACTTCTGTTCTTCCCTCCAGGAAAGTGAAGGGATAAATCACTGTATCCCTGCCAACCCTGACACCTTTATCAATATAAGTTGTTGCCGGGTCCAAGATGGTCACACCTGAATCCATTAAGCGCTGGCATTCCCGCTGCCGCAAAAGCTTTTCTGCGGCTGCCAGCTGAGCCCGGTCATTTATCCCTTTTGTTTCCTGAACAGGTGCAACAACTGCTGTGACCTGCTGCCCATCTTCCCGCAGCAGGTGAATACAATCGGTCAGATAGTATTCCCCCTGCTTATTATCGGGATTTAACCGATGAATAGTGTCTTCCAGAGCCTTTTTGGTAAAGGCATAGGTCCCTGTATTGATCTCCTTTATTTCCTTCTGCTCAGCTGTGGCATCACAATCCTCAATAATGGCATCAACAAAACCGTCCTTACCCCTGATAATCCGGCCATATCCTTTAGGATCTTCGAATATACTGGTGAGGACCGTCGCGGCAGAACCGGTATTCTGCTGTTCTCTGATCACTTTCACCAGTGTATCTGCTGTCAAAAGGGGGGTATCCCCGCAAACAACCAGCACATCCTGGCAATCAGCGGAAAGATAGGGCAAAGCCTTTAAAACCGCATCCCCTGTACCCAGTTGTTTCTCCTGGAGAGCATAAGTATACTCATTGCCCAGGGTTTCCCTGACCATTTCCGCACCCTGTCCGATCACAACAATGATCTCCTTGATACCGGCCTCTTCTACCGCATCCAGAACATGACGGACCAGAGGTGCCCCAGCTACACAGTGCAGCACCTTAGGTATATCTGAGCGCATCCTTTTCCCCTGACCTGCTGCAAGCACCACCGCTCCAACTTTATCCATAGTTTTTCACTCCCTGAGTGAATCAGACTTTAATCAATCACAGTATGCTAAAACAATAAAAAAGGGAATACCCGATTCCCCTTAAATATTCATCAACATTGAAAAATATCTCTTATTCCATCTCCTGATATTTCTTTAAAATAGCATCCTGAATAACCTGTCTGGCTTCAGATGTGATGGGATGGGCAATATCACGAAATTCCCCAGCGGGTGTTCTCTTGCTGGGCATAGCAATAAACAAGCCCTTATCACCCTCGACAACCTTTATATCATGCACCACAAAAGCATCATCAAAGGTCACCGAACAGACTGCCTTCATTCTGCTCCCATCCTGGCTCACTTTGCGGATACGCACCTCTGTAACCTGCATGAAACTATTGACCTCCTCTTTTAGCGCGGTTATCATTTGCCTTGTGTATTCGCCAAGATATTTGAGATTCCTGCTGAAAAATAAGAAATAAAGTTATTATTCGCAAACTAGCTCCTTAGCAAGTTCTAAATCCGAAGGTTTGTCCACATCTACCCCGATTTCTGCATAAGATGTGATCACAGCAGAACCCCTGGCACCTACCAACTGGGACACTCTGCGCTCTGCCTCAGCAATGGAAAGCTGCCCAAAGAAGTATTTACAAAGCATCCCGAACCCGACAAGTCTGGCTAAAGCCGCAGGGTTTTTCCGGTATTTGATAAATTCCGCTGCCACAGAGAGACAGCGTTCAACAATCCCCCTTCTTAATAAAAAGAGGTTGCCACCTGTAAAGGTACCATCCCGCAGACTGGCATAGGTCCGCTTAGCATTGGGGAAGCGCTCTTCAGCAGTTTCCCTCCTGATAATGGGATAATAAAAATCTGCCTCCCTCTCCCTGCACTGATCGATAAAATCATCTACCGCCTCTGAGGTCAGAAAAGGAATATCTCCTGTACAGGCCAGTATCCAAGCCTGGGATCCATTGAGAGCTTCTAAACCATTAGAAAAGCTTTCAAGAATCGTATTCCCCGGCAGAGCAAAAAGCAACCCTTGTATCATACAGTTCTCCTTCATTGCCTCAGGGCCAACCAGAACAATCTGATCAATATATTTGCTTTTATCAAGGGCTTCAATCACATATTCCACCATCATCCGGGAGCCGATGTTAAGCATCCCTTTAACACCTGTCCCCGGCTCTATCTCCCCACCACCGGCGAGTATCACCGCATCTACTCTATCGATCATCACTTCCGACCTCTTTACAAAAAATTTTAAAACTATTTTCAGGTCTTTCACCCAGCTGGAAATTACTCCAGTCCTTCCCTTTCACTGACTATCTCCTCATTATCCCGCACCGCTTCCATCAGGCTGTTCTCCGCACTCTCAATATGCTCCCAGGCCATGACCTTTGCCCGGGCAAGGTCCCTTTCAGCCAGCGCCTCCACAACCTTACGGTGCTCTTCTAAAGCTATGCGCATCCTTCCCGGGGAAGCCAGGGAAACAGAACGAAAACGCTGCACCTCATCCTGGAGGTTGCTCAAGATCTGCATCAAACGCCGGTTTCTGCTGGCCCGGTAGAGGGTGTCATGAAATTTTTTATCACACTCAACAAGCTGTTCAATTTCTCCTTCTTCGATTATTTCCGACATTTTGACCAGAAGCCGTTCCAGTTCTTCCAGCTCCTCCTCAGTGATCCTTTCAGCAGCCAGCTCAGTTGCCAGAGACTCCAAGGCAGCCCGCACCTCAAATACATCAGCGATATCTTTCAAAGAGATCCCTGCCACATAGGCCCCTTTCCGGGGAACCATCACTAAAAAACCTTCCAATTCCAGCTTGCGGATAGCCTCACGCACCGGAGTTCTGCTCACACCCAACTCCTCAGCCAATTGAGATTCCATCAACCTCTCCCCTGGCCGCAACACACCGGTGATTATCGCCTCCCGCAGAGTCTCAAAAACCACCTCCCGCAGGGGCTTATAGCTGTCCAATTTGACTGGCACCAGTCTCCTCTCTTCTTTTTCAGCCATAAAGAACCTCCTTATCTATCTCACCGATCAGGGGATGGTTCCACCGCCCGGTTTTCTACCCTCAAGGGTTCGTTTGTATTCTTTTGTTTATCCCTGCGCTTGCTCCTAAACTCGGTTGAACTTGCCCGTATACTATCCGCAGACGACAGCTGACCGGCTCCTATGACGCCATCCATGGCGCAGAGTCGCCTAGCTCAACATCCATGTTGAGCTTCAGCTGTCGTTACCTGCTCCTTCGTCAAGGGCAAGTAACAACCTTCGTAAGGTCGCTGCGCTTACAGGCATAAACCATACTCATTAACCCGCAACTATCTCCTCTAACGACTAAAGAAGAGTTTCTATAAGGGACAAACCAATAATCTTAATCTGCAGAGCAGGTTCTGCAGACAAACACATCCAAACCGCTCTCTTTTCTCATCCTCTCCGCTGCCTGCCGGGCTGTCCCCTGATCATGAAACAAACCAAAAACTGTGGGGCCGCTGCCTGACATCAATGCTGCAGACGCACCCAACAGCAACAACTGCTCTTTAATCTCCCCTATCTCCGGATAAAGGCTGACCGTAACCCCCTCCAGGTCATTGCCCAATAAAGCAGGGATCTTATGGTATTCACCTTTTTGCAAGGCTGCAATCAGCCCTGGTGTACGGGGCTCTTTCTCTTTGCTCTGATAAAGGCTGTAAATTTCAGCTGTGCTGACCGTAAAGGGTGGCTTGACCAACACAAGCCAGAATACAGGCAACTGGGGCAACTCAGTCAGTTTTTCACCCCTTCCTTCAGCCAAGGCAGTACCCCCTTTAATAAAAAAGGGGACATCAGAGCCAACCTCTGCTGCAGCTCTAAGCAGCTCCTCCTCTTTCATGCCACAGTTATAAAGAAGATCAGCCCCTTTTAAAGCTGCCGCAGCATTGCTGCTTCCTCCCCCCAGGCCCGCGCCCCAGGGTATCCTTTTTTCGATCAACACTCTGACACCACCGGGCAGTTGCTGAGCGATCACTTCCAGTGCCTTGTAAGCCAGGTTGGCAGAGCCAGAGGGGACCCCTGGTTTTTTACAGATCACCTCAATACCGGAGGGAAGCCTGGCAAACCAGAGAGTATCAGCAAGGCTGATGGTCTGCATCACAGAAGCGATCTCATGGTAGCCATCTGGTCTGAGACCACCCACATCCAGAGTAAGGTTGATCTTGGCATATGAAGCAAGGCTGATTTCCCTCTTTTTATTCTCACCTGAAATCATCATAAATTAAATTATAATTCAAAAGTTCTTTTTCGTTTTACTATGATTTTACTGCTAAATCTTAATATGCTCAACACCCAATACTGACAACAATATGCAAAGAATTGCTAACCATTGCTTCTACCCAAGGCAGCTTTTACCGCATACTTCTTGTCCTGCCGCTCCACTGATCGTAGATAATCCAGTACAGGCTGCAGCTCCTCATAAAACACCACAATAACATCAGCCGGCTTTGCCTCCTGGAGAGCTTCCTTTAAGGCATCAATTACATCAGGGATGATATGGACCTTTTCGGGGTGCAAGCCGGCCCTGTGGACACCTGTATAAAGGAGTTTGGCGGTCTCACCAGCTGCACGCCCCCGCAGATCCTTGTCCTCCCTGATATAGATCTCATCAAACTTCGCGCCTGCTACCTCTCCCGCCTGGATGATCTGGTCATCTCTCCGGTCACCAGGAACTCCGATGACAGCGGTCAAACAGCGGGGTCTCAGTGTCCTAGCAAATTCGGCAACCCTCCGGAAAGCAGGCCCGTTGTGCCCGTAGTCAACAATGACAGTGATATCCCTTAGCTGATAGATCATCAAACGGCCTGGGTTATCGGTAAAGCTGCGCAAACCGCGCCTGATAGCGCTTGGAGATAAGCCGCAGCTTACAGCAGCGGCTGCTGCAGCCAAGGCGTTTTCCAGATTATGAAGGGCGCGGCCGCCCATAGCGGCCTTAATGGACTTTACCCTGATCAAACGCAGCAGTTCCTTACCACAGCCATAATAGACGATCCCATTCCTGACAAAGACAGCACTTCCCCCTGCTGACAGGTGACGGCGCACCAGAACATTGTCTTCATGGAGGCTAAAAAAAACCACCTGACCCCGAGAGGCAGCAGCCAACCGTGGGGCAAAGGGATCATCAGCATTAAGCACAACATAACCTTCATCTTTAACTGCTTCCACCACCAATGACTTCACCCAGAAAAGATCCTCTAAGCTTTCAATACCATCCTGTCCCAAATGATCAGATTCGATATTGGTCACCACAGCAACATCAGCCAGATCATAACCCAAGCCAGCCCGCAGGATCCCCCCTCTGGCTGTTTCCAGGATGGCAATTTCCACAGTAGGATCCTGCAAAAGGGTGCGGGCGCTTTCCGGCCCTGTGGTATCCCCCTCTAGGATACAATCATTATTGATATAGATCCCTCCGGTGGAGGTCATCCCCACATTGAGCCCCTGCTGTTGGAAAAGGTGGCCAAGCATGCGGGTGACTGTTGTTTTTCCATTTGTTCCAGTGATGGAGATCACCGGAATGCTTAACTGGCTGCCTGGGGGAAAAAGATATTCCACCAACTGCTTCCCCACATCCCGTGCCCTTCCTTTATTTGGAGAAAGGTGCATTCTGAACCCCGGAGCAGCATTTACCTCTATCAAAACCCCATTGCCCTTCAAGGGTTTTTGTATATCAGGGCTTACAATATCCACTCCAGCCACATCAAGCCCCAGGAGCCGGGCAGCTCTAGCTGCCATTAAGGCATTCTGCGGGTGCACCAGGTCCGTTACATCAACTGCACTCCCCCCTGTGCTCAAATTAGCATTCCTGCGCAAAAATACCTTAACCCCCCGCTCAGGCCTGCTGTCTGGGTGATAGCCCTGTCTTTTCAATTCCAGGACGCTGATGGGGTCCAGCTCCAGTTTGGTTAAGGGCAGATCATGTCCTTTCCCTCTCCGGGGGTCCTGGTTGGCGAGCTCCACCAACTCCCTGATGGTATGAACACCATCCCCCAACACAGAAGCTGGGAAACGCTCTGCAGCAGCGGCCATCTTCCCATCGATGACCAGAATGCGGTAATGCCTGCCTTCGATGTACTTCTCCACCAAGACCTCCTTGTCATGGATTTTCGCAAACTTAAAAGCTGTTTCCAGTTCCTGCTCATTTTTGATATCCAGCACAACACCCTTTCCATGGTTGCCGCGACAGGGTTTAATCACAACAGGATATCCCAATTCCCCGGCAGCTGTTAAAGCCTCCTGTAGAGTGGTCACTACCCTACCCCCTGACACAGGCAGGCCTGCTGCCTTTAAAAGTTTTCTGGTAGCTTCCTTATGGTGGGCTATATCCACAGCCAGGGCAGATGTTTGAGAGGTAATAGTGGCCTGAATTCTCTGCTGACAGCAACCATATCCCAATTGATAAAGGTCATCACCTAAAGAGAGCACCGGGATACCCCTCTCCTTGCATGCCTTAAGAATACTTTCAGTACTGGGGCCCGGCTTTGTTGCAGCACCCAACTCCCGCAAACTTTCCAAGGCTTCTGCCACACAAAAGGAATCCCCTTTTAAGACAGCAGACACAAAAGCCACAGCAGTCTCCAAGGCAGCCTTTCCCAATTGAGCTGTGCCATACTCAAAGATCACTTCCCAAATACCGGCTTTATCCCCCCGAAGGGTTTTACCGTAATTTACAGGAAAGCCTGACTGAACCTGAAGCTCAATGGCGATATGTTCCACAACATGCCCCAGCATAGTCCCTTCCCGCAAGCGCTCAGCAAACCCACCGGGGTAGCCGCGGCCACAGCTGTGCTCAGCAAGGCCCGGCAATATTTTCAGAACAGTTTCGGCAAAGCCAGGTATTTTATCTGTTGTTTTCCGCTCCCCCGGGGCCAAGTAAAGACGGGCCACAAGGACCGGAGAGTGGCTCCAGACATTCCGGCCTTCAATGACCCGGGTTTTGAGGATGATCACAATGAGAAACCCCCTTAAAAACCAGTTTTATGACCTTTCCTATTTTTACAATTATAGGTCCCCATTATTCATAGGCAGGGGATGTCTGTTCTTGATATCGAATCTGTAACCGGCAGGGAGGACATGGAGCAGTACATTGGTCAAGGCCAGGGGTTCCTGGGGAGCGGTTACAGAAACATTGGTCTCTTTGATCTGTTTGCCGTCAATAACTGTTACTGTTTGTGAACCCACCACTTCAAAGGTTCCCTCTGGTGATACGATAATAGCAGTATCCTCATCGATCCCCACACCCAGCACATAAGGATACTGGGCCACAGCAGCGAGCAGCCTCCCCAACCTCCCCCTTTGGGCAAAGTGCTGGTCCACAACAACCCCCCGCAGGAGCCCCAGACCTGGTGCCATCTGTACCGTATTTTTGCGGGGGGCCTCAGTTTCCTCACCCTCCACAATCATGGTCTCACTCATCGCAGAGGCCCCTGCACTGGTTCCCGCAATAACAGCACCCCTCCGGTATGCTTTGTGCAGGGCCTGGTCCACCTGGGTACCACCTAAGGTACTGGTTAGGCGCAGCTGGTCCCCTCCGGTGAAAAAGATCCCTGTGGCCTTTTCCAGTGTTTTCTCAGCGGCCTGGGCACAGGCATCCTGGCGGGTATCCACATGCAAAACCGCAACATCCCCCACCCCAAGTTCCCGAAAAAGGGAGAGATAGAGATCCCCTGTGGCCTGATGTTCAGCGGAGGCAGCTGTGACCACTACAACATTACCCTCTTTTCCACCAGCTAGAGCCACGAATTTTTTCAAGATCAAACATTTATGCTCCCGGTCTTCAGCACCACCGATGACCACCAATGTACCCGTACCCTGTTTAGCCATAGGAAAACACCCCTTCTCGATATTAAACAAGAATAAGCTGCAATTATTAGCGTATATTGTAAGCGGAAGGCAGGTGGCAGCATGAACGCCCTGTTCCCCAGTTTACTTGCCGGACTGGCTACCGCCCTGGGATGCCTGTTAGTGCTTTTTGCCAAACACCCAGGGCAGCGCACTCTGGCTTTTATCTTAGGAGGGGCTGCCGGAGTGATGCTGGCAGTTGTGATACTGGATCTCATTCCGGCAGCACTAAAAACCGGCAGCCCTCTACAAGCAACTACAGGTATGATAACCGGCGCTGGTATTCTCTTTCTGCTGGACCGCTTCCTGACTGGGAAAGAAATTAGCTTATCTTTTCACAAAGGCGCCATGAGGCGTCTGGGCTACCTGATGGCAATAGGGATCGCACTCCATGACCTGCCAGAAGGAATGGCCATCGCCGGTGCCTATGCAGCCGGCGGGAAACTTGGCCCTTTACTGGCCCTTTCCATCGCTCTCCATAACATACCAGAAGGAATAGCCACAGCCGCCCCTTTGAAACTGGGCGGCCTTAGGTACAGACAGATCCTTTTGATCAACATTTTGGTCAGTTTATTCACACCATTAGGGGCCATGTTTGGGTTGTTCATCATCAATCTTTCCCCGGGCCATCTCTCCTTTCTCCTGGCACTGGCTGCAGGAGCCATGCTCTATCTGATCAAAGATGAACTCCTTCCTGCAGCCTTGAGCAGGCACCTGCTTTGGTGCTGGCTGGGCCTGATCCTGGGCTTTGCCCTCCTCTGGCTGGCTATCATGATCGTTTAACTATTATAGGGCCAGAGCCAGGAAAGAATGGAGTTGTCCTTTGAATTCTCCAACCACTCACTGATCTTGGTAGTCAGATAAAATTCTTTTTCCTCTCCGTCACTTGTTTCAGTATCTTCTGTCTCAGCATTTTTTGTTACAGCTTCTGCATCTTTTTCACTGTTTAACTGCTCAGCAGCTGCAGCTTCCCCTTCCATAAACTGCCGGGCGGTACTGGTCAAATCCACATAACACAAGGGTGGGAAGAGACAGCACCACCAGTTCTTACCATCCCCTGACCCCAACACAATTCTGAGGGCCTCATATTTCCCTTCAGGAAAGTTCTTTTCTCCGTAAGCTGTAGCCGGAAAATCAAAAACCCCATAATAAGCCTTTACCTGGTCACTGCAGCCCTGTGAACGCAGCACACCTGCAGCCACTTCCTCTATCTGTGATAATCTGCTCTGAATTATCTGAGCAGCTGTTTTTTTGTCCTGCACATTTTCCAATTCCGGACGGAGGTAATCAAGAACCTCATCCCGCACTGCAAGTTTCAGCTCCTGATCTGCGGAACTGTCGCTGTTGGCTATCACATGAAAGCGCACAACCCCCTCCATCTTACTTTGCTGGTTCTCTGCCGGAAGTAAGGCCAGCAAGGAATATAAAGCCAAGCTGAGAAAAAATGCACAGATCAGTTTTTTCATAATAACCCCTCTCTCGCGATAGCTGTCTTTGAGGCATATTATTACCAAATATTGAAGCATTAAACAGGATCCTGTAAAAAAAAGAAAAACCCTGCTGCCAAATTGACAGGCAGGGTAAACAGCTATTTGGTTCTACGGGTCACAGGGTATAATCAAAACCGATCCGATCTGGAGGTTTTTAGGATCAACCCCTGGATTGAGAGCAAGGATACTGTCAACAGAAACATTGTACCTCAATGACAACTTGTAGATGGTATCACCGGGCTGTACCACATGTTCAAAAGGACAGGGAGGTGTTGGTGGCGGCACAGGCTCAATATCCTCACAGACCACCACATAGATCTGTACTGTTTCCACAACCCGGGCTGTTAAGTTGAGGATTATCTCCAGGGTCGGCCTTCTGGTGGCACCATCTGTGCGTCCTGCCACATGCTCCACTGCCGCCTGTACCTGGGCAGTCATCTCAGGCATAGCGCCGGGAATAGGAATAAAGCTGCGGAACTTGATCTTCACCTCAAAATGATGCACTGACTGATCAGGCATATCACTGACATAGAGCACCTGTGCCTCGATCTTCCCGCTGACGATCACCTTATCCTTGATGATAGCCACATCCTCAGGCATTACTTCCACCTTATGTACTTTCACATCTAAGATTTTCACAGCCGCAGGCTTTTCCATAGGGATGTATACAACTTCAGCAATATTGACCTGGGTGTGGTCCTCTCCCACAACATTATCCACCCTGAGCAGCTCCCGGGAGGTCTCTACACCCAACAGATCCACCACAACATCCAGTTCTCTGGGTTCGGTTACCTTGGCGGTCAGGTCAATGATCACCTCTACACCCACTGTGTGCGGGTTTATCATATCAAAGCTGGTGTGTGTGATGGTTTCATCAACTGTAACATTCATCCCAGGTTCAGCGCCAAAAACCTCAATGAATTGGGTAAAATGCAGTGTCTGGTGCATATGGTGGACAGGTTGGCTGGCTAGAGCGGCCACATAGATGATCTGCAGGGTGATATCCCCTTCAACAATTACCTTGTCCTGGATGATCTTCTTATCTGTAATTGTTACACTGGCATCCACATCCAGCACCTTTTCTACAGGGGGTTTCTCCGCTGGAACCCGAAACCTGCCTGAAACCATTGCCTGAGTAGCGCCTTCAGCGATCACCTCCTCAATGCGCAGCCGTTCAGTAATGGCGTTTACTCCCGGAGGTGGTGTTACCATCAAGGAGATCTCAGCTAATTCTGTTACCTTCACCTGAATGAAGATAATGGCGGTAACATCAAATAGGCGCCCATGGTGGCCCTTTACCTTCCCCTGGACATCCTCAACCTTGACCTTAGCCCATGCGTTCATTCCCGGTTCTGCACCGGGTATATCCACAAACTGCGTAAATTCCAGACGTGCTTGGGTATGGTGAACCGGCTGGTCGGGACAGTCAGCAGCATAAACGATCTGCAAATTGAGGTGCCCCTCAATGATCACTTTATTTTTGATTACCTCTACCTTTTTTACCTTCACGGTTTTATCGATAGATATAATTTTTTCTATTCCCGGTTTAGGCTCAGGTACCTGGAAATCACCCTGTACAACAGCCTGTTTTGATCTTTCACCGACAACATGTTCGATCTTTAATGTTTCACAGCTGTTCATTTATTCTCCCTCCTTTTCCAGGACACATTTTTCTGTAATATAATATGTCTGCTGGATAAAGAGGGTGTGTTTAACCAATAGAGAAACCGCTGTAAGAAACAACAGCGGCTTCAGGTAAATTCTGTATTAAATGCACAATGCTTTCCTTTTTTCTAATAGGGTATCTTTTTACCCAGCCTATTTGCCGATAAACATCTGGGTAAACATCATTCCATAAGGCCCGCCCATGACTATACCCACACCGATATGGGTAAAATTTGGGTTTAAAATATTGGCGCGGTGCCCCTCAGAATTCATCAATGCATTATGCGCCCTCTCAACAGTGCCAGCACCGGCTATGTTTTCCCCTGCCCAGCGATAGCTCACTCCGGCATTTTTCATCATATCAAAGGGAGAGCCATAGGTTGGTGACTGGTGGCTGAAGTAATTCTTGTCCACCATATCCTGGCTTTTCATCCGGGCCAGTTTCACTAATTGATAATCCACCTTTAAAGGTTTCATCCCATATTTCTGGCGCTCCTGGTTGACCAGATTGATCATCTTCTGTTCATCCTGGGTCAGAGCAACCACATCAGAGCCGGGTTCTTCAGGTTGTGGCTGTGGTTGCGGCTGAGGCTCAGGTTTTTGCGGCTCCTGAGGCTCAGGCTGTGGTTCAGGCTGTGGCTCCTGAGGCTCAGGCTGTGGTTCCTGAGGTTCGGGCTGTGGCTCTTGAGGATCAGGCTGCGGCTCCTGAGGCACTGGTTCCGGTTCAGGCTGTGGATCCGGTTGTGGGCGTATGATTTTTAAATCATCACATGGAAAAATCTTTTTCAAGATTTGGACCAGCACCTGATCACTGAGACTGCCCTGATAGTAGACATACCGCGTTGCCGCAAAAGCTGTTATGGGCATCACTGTGAGCAGTAAACCGACAAGAAATACAGAGATAGAATAGCGCAACTTTTTGGAAATCACCTGTTTATCGTCTCCTTTCGAGGAAATTTGTCATAATTATACTGGCACTCTTATCAAATTGGCGAAGTTGCCATTAGACTTTTATCTCTCATCAAAGATAAACAGGTGATTAATGCGCACATATTGTCTTTTTTTTATACAATTAGGACCTTATGTAAAATTTTAATAAATTAGGACTTAATCCTCTCATTTCCCCCTGTACTAGCAGCCCCGTCCTCATAACCCCTTCTGTACCCTTGGTCCCAGCCCTGGTCAAAAATTGCATCAGCATCCTTTTTGCCTGCTAAATACCCCTCTTCAAGGCCCTCCAAATAGCCATGCTCCCTTCCTTCCTTCCAGATACCATCTCTGCACTCTGTTTTTGCCCGTTGATAGCCTGCGGCAAAGCCATCTTGGTAGCCGTCCTTATAACCTTGATCATAGCCACAGCCGTAGATATGTTCCAACAGGAAAATTTTTTCTACAATCTTGGCCTTGCCCATGCTGATCCCCTCCCACTGCTATCATTTTTCAGGATACCGTGACAACTCCCTCCCCAGTCGCCGTTCGGAAGAAACCGGTTTTTGTCTGCTGCTTTCCTCTCCAGCTGATTCTCCTTTAGTGCTTTCTCCTAACAAGGAAAGCAGAGTGGACAACAGCTGTGGGCTGACACTTTTCCCGGATTTTTGCACCTTGGCTGCCAGCATTTCCGGCCCCATTTTTTGACCTGAAGACAGCATACCGCTCAACATAGCTAACAGATCTTTCCCACCGGCTGTCCCTAAACCGCCAGACCCCTTTTCCCTGGCCAAATTTACAATATCCATTAGAGTAAATAAAGAAAGCACAGCTATAGTTTCTGAAAGGTCTACCTGCTTTTTGTCCAGCAGTTCAAAGGCCCTGGCCATCAGCGACATAATACTGACATCCTGTCCCCCACCCAAAAGATCATCTCCTTTAAAAAACATTCCCTTTATTCTATTCAAAAAACAACTGCAGGTTACCGGGCATGTTCAGTTACCTAGAAGCTTTTGTGCCTCTGTTTTTAACAGTTCGATCCCTTTCTGTAGGGCATCATCAACAGCTTCAGCAACCGAATTTTCCAATTTGGCATGATTGTTCATTAAACGCCGGTTTATGTTAACACTGAGCACCCGGAAACTGCCGCTTAAAACCACAATAACACCCCGGTCCCTGCTGGTCCCTCTTATTTCTTTGTCCTTTATCCGCTTTTCCAGCTTTTTTAATATAGAATTCAGCATACTTTTTGGAATTCTATAGGCCTCTGGATTAGACATATTTATCCCTCCGGGTCAATTCTTTTATGATTTTGGACTTTCATTAAAATCAGAAAGAAGGAGCAAGATCAGAATCAGGAAAAGGGTGAAAGGATTGGCCTCCCTCTTTTCTTGACCTTCAAATAACTGCCTGGTGTGTTGATCACTGGAACTATGCTGGGAATTATGCATCAGGGAAATGAATTCTTGAACAGATTCACTGGAAAGCAAATCCAATAGCCCATTAAGGGTATCAAGGAGCAGATTGCCTTTATGTCCCAGATAAGGACGAA
>LSQX01350321.1_pt1 | contig 13605 bp, 5 predicted proteins | sample 654561 | NCBI WGS metagenome assembly LSQX01 (sample SAMN04489861, study PRJNA283612) | anaerobic digester metagenome | isolation source: 4 biogas reactors fed with cattle manure at either 37C or 55C with and... | place: Denmark: Kongens Lyngby | collected 2014 | reverse complement strand
TGATCTTGTCTTTTCTCGCGGGGTCAAAATACAGGTGATACCAGGTTCTGCCATGAGCAGGGGTAGTCTTGTAGATGGTCTTCCCGTACATGATACTCCCATTTTTCTCGATCAGGTTCCCCGGGCGCACAAGTGTGTCGCGATGTTCCGCGATCAATTTCTTTTGCCATGCGACATTGGACGGCACCGGGATGGTGAACTTGTAGCCCTCGCGTGACAACAGCTCAAGGTTGTAGTCACTATAAAAACCGCGATCACCCACGAAGGTAAACCTTGGGACTTCCATCTTCTTCATCATCGACAACACCTGATCCAGGATCACCTTGTCGGACATGCTCCCGGGGAGCACCTGGTACCACATAGGCAGCCCGCTCCCACACGAGGTCAGCAGTGCCAGGTTGATTTGCTCGAGGTTTTCCCTATCCCTGTTGTACCCGTACTCCGCGTAAGGGTTTCGTTTGCCGTAGGTACTCACGCTGGTCAAATCGAATAGCTGGCTCCCTTTTTCCGCGTGTTCCCCCGCCCAGAGTTGAAAGAACGTGTTCACCTTGTCTTGCTTCAATCTCTCGAGCAATTCGGATACCCTTTGTGAACTCAACCCCATATTCCCCAAACCGCGCTGCTCCAACCAGTCTTCCGCGTTGCTCAATGCCTTCCCCCGACATATCTGGTAGTAAGACAACGCGATGATCTTGCGGGCATCATTTTCCCCGAAGCTCTCGGTCAAAACGCGTGAAACACCAGTATCCCGGGTCACCTTGTCAAGTATCATCGTCTCTCCAACGAATGTGGTGTTGGATACCTCGTTGGGCTTCTTTACCTCTGCGGCTAGTTGATGCATCTTTTCCCGGTTCCTATAGTAAGTGTTGTAAATAGCCTCACCATCTGCCCCCTTCTTGCCAATACAGGTGCGCTTGTGCGTTGAGTAACCCTTTTCCCTGTCCCAGTATGACTCATCCTCGTAGAGATATACCGTTCCATTCTTCGCCTTGATCTCGATGACCCTTTTTCCCATGACAATGAATCTTCAATATGGTTACAAATGTAACCATATTGTTTGAGAAAAACAAGGGTTTGCCAAAATATTTTCACTATTTATCAGTAGATTACGTGTAATTGACAATAATCTGGTTAGAAAAAAGCGGGAATTTCAGCTGTAAACATTACATTGGTAGAAGATACTGAGATGTTGGAAGAACTTGTAGTCATCGGTTATCAGACAATCCGTAAGTCCGACCTGACCGGGGCGGTGTCCGTGGTCGATACGAAAGAAATGCAGAAGAGCGCCGCAGGGACGATCGTCAGCCAGATGCAGGGCCTGGCAACCGGGGTCAATGTGCGCAGTGGCGGTCAAGCAGGATCGGACGCCGACGTTCAAATCCGGGGCGTCGGCTCGTTGAGCAACAACTCCCCGCTATGGGTAGTCGATGGCATGATTCTCAATCCGGGAGTTGGTTTCAACCCCGCGGATGCAGAATCCATCCAAATATTGAAGGATGCTTCCGCGGCGGCCATCTATGGTTCACGCGCAGCCAACGGCGTGATCATCGTTACAACCAAGAAAGGGGCGAAGGGGCCCATGAGGGTGAATGCAAGCGTAAGGGAAACGCTGGAATGGAGTCCGAAATACAATCTGATGAATGCGGCGGAATATATTAAGTATAACGACATCGCCTATAACGAAGCCATCAAGGACGGCATCGCCTCCGTGAACAGGACTCAGGAACACTCGCAGTACGACATCAATTGGCAGGATGAAGTGTTGAAAACTGCTTTGGTGCAAGACTATAACGCGTCGATTTCAGGCGGGGGCGATTCCGGCAGCTTTTTTGTATCGGCTGGTTACTACAACAACAACGGCGTTTCCTATGGAAATACTTTCGACCGTTACAGCTTCCGCGTGAACACGCAGGGCAAAAAGGGCATCTTTTCCTTTGGCGAGAGCATGGCCTATTCGCTCACGAATACAGACCCGAACCAGACGAATGCCTACAATGACTTTTTGCGTATGATGCCCACCATCCCCATTTACGACGAGAACAATCCGGGCGGATATGGTTATGGCGACGCGAGCAAATACAATACTTTCGGTACGAACCCGATTGCGCGGGAAGATTTGGAATATCGCCATTACCGCCAGAATCGTTTGAATGGTTCTGTGTGGATGGAACTCAAACCTTTCGAGTTTCTTTCTTACAAGTTCAACGGTGGCGCCGACCTCTATTTCTATGAAAACTCGTGGTTTCGCGGGGAAGGCAACTGGACACAGAATCAGGAACACCGCGATCCGGAAAGCCAAAAGGCGCGTGACAATACCTACAACATGCTGATAGAGCATACCTTGAACTTCAACAAAGACTTTGGCAAGCACCATGTGGATGCCGTGGCAGGTACTACTTACCAACACCACGAATGGGAAGGACTTTGGGCTTCCCGCCTGAACTTCCCGATGCTGGGTACTGGCGAATACCTGACGGTGTTGAATGCCGGACAAAGCAATCAGCAGAACACGAACAGTATCAGCGAGAACTCGATGATTTCCTATTTGGGAAGGGCGAACTACATTTATGACGATACCTATTATCTGACCGCCACTTTCCGCCGTGATGGTACTTCCCGTTTGGCAAAAGAAAACCGTTGGGGCAACTTCCCGTCCATAGCTGCTGCTTATAGAATTTCGAACGAAGATTTCTTCAATGTGTCTTGGATTAACGATTTGAAACTTAGGGCGAACTGGGGCCGTTTGGGGAACTCTTCGATTGGCGACTGGGACTATATCGGGACCATCAACCAAAGTATCGTAACCGTGTTCGGCGGAGCTATTGCTTCGGGATCCTCCCAAGTGAAATTAGTGAACTCCGGTCTTGTTTGGGAAACGAAAGAGACGGCGAACGTAGGTTTTGACGCCAGTTTCCTTAATCAGCACTTGACAGTCGGTGCGGAATACTATAACTCGAAGACCAACGACGTGTTGGCTGAAACCCCGATCGCCATTTCCACCGGAAACCAGGGCGGTACTCCATGGACGAACGCCGCCAGCTTGCGCAACAAGGGATTTGAATTTACCATCGGTTGGAAAGATCAAGTATCCGATTTTAAATATAATGCATTGCTAAATATGACCACGATAAGTAACAAAGTGCTAAATTTAGGACGCGACAGCAGCACGAAAGACTATATCGATTCCGGGCAGGCCCGGTCACAACCGGGCAGGTCTTTGGCTGAATTTTATTTGAGAAGGACGGACGGCATTTTCAAAACGCAGGAACAGATTGACAATTATGTGACTTCCAGCGGCACACCGATTATGATTGAAGGGAAACGTCCGGTGTTGGGAGACGTGAAATACCTCGACTTGAACGACGACGGACAAATTACCGATGCCGACCGCGATTACTGCGGCAGCCCCTGGGCCAAGATGCAGATGTCATTGATATTTAGCGCGGAATGGAAGGACTTCGATTTCAGCATGATGTGGAACGGACAGTTCGGCAACAAGATATACAACGTGCCATTTTGGCAAGGAAGTTTGTTCGCCGACAACTCCAACTACATTCGTTTCAATAAGGGCGAAGAACCTTATCAGGTAAACCCGGATTCCAATACGCCACGCATCATCTACGGCGATTTCCGCAACTCCCGCGATGCCGACCGCTTCTTGGAAAACGGCTCTTACTTCCGCATGAAGAATATCTCCATCGGGTATAACTTCAAACAAAGATGGTTGGCGAATCTGGGTATCGAGAGACTTCGTCTGTATGCTACCGGCAGCAACCTGATTACGCTTACTACCTACTCCGGTTTGGATCCCGACTTCAAAGGTGCAAATTCCGTTTGGAACAGTGGCACAGACAGCTTCGCCTATCCCAGCACCCGTTCAGTGATGTTTGGACTGGATTTGACATTTTAATTTAAAAATCAGTTTAAGAATTATGAAAAAGATATATGGTTTAATGCTCGCGGTTGCGCTGACCTTGTGCATCGGGTGCGATTCAAGTTTATTGGATATTGAGAATCCCAATGAGGTTACAAACGACACTTATTGGAACAAACCGGAAGACGCTACTGCCGGTGTGAATGCCTGTTACAGTTTCCTTTATAAGGAAGGTACATGGATGCGATGGCTCTCTTTCCGCTACGATTTAACTTCGGACGAAGGTTGGAGTTCTTCCCCGTGGATTGAGTTGGGCGACTGGACGCGCTTCCTCTACAACAATTATAATTTCTACGAAGGCAACAACATACATTGGGAACATTTCTATGTCGGTATCTTCCGTTGCAATCAGGTATTGGCTAAAGTACCGGGTATAGAAATGGATGAAACGACGAAGAACCTAGTGTTGGCGCAAGCCTCTTTCTTGCGTGCCTTGTGGTATTTTCAGGTAAACCTGCTGTGGGAAAAAGGCACCATGCCTTTGGAACCCAAGGATTCTGATTATATCCCGGAGGATGCTTCCGAGCAACAAATCTGGGATCAGATAGAAACAGATTTGACTTATGCGATGCAGTATCTGCCTGAATCGTGGGACGCCGCCAACTTGGGTCGTGCCACCAAGGGTGCGGCCAAGGCGTTGCTCGGCAAGGCTTATATGCAGCAGCGCAAGTTCGACAAGGCGAAGGAGCAATTGCAATGGCTGATTGACAAGGAAGGCTCTTTGTATGGCCTTCTCGCCAACCGCGAGGACAACTTTACTGATTTGGACGAGAATAACAAGGAAGGCATTTTCGAAATTCAGTTTAGCGACCAAAACAAGGGTGGCACAGACAACAGTGCCAGCATGGCATTCGGTTTCCAACGCACCCAGTTCTATGCTCCCAGCGGCATCGGTTGGGGTGACGGCAAGGCCCGCCGTTGGCTGGTGGATGAGTTCCTGAAAGAAAAACGGGTGGACGGAAAGAATGACCTGCGCCTATACAACAGCATCCTTTATCGCGGGTTCTCGCAAGACTTCCCCGACCAGCCGACAAGGTATTACGGATTTGAGAATGCGGATTGGAATAACGGTTGGGGAACCGACCCGGAAGACTGCTACATCCGCAAATACAACACGTCTTACTATCGCAGCACGGAAGACTATTTTTCACGTAACAACTACCGCATCATGCGCTACGCCGACATCTTGCTGAACTATGCGGAATGTCTGGTCGAAACAGGGAGTAGCCCGGCTACCGCCGCCGTTTACGTGGATAAAGTGCGGGAACGTGCCGGATTGTTAAAATTGGCTGACAGCCAGTGGAGTACCTCCTTGGACTCCAAGGATGCCTTTATCAAACGCCTCCAAACGGAGCGCACATTGGAACTCTGTTTCGAAGGTTGGCGTTGGGCCGACTTGAAACGTTGGGGCTTGCTCGATTCTCAGGCGGGCGTTGATGAACTGAAGGCCCGCGACAGGGATTTCAACAACTTTGTCGTCGGCAAACACAGGCGCATGCCCATCCCAAGAAATGAAGTGGACGTCAGCACCGTTGACGGTGTTGTGCACCTTACTCAGAATCCTAATTATTAATTGAATAACTAATGGGAGGGTTGTGTGCAGAAGGTTCTTCTTCCCACATGGCCTTCCCCTTTTTAATTTTGTGTCATGTCGCTTTTCTTAAAAAAAATACTGTTCCTATTCGCCTTCGCTTGTTGCTGCATTTCGTCCGCACAGAATATCCAGAATCCGGTACTTCCCGGAGTGGCGGATGCCGGAGTGTTGAAGTACAACGGAAAATATTACATCGGCGGGGTTTTCACAAACGGCGATTTCTATGTGTCGGATGATTTGGTTCATTGGTCAAAGCCGATTCATGTCGTGTCAATGGACAACGACTGGACGAGAGGAACCGGGGCGAAGGATAACCAGATACATGCCAACGACATGCTTTATCTGAATGGCGAATTTCACTTGTATTGGTCAGTCAATTATTGGGGAAGGGACAAACACGCCGTCCACATCACACACGCGCAGAGCAACGACGTGCTGGGTCCTTATACGGAAACTGACAAAAAACATTGGTTGGACAACCGCATCGACCCGATGGTATTCCGGGACGACGACGGACAGCTATACATGTACATGGTGCGCTTTACCGATGGCAATGCCATCTGGGCGCGTAAAATGAAAAATCCGGCGAAGTTCGACGGTGAGCCGGTCTGCCAATTCGCCTCATTGCCGGACACCTGGGAAACAATGGACAACAGGGTGGCTGAAGGCCCTTGGGTCATCAAATACAGGAATCGCTACTACATGATGTACAATGCGAACCATACTTCCACGCACTGGGGTAATTATAAGTTGGGGGTTGCCGAAGCCGACTCACCCTTGGGTTTTCAACACGGGAATAAATACAGTTACCCGGTAGTGGTAGGCAATCAGGCACGATTTGAAGAAATACACGTGGATTTATTGCGCTATGGCAAAACGTATGAGCCATTGTTCGCTTACACAGAGATTAAGCCCGAAACTGATTGGACAAAGCCGTCTTACAACGATTCCCTGTGGAAAAAAGGGGAATCGGGTTTTTCTTCCGAGGAAGTAAAAGGCTCGACCACCCGCCATATGGGTACGCTGTGGAACTCCCCTTCTTTGTGGCTGCGCAAACCCTTCTCAGCCGATAAGCAGGCAGGCAATCTGGCGTTGCGTATCGCTCACGACGGCGACACGAAGATTTATCTGAACGGAACGTTAATCTACGACAAGCAGGGGCGCGATTATTGCATCGTAAATTTGGATGAAAAGTTGCGTGCCGCCTTGAACGAAGGTGCGAATCTGCTTGCTGTGGAAACCCATAAAGGCCGTTCCGCATTCTTCGATGTGTCTTTATTTGACATGAAAAGCGAGCTTGCAGACGATATTTTGATGACTCCTGGACAGCCCAATATTCTGCGGGGTCCCAACGGCTTTGAGTGGTGGCTCATCTACATGGCGAACAGAAACAACGAGCAGCGGGGACAGTATATCGACCGGGTTCATTTTTTCGATAAAACTTTGTTCGTAGATGGTATTACAGGTTCTCATACAAAGGGTTATCACCCCGAACCTTCAAAGCCTACTTTTTCCCTAATCGGGGAAACTCCGTCGTTCGGCGTGTTGCAACAGGTACAGCCTTCGGTGGCTTATTTGTTTGAAGCGGGGGTTAAAACAAAAGACGAGGCCGGGGTCATCGCTTGGTGGAAAGATGCCGACAACCATGCTTTCGTAGGATTGGATGCTAAAAGCCAAAGCTGGTATTTGCGCACTCTTGTCGATGGGAACGAGAACAAGGAATTTTTCACGCTTCCGGCGGATTTCCGTTGGGGCGTTTACCATCATTTTCGGATTGAGCGCGATGGCGACGGGTTAAAAGTGTGGTTGGATGAGATTGCTGCGCCTAAAAAACATATCTTTGCCGGAGTTATCCCCTCTGGGAAAGGCGTTCCGGGAGTGTTCGACATGGCTCAGGATGCTTTGTTCGATGGGGTTACTTACACCATCGGTTTTGACGATTGCAATTTGCCACTTTCGGAAAAGACAGAGGCCTTGAAAGGCGATTTCCTGAACGATTACGAACTTAGTTTCCAACTATCCGGTTTGTCAGGACAAAGCGTGGCAGGCTGTTACCCGATTCATGTGGATAAGGACAACTATGTGAAAGCGCAGTTTAACTGTACCACCCGGATGCTCGAAGTCGTTGCGGTAAAACAAGGAAAAACAGCTTGGACGAAAGATTTTTCACTGGGATGTTTTCAATCGCTTTATCCCGATGTGAAATACAGCGATCTCATTGAGAAATGCTATCGTTTTGCCACGCCTACTTGGTTGGATGCCATTTACTTGAATCGGCACGAAGCGGATGATAAATCCAAGTTTGTGGAAAATATGTTCACCAAGTTCAGCATAGAGTATTTGGATAATGGGAAGTGGCATCCGATAGATAACCGGGGGGCGGAAATTGCCGAACACCCGGTTTATAACCGATTGGCTTTTAACCCCGTAAAAGCGGAAGCGATACGGTTTATCAATAAAAATGCCGAAGACTTGCAACGCCATATTTATAAAATAGGCGTTCACGAACAATTGAAGGAATCCTATAACTTTCGTGTCGCAAGGCGGGGAGACAAACTCTATTTGTTCATCGACGGCAGGGAGTTGGGAGCATTAGACATCCAATATCCCGCATCCCGCATCGGATTCTGCTCGGATAGCGGCTTTTCGGTTTACCGTGGCATATTGTATTACCACATAGGAGATTCAATATAGACTAATTTAAAAAAATCATGAAAAAGAATTTTATTTATGCGTGGCTGTTTCTGTCGATTGCACCGCTGGCCTCTTGTCAGTCCTGTTCTTCGGAATACAGGGATGTAGACGGAATTGTCGTTAGGGAAGTTGAAACGCCTATGTTCTTTGGCGATCCGTTCATCATGTTGCATGAAGATGTATATTACGCCTATGGCACCAATGCGGACGACGGAATTGAAGTATATACCTCAGATGATTTGAAAGAGTGGAAAAAAGTACCGGAATTGGCATTGCACAAGAATAATTCGTATGGTGAGAAATGGTTTTGGGCGCCTGAAGTGTATTATGTCAACGGAAAGTTTTACATGTATTACTCTGCCGAAGAACATATTTGTGTTGCGGTGGCTGATTCCCCGTTCGGCCCATTTAAACAATCCGTTCAGAAACCAATGATCGAAGGTGAAAAAACAATTGATAACTCATTGTTCATTGACGATGATGGTAAGCCGTACCTGTTTTTCGACCGTTTCAATGACGGATTAAACATCTGGGTTGCAGAATTGGAAGATGATCTGATAACCATTAAAACAGAAACGTTGCATCCCTGTATTCATGTTTCCCAGGAGTGGGAGGAGGTTTGGCCCAGAGTAAATGAAGGCGCTTTTGTTGTGAAACACAACGGAATATATTTCATGACCTATTCGGCAAACAGTTATGAAAGCCCCTTTTACGGAATCGGTTGTGCAACCGCGACAGATATTTTAGGCGAATGGACTAAATATTCGGACAATCCCCTCTTGCAGAAACCCGGAAATCTGGTAGGAGTAGGGCATAGCGCCATGTTCAGGGATAAAAAAGGTGATTTGCGTGTTGTTTTTCATGCACATCATGATGAAAAAAATATCCATCCGCGAAAAATGTATGTCGGAAAAGCCGGATTTAAAGAAGTGGATGGCGTGGATAAGTTGTATATTGAAGAACAATACGAGATTCCGGTACTGGCTAAATAAAAATATTTGCTTATCTTGTTGTCTAAAAAAATTTTAATACTTTCCGGAATATATCATAAAGTGTTTTGTGTGTTTAATGGATAAGAGGAACCCGAATCTACACTATATTATTTTGTTGTTTATTATATTGATTATGAACAGCGGAGACTTATTCTGTTTTCCGCACTATTCTTTCAAGCATTACAACATCAATAACGGGTTGTCGCAGAATACTGTTTACGCTATTTTTCAGGATAATCAGGGTTTTATGTGGTTCGGCACCAAAGACGGCTTGAACCGTTTTGACGGAACTTCGTTCAAGATCTTTAAATTTTCTCCCGGCGGAAACCTACGCGACAATGTGTTTCACCGCATTCTTCAGGATAAATATGACAATCTTTGGGTAGGGACCGATGACGGAATTTATATTTTTAATCACCGTAGAGAGGAGTTTAACCGTTTTGGACGGACCACAGCCGATCATATATCGATGGATGGGGTTGTCAGTGATATTCTACTGGATAACGATGGCGATATGTGGATTTCCGTGGAAGAGAAAGGCGTTTTTTATTATAATTTTGCGGCTGACACTCTTATCCATTACACTATTCCGCAGACTCCAAGCGGGATGAGGATGATAAGTCTTTGCCTCGGCCGGGATGGGCACGTCTGGGCGTTTCCCTATAATTTGCCCTTTATCCGGATCGATAAAAAAACAGGTGAAGTTTCCGAGTATCACCTGAAAGACGATCCTAATCTGGTATATAATACAGGTGAGATATGGAAAGTGGTGGCAGACGAGTATAATCAACTGCTTATCGCTTCTTCTACAAAAGGCATTATAAGCGTAAATACAGTCAATCTTACACATCGTATTTTATTGGATGAAGATGTATATGGAGAACCGATATTTGCACGTTGTCTCGCGAGGATTGATCCGCAAACGATATGGATTGGCAGTGAATCGGGATTATACATCTATAATACTGAAACCGGGGACGTCGGGAATCTCCGTCACAACAGGTACATACCATATTCCTTGTCCGACAATGCGATCTATTCCATCTATAAAGACAGGGAAGGTGGAATCTGGGTCGGCTCATTTTTCGGAGGAGTGGATTACTATTCCAACCAGTACAATCAATTTGAATTGTTCTATCCCGTTGCGGAAGAAAATCGTATGAACGGTAGTCGTGTTCGTGAATTTTGCAGTGCCCCCGATGGAAAAATATGGATAGGAACGGAAGATAACGGCTTGAATTTGTTTGATCCGGTAAGCAATGAATTTTTGCCGTTACCGTCCGCCTTACAATCGCTTTATACGAACATCCACGCGTTATGTGCCGATGGAGACTACCTATGGATCGGCACTTTTTCGAAAGGATTGAACCGGTATAATCTGAAAACAGGGGAACTGCTTACCTACATGCATTCGGAGGCTCCGAATGCCATCAGCCATAACAGTACTTTTGCCATACATAAAGACCGTCAGAATACATTATGGATAGGCAACCTGTCGGGACTGAATATCTACAATTACAATGAAAACAACTTTATTCAAATTGATGAATTGCAGGGAATTCACATCCAGGATATTTTTGAAGATACGGATGGGAAGATATGGGTATCTACATTTACCAAAGGTCTTTACCGGTATGATCCGGCTACTGGCGATTGGGTGGTTTTCCTGCACGATCCCTCCAATCCCGGAAACACGTTATATAACAAGCTGACAAGCGTTTTTGAGGACAGTCGGAAACGATTGTGGGTGACCACGGAAGGCGGAGGCTTTTACCTTTTTGATAAAGAGACGGAAGAATTTGCCACATTCAACACTTCCAATGGATTGCCCAACGATGTGGTGTATCAAATAGTTGAGGATGATAATGCCAACTTATGGCTTTCAACCAATGGCGGACTTGTTCGTTACAATCCGAAAACAGGAGAATTTAAAAATTATACAGTGAGCAATGGTTTGAAAACCAATCAATTTAATTATAAATCGAGTTTTAAGACGCCAGACGGAACAATCTATTTCGGTTCTATTGATGGCTTTGTGCGTTTTAATCCTTCGGCCTTTAAAGATTCGGAGCTTGACATACCCATTGTTTTTACGGAGTTATTTGTGAAGAATGAACCGGTAAGCCCCGGAGACGAAAAATCTTTACTGAAGGAAAGTATTCTTTATACAAATGAATTGACCTTGCCTTATAATAAAAATTCTTTCCGATTGGAGTATGCAGTACTCAACTATTCCAATTTGAATGCCAATCATATTGTATATAAATTGGAAGGGTTTGACAAAGAGTGGATCAATATAAAAGATGAACAAGATATTTTGTATTCAAATCTGAGACCGGGAAAATATAGGCTTATAGTCAAGTTGAATGGGAATAGGGAAAATCAAAAAGTGGGGAATCTAAAAATACTTGTTGTTCAAATACGCCCACCATTCTGGTTGAGTGGATGGGCTTATTTGATTTATTTCTTGCTGCTTGCATTATCAATTTTACTATTATTCCGTTTCTTGAATTTGCGCGAGCAACGTACCCAGCGACGTAAGATGAGGATCTTTGAACGGGAAAAAGAACGGGAATTATACCGTTCAAAGATTGATTTTTTCACCAATGTGGCGCATGAGATCCGTACACCTTTGTCACTGATCAAAGCACCGCTCGATCATGTGATCATGACAGGGCAGGTATCCGATAATGTAAATGAAAACCTGCAAATTATGAGCAAGAATACCGATAGACTGCTCAATCTGACAAATCAGTTACTGGATTTTCGCAAAACCGAATCGGATGCCTATTCACTTAACCTGAACAGACAGAATGCTTCGGAGCTGATTCGGGATACTTTCCTGCGTTTCACTCCCCTTGCAAGTCAACGTAATCTGACCTTTGAACTCGATTTGCCTGATAACGATATCTTTGTCCTTCTGGATAAAGAAGCTTTCCTGAAAATCGTAAGTAATCTGGTGAATAATGCCATTAAGTATTGTGATCGCTGTGTACGGGTGAAAGCATATATTTCAACCGATGAAGAGAACATCACGTTTCACCTGCTTACAGAAAACGACGGAGAAAAAATTCCTGATGAATACAGGGAGGAGATCTTCAAACCTTTTGTGCATCTCGATAAAGAGAACGATGGTAAAACTGCAGGTACTGGTATCGGGTTGGCGCTTTCCAAATCTTTGGCTGAACTACATAAAGGAAGTCTGGTTTTGGAGAATGAGGATGAATGGATCCTTTTTCACCTTACACTGCCGGTTGGTGAGACCGATAAAGCTGTATCTGAAGCAGGGAGAGAATTGGGAAAAAGGGAGCCAGATACAAATGTTGAAAAAACGGTAGCGGCTTATACCATACTTTTGGTCGACGATGATGTGGAATTGTTGCGGTTTGAAGAAAAGTTTCTATCGTCACATTATCATATAAAGACGGCAGAAAACGGGATGCAGGCACTGGAAATACTCCGTGAGGAAAATGTGAGTCTCATTGTGAGCGACATTATGATGCCTGAAATGGATGGTCTGGAATTAACCAAACGGATGAAGCTCGATATTGAATTCAGTCATATACCGGTGATCCTGCTCACGGCAAAAGTGAATGTGGAATCTAAAGTACAGGGATTTGAGACAGGCGCCGATGCTTATATTGATAAGCCTTTTTCCCTGGAAGTACTGATGGCACAGATTGCCAATCTGCTACAAAACCGGGAAAAGCTGCGCGAAACATTTCTGAGAAATCCGTTTATTGGGGCCAACAGCATAGTCCGTACCAAATCGGATGAAGAATTCATTAAGAAACTGTACGCAATTGTGCATGAAAATATCGATAATTCCGAGTTCATTGTGGAAGATATTGCGGAGCAGTTCAATATGAGCCGTGCCAGTTTTTACCGGAAAATAAAAGGTGTACTGGATCTGACGCCTAACGAATATATCAGGGTAGAGCGCCTGAAAAAAGCGGCACAGTTACTCAAGGAAAGAGTGTACAAGGTGAATGAGATTTGTTATATGGTCGGTTTTAATTCACCTTCCTATTTTGCAAAATGTTTTCAACAACAATTTGGAGTTTTACCCAAAGATTTTGAATAATAGAGGTCTGAATGAGATTGTATTTGTACTTTTTGACCAATTTGTACTTTTTTATCTGTCTGTAAACGTCTATTTTCGTACAATCGGAATTATAATTTTATTTTAAATAATATCAACATGAAACGAGCAGCAACATTATTACACTAAGGATATAATGATTAAATGCGAGTTCCATATGACTTTAATGTTAATAATGAATATTGTCTTATGAAATCAAAACTTGTTTTATTTATTTTACTTGTAACAACATTCTCTCTCCCTGCTCAGTGGCAACCGGCGGGAGATAAAATTAAAACCCGATGGGCAT
>LSQX01093901.1_pt1 | contig 13605 bp, 14 predicted proteins | sample 654561 | NCBI WGS metagenome assembly LSQX01 (sample SAMN04489861, study PRJNA283612) | anaerobic digester metagenome | isolation source: 4 biogas reactors fed with cattle manure at either 37C or 55C with and... | place: Denmark: Kongens Lyngby | collected 2014 | reverse complement strand
AACGATGCCCCAGAAAAGGCATTGTTATAATAAATGTCGGTATAATGACGTATAGTGATAGGAAGCCATCAGGTATACGCATATTTTTTTCTCCACTTCACGTGTTACTTTTCTTTAAAAAAGTGCTACGTTTATATTAATCTTTGCGTGAAATAAGCCAACAGTTCATTCGAAATTCCCGAAGAGTGAAGGAAATGGTTGAGACACTTACAAAAGAAAAATTGAAAGAACGAGAATTGATAAGACTGTTTGAGCCTATTGAGGGCGAAATGGGTTTAATTAAAGCAAATGCCAAATTCAACTATACAATAAATAAGACACCAAAAAAAGCAACCGAAGTGATTTTGGCTTACACTAAGGATACCGAACAACTTATCAATACATTAAAAGTCAGAATAAAGCTTCTACTGGACGCTACAAGTTAGCGGTACAGTCGGCGCACCTTTAAATCTCGACAAAAATAAAATAGCTACTGAAAAAGATTTTTATCATGACTAAAGCACTAGATTTAGTATAACCTTCCTCTTGAACTGATCAAAGACTTTGATATGGCAGTTCAGGCGTCGGAATATGGTAGTCGAAGCGAGGCTCTCCAAGACGTTATTAGGCGCTTCGTAACAGAGAAGTTGTACGCAACAAGAAGGCCGAAAAGAGCAAACGGGCATTATAGTGCTGATATATGAATATGAGACAAATGGTTTAGCTGATATTTTATCCAAAACTCAACACCGCCATAAATCGTTGGTTACATCAAGCATGCACATTCACGTTAATGAAAAAGATTGTATGAAAATTATAGTGGCAAAAGAGGGAAACATATGAAATCAGTCGTCTATGGGATGAATTAGCCACAAAGCGTGGAGTAAAGTTTTTGAAATACCCCTTGGCGCCAATTGTTGCGGATAAAGACCGTTAAATCACCGCGTCAGTGTTACCTTTTTTGAAGAAAGTAATACTTATATTTACGTTGTTTGTTATAAACAGTAAGGCAACCGGGAGAACAGTTAGTCCTACCATACTAACTCAAAGCAGCCCCGACTCAGTCATGTGCCAAGATAAAACCTTTCGGTTGGCTGTAAACGACCGAAACTTCCGGGCGGTTAGGCAAAGAAGTCCTAATTTTAAGCCTAATCGGGTTTATCTTGGCACCCTAAGCCATCACTATTTTTGCTCTGCTCAGCTAATATTCAATAATCGAGACAAGATGGGCAAATAGACTACTAACGGAAAACTCATTGAGGATTCATCAAAATGTTATGTGATATTTTTGATGAGTGAAAACAAAGAGCTTAATAAGCAAATTGAGGAATTAAGGGACAGAGTAGATAAGCTGGAAACCGCATTAGAGACACATAAGCATAAACCCGCTTAGACGCCCTGAAGAACTCCAGAACCCCTGCTTCATTTTTTAGTTCCAGTCGAGTCATTGCAGACGCTGTTGGTATTACTACTCTTGCCTGCACAATAGCTTTAGCGAAGCCCACACACATTCCTGCACAAAACGGTACTGGCATTATTTGGTACATGCTCCTAAATTAAGTGTAAAACTTTTTAGGCTAAATTGCAACACTATTTATCTAAGAGGAATCTTGGGATGACAAAAATCACTCGATTCGGCGTAACCTTCCCTCCCGAGCTACTCAAAGACTTCGACGACATTACCCAGAAAATGGGTTATGAAAGCCGTAGTAAAGCTCTCCAAGATGCCGTGCGTCTCTTTGTTAACGAGAGGAAATGGATACAACAAGATGAGAGCAGAGAGCAGACCGGAATTATACTAATGATTTACGACCATGAAACAAGAGGCTTGGAAGCAGAATTAACCGAATCCCAGCACCACCACAAATCAGTAGTAACCTCTACTCTTCACATCCACATTAGCGAAGCTGATTGCTTAGAAGCTATTGCAGTAAAAGGCAAAGCGTCAGAAATTAGACACTTAAGCGACGAAATAGCAACAAAACGTGGCGTAAAAATCCTTAAAACAATCATGGCAACAACCGAGTAGTGAATCAACTCAAAGGCGCTATTGGTATAATATATAGACCGTTACGGTCATAACTTATCTTTACTTTTACTCCATAAACGGATCGTATATTGCCTGCAGTCAAAACATCCGAGGGGGTGCCTGCAGCAAAGATTTTGCCGTCACGCATCATTACTATTCTGTCGCAGAACCTAGCGGCAAGATTCAAGTCATGAATTGCGATAGCAGCAGATAGTCGTTCATTTGAAACAAGTTTTCTAGTTAAGTCCATCACTTCTAGCTGATGCCTTATATCTAGATTGCTTGTTGGTTCATCAAGCAGTAGAACCTTGGCTTCTTGAGCTAATGATCTAGCAATAAGAACCCTTTGTTGTTCGCCGCCACTGAGCTCAAAAAAATTACGCAATGCTAGCTGTTCTATATTGTACCTGAACACATTTCTTAAAATGACAGGTTTTTGAGCGATAACAAGCGTTCCCATTATTCAACTAGAAGCTTTTTTCCTTCTAAAATAAAGTGCAAGAACGGCTCCTACAACTACCAACACCGCTATAATAATTACGATTAGGATTGTTTGAAAAACTTCAAGCCCACGCTGAGGCGCATCTTCACTCCAAGGCTCCATAAGCGGATAGCGATCCACATTATTAGCATCAATAACATAAGGTGAATCGCCAATGCCATCCCAATTAAGGTCTGCACCCTCATAGTTGCTCCAAAAATTGCCCTGAGCACCGTTATCCCAAACATTACCATAAGAACCATAAGCTGTTGAAGATACGCTTACAGGAGATTCACCAACGAAAGAATTATGATAAAACGTGTTATTTGCCCCCCAAACAGCCAAATTGACACCATAAATTCCCACATCAATAAAGTTACCCCGAAAAATACTATGAGAACTATTACTTACTCTTACTGCAGGACTAATTGTTGAATCAATATTATCAACAATGTTCTCATGAATACTATTGTGGTTGGTTCTATTGAAAATAAGATATTTTACCGTATTGAGACCAATAATAGTCCAACCACCATGATCTAAAACGATACCACAAACAGCGTTCCCTTTAACAGTATTAGAATAACCTGTTAACATAACCCGTCCGCTAGAAAAGTTATCAGTAATATTGCAATAAGAACCGCTTACTACTAGCCCCGTTGTTGAGGATTCTGTCTTTATGTTGTTTCCTATGATTTGAATTCTATGGCCACTTGCGCTAATATCTCCACCTGGAGAAATAGCGATTGTTAAGTTCAAGAGGTTAACATCATTAGCTTTAATTTTAATTGCGTCTGAATAACTGTAGAACGGTTGAGTTAAAATCCATGTAACGTTGTATAGCGGGCGAAGGTTTATAATAGTGCTCTCAGCGCTTTCACCGATAATGGAAAGAGGTCGACCAATAAGTATCGTCTGATTTACTGGTCCCTCGTGTGTTCCTTTCCTGATAAATATCGTGTCGCCATCCGTTGCATTACCAATAGCCGAGTTTATTGTTGGATAATCGTCTGGAACAACAATGGTTCTGGAAGTAGCGTTAACTGGAAAAGGAACATGCATGAAAAAAGCCAACGAGATAACGAGAACAAGCAGTGTCGCATACTTTTTTCTCATTTTTGGAACCCTGCTTTTTCTCCTCGATTTCTCAGTTTAACAAAGTACGCCAGCAGACATACACTGACAAACACAACAAAAACAACAGCGGCTACAATCCACAAATGTGGGAAAGTTTGATTATCCTCGCTAATGCCACCACTAGAAGAATCCGAAAAGCCAAAAATTGGCTTAAAATACGCTATACCCGTTGGGTCATGCTCAATAGCTTTTCCACCCCAAACAGGATAACAAATACGGTAAAGAAAATTAGAAGCGCCAAAATCAAGATTAATCCTTCCATCAGGACCAGTAGCTGACGGAAACAGGATACTTGCATTCAACACATTCTCAAGATTACCAAACACCCACCGCGTCTCAGTTAAGTACCGAGGAACACTTAACGCCGCTGCCGCCACTGACTTCACCTCAAAAGCCTCCACCACATCGCCACTAGTAAGCGTATAGTCTTCATCGAAAAGAAATTCATACGCCTTCTCATTCTCAACCATAATTTGACCCGACAAAGTTGCAGTCGAAACCTCCTCGGCAGTGGCTGAATCATAGGGCTGACCGTTAACATGCGTCAGGTAAGGCTTTGGCGAAGAAGTCGACGTAATATACAACAAAGACAAACTCAAACCCTCAAGCGAAACAGGCACCCCAGCGCCCTCCGACTCAACCAAAGCTAAATCGCTCATGGCAAAAGTTGTTTTGGTGTAAGATCCATTCTGCGTTATAAAGAAATCATACTCAAACCGAAGATAATCAATCTGCGCTTTGAAAGCAAAGCCGCTCATGTCAGCGTTAAAGAAGAAGCCCTCGATGGTTTTGTAGGTGATCCCCCACCTGTAGTGTGGAACCCACTCTTCAACTGTTTTCTCCAACGGGTTAATTTCATAGCTGATGCTGCTGTTAACCACAAGATGATATAGAATCTCGCTTTTGCCAGTTGTGAAATCAGCTTGCGGGATGCCGTCGCCGTTTTTATCCTCGTAAACCTCAATAAGAGCTTTGGTGTTGCCGACAAAAACGTTGGTGCCTGTTTGTGTTTGGAAGTGTTGACCCAGAAAACTCATTATTGGCGGGTTATACATATCGGATAGCATGGCGTAGTAGATAAGTTGTGTGCCAGAAGAGTTAACCCATACATACCAAAATTTCACGTTTCCACTGGGAATCATGCCGCTTTTAAACTCAGCGTTGGCATCAAAGGGACCAGTAGGCGCTGGAATACAGGTTGGTACGGGTGATGGTTGGGGCGAGCTGGTGGGTGAAGTTGAAGGAGATGGCTGAGGCATTGGAGGTGCAAACTTGGAAATATCAACAGGCGCCATTAGTGGATAGTAGTCTGTGTCGTGGGTTTCTACGTTTGAGTGGTTGTCAATGATGTGGGGTGTGTCGCCTACGCCGTCGTCGTTTGCATCTACACCTGTGTAGTCGCCCCAGTAGTTGCCCAAAGTTCCGTTGTTCCAAACGTTAACTATGGCTGGGTAAATCAACTCGCTTGGGACCTCTTGCTTGAAAACTGCTTGGTTTTGATAGCTACAAAGGTTGTTAACAAAATTGTTTTGGTAAATCAGGTTTGTGAGTCCTTCAGGCATAGGGTTTCCAGCCCAGCAGTAAATACCCATTTGGTTATCTGCAATGTGGTTTCCAAATACCGTGTTACCGGTTGCATCAGAGAAAGTTAATCCCTTTTGGGTTGCGGTTATGTAGTTGCCTAAAATGATGTTGCTGTGATCCCAGACCCATATACCTACACCTTTAATGTTGTCGATCTTGTTTGCAGCTATCGTGTTTCCAGTGCTGTAGAGGTCTACAGATATTCCATACCCGTCTTCAATGTTTGAGACTGTATTATTGATTACCAAACAGTTAATTGCCTGCCTCAAAAGAACGCCCCAAGTTTTCGAAGCGCTCTCATGCTGCGTTATGACAACGTTTTTGATTATTACATTGCGTATGTATTCGCCATAAAGCGGCACAGCTGGCTCCAAGGTTATCGTTGCCAGACCAGAACCGCCTTTGAGCGTGTAACCTGCACCGTCAAAGGTAACATCGTGTTTTTTTATTGTTAGAGAGCCTGAAATGTCTCTTGTTAATGTATAGACGTTTCCATCTTTGGTTATGGGCGCATTTGAGGGTGATACATCTCCATTAGCGCTGATAATTATATTCTCGTAAGATTGGGCACCAGCAAATTGAAAGACGGTAAAGTATTGGGCTGTCAAGAAGACTAAAACAAGCAACAATCCAAGACTTTTCATTTTTAGCTCACTTGTTTTGATGGAAATTTTCAAATATAAGGTTTTTGTATAGATTTCTTGACTAACTCTAAAAAGTTAGTTAAGGTTTGTTTATAAGTAAAAAATGGAAAATCTGATTAGACAGCGCTTTCACCCTTAAGTTAGCCTAGTTAACCCAAAAAAACGGCAAACAGATACATTCGTGCCAGGGTTGTCGAATTCCAGCGGGCCCGCCACCCCCCCCAAAAAAAACGAATTTATCCTGCACAACAAACCTTCCCTTTTCTTTTTTACATTGATTAGTGTATGTTTCGAGGGCCAAAACTGTTTACTGGCGGGTTTTTGGGGGTCTTCTGTAAAATATCAATAACGAGATTATAATAACCAAAAAGACCGCGACAACAGCAACAAGTAAACTCAAAGGCACAGAAGTCACATTGCTAGTTGACTCAGTTGTAGTAGGCGCTGTTGTAGTTGATGATGTTGAATTTGGTGAATCTGTAGTTGAAGTTTCTGGTATGGTTATAGTTTGTGTGTTACTCCAACCGCTTACTTCACCAGTAAAACGATAAGCCACAAAGGGCATATGGTATTCAGTGTAATACCCTATTTGTGCTTGAACTCTAAAATCAATTTGGCCTTCATTTGGGATATAAGTGAACGAAATAGTCGTGTATTCATTATCCGATTGTCTAATAAAAATAGTATTGGGATCATAGGAGTAGAAAGTCCAATCATTTTCATAACGACCTTTATAGCTTATATTATAGAACAAGTTGGCATATTCAGAATTACCTATGTTGATACTTGTGAAGGGTTGATTCGTTATTTTTATTTCTACCGACCTATTTTCACTATGATAACCAGGTTGGGTTATGACATTTTTTCCAGTGTATGGATCAATTGAGTAGGTTGGGGAAACGTCATATGGATTTTCTACAAGTTTTAGAGCGAATTGTGGTACAGACGGTTTGGGTACTGATTGAGCAGTTATAGGCTCAAATATCAGAATTGTTAGGCTTGATGATGCTATAATTAAAATAAGAATTAAAGATATATTTTTATTGATAAACCTCATACAAGTTTTTTTTAGGGATAGCTTGCATAAAAAGTTTCTTGTTCACATTCCTTGACTAAGCCTTGAATTTTTTTAACTCTTTTTTCATCGTACTATAATCAACATACAACTTTGAATGAACATGCACCTCTAATTTTTATGCCCACTATAGCCTTAACTATTGATGGAGACAGCCAAAAAGACTACGCAGGACAAAACAAGTATATATGTCAAGTCTGAACAAACCGTGCCCACATTGCAACCAGCCACTCAAAAGAAGCACGTTAGTTTGAAGAAAAACTGCCTTTACACTCAAACAACCTCTTACCAAAACTAGCTATATACTTACCGCTGCACAAACAAAACTGCAGAAAAGTCTCTCAGAAAGCAACTGGCTCTGTCAAGTGTATTTAGCCTATAGAGCAAAAATGTAATAGAACACCGTACTGGGCAAGCGGTAGAACAGTTTCAGTACACGGCACACAGATAAGCGGTGTAGGCGTACACGTAGTCTGGAATCCGGGTAGCCAACAACAATCGTCCGACACTACATCAGGCAGCGGAGGGCCTTCAGCGTTTCAAGATACAGCGGAGCAGCAATCTTTGACGTATACGAAATAGATTTCACCATGACCAGCGCCCCAACCGGATACCAAACAAGAAGCCTTCAAAAATTCTACCCCTAATCTATCAAAAAACACTTTTTTTACTTTTAAACAATAAAAGGCAAAACCATGCAGAGTATGGTTGTAGACTGCCGAAGCCCGTTATAGCCTCAACATCAGGCTCCGACAACCTCCTTAGAACATGTCCAATAGTAAATCCCTCAACCGTATATCCAAAAAAATTATTTTAGAAGGTCTCAAAGGTGAGCGTCTCTTTCTACTGTTAGATCTATAATTCTCGTGAAGGAAATAGCACAAAAACCAGGCGTTAAAAAGGCTTATCCAATTTTCCAGTGTTCATTATACGCCTGTTCGAGGAGAACAAGTTGATGCGGGGTTTTTACGATGAGCTTTATTCGGGCTTTCCGAGAAAGTTTGGTTGGAAAAACAAGGGTTCCATTATCAATCTTTGCTATTCTTGGGCTTATAACAGCAAAATTCCATTTTAACTCTAAGGGTTTAGTTTGTGTCTTTTGTTTTGAAAGATTTAGTGCACTATAGGCGACCAAGCCGCTTGTTTGTGCATGTTGGCTGTTGTAGCCAATCCAGTCGCTCTTCCAGGCATCATAAAATTGGTTCCTAAACTCGTTAAAAGACCCATCTTCGAAATCTTTGGCACGACCAACCCACCACTTAACCATGTCAGGCTATTATCCTAAGAACGCATACGCTTCTCCGTCTAGTTGGCAGGCGAAAATTTGTGAAAGAGCCAGTTTATACATCTAATCGCCACACGTAAGGGTACATTCTAATTTAAAGCAGTCACTCATAGGTAACGACATTTTAAATTTTGAACTGATAGTTTTTAGGGTTGTAATGCCTGAAAATAGCGACTTCCGGATAATTGGAAAAGTTATCTCGGCAGACTTGAATGCCGAGGGTAACCTTCACATAACGCTAAAAAACAGTAACCAATTCTGGGCTGAGACCGCAACCAGACGCTTACACCAGTTAAAAGGCAAAGTAATCAAAACTGAAATAAACGAATGGAAACTAAACCAATCTACGGAAAGAGCGGCAAACTAAGCATTAACCAGTAAACAAAGGGCAGGTTTGCTTGTTACTTTGCTAGTAGGTCAACAATGACCGTTAAGAACTTTCTACCAGTACATTATCACTTATCGTCCTATACAGAGATCAGACGCGTCTCTATTAGCTTAAAGGTAACCCTCCAGTGGTCGACAAAAATCAATTATGTATATGTACTCTAATACCTTTAACAAGCTATACAACGCTAAGGTGAATTTGGAACATTGTTTGAGAGAGGTTGAAGTACAGTGAAGGAAGGAGATGAAGTGTCATCGTCACTGACTGAAGTTTTTAGCTACATCGATAGGTGTATGAATTACCTCATAAAGAAAAGTCGGGAAGAGGCTATGTGGCTCGGCTTTCTTTCAGCGGCAGTAGTTTTTCTCATCGGTGTGGTTGGAGTCGTTATCGCAAACTTTTTGACGGAAATGTCTGCCACAAACTATTTTATAGAACACCCAGAATTTAGAGTTATTTATTCAGCATCTTTAATTTCATTAGGCTCTTTGGTGGGGTTGGCAACGTATTTTTGGGCAAAAAAGAAATACACCAAAGAATATGTGCCTTGGAAAAAGACGCTTGCTGAACTAAAATACAAGTTTGCTGGAGGAAATTCTGAGGGCGAAAACCTCATAGAAACAACCCTTAAATTAATTGATCAAACAAACCTTTGGCTTTCAGACGTGATGAAGTACAAAAGCCAAGAAGCCCTCACATATGGTTTGTTTGCCTTCCTAATTACAGCGCTTGTTTCCATGCATTCAAACATTGGAATACCTATTGCTATAGTGATAGGAACTATCGTTTGGCTTTATTTCAGGTATGAAAAACGAAAAGAGGCTTCAGAAGAAATCCAGAAATTCAAAGCATATAAGGAAAAATTCGAAGAAGGGAAAGACTCTTTCTTAAAAGCGCTCGGAGAAAACGAGACTTGAAGAAGTTGGATAAACCTAACCTATACGTAGTCGCCCGTTTTCTTGATGCCCTTTGGTGGAATCAAAAAGGCTTAAAAAAGACACGGTTGCAGATGTCAGTAAGATTAAACTATCCAGCGTTCCTTTCATACATAGATTGGCTTGAAAGTCATGGATTAATTGACGTTCAAAAAGATGAAAACGATAATGACAAGATATTTTTGTCACAAAAGGGGAAGGAGTCCTATAAAAAACTCGTCGAATGGATTAAAGACACAATTAAAGACCAAGATTTTTAAGCAGCAAAACAACCTATTCTGCAATTGCTATTAATTTGTCTCTGAAGTTCTCTCCAAGTATCGGGAGTACGTATCTCGGCTACTTACCAAGCATGCGCAATATCTTTTAAACATCAGCCACCTGGGAACGTTTGTGAGGTGATAAGATTGTTAAAAATGAGGAAAACAACCGTGATTGTTGCAGGCATATTGTTAATAGCAATGCTATGTTCTACTGCGCTTGCCTTAGGCAATACCGGTATTTCAGAAGAATCCGCTAAGATGACCGACGTCGTTCTCACCAGTTCTTCTTCTCCTATCCCTGATGACCAAGCTCCGCAAGTTGATTTTTCAGCATTAAACATTGATCAGCTATTATCGAACCAGAAAGAGAACGTTATTCCAGAAAACGTCGTTCAAAAGGTAAATGATGTTGCCAAGGGAATGATTAAGGAAGCAGGATTTTTCCGCACTATTCCCATTGAGAAAGGTGATGCCGGTGAGTACTACTTGCTTCTGGTAGTAAATTCTGAGGGCAAAGACCTTGAAAACGTTGAACACTTCGAGGCTATTGTCAGTAAGGATTCCATAGAGTTTGTACCACTGCACCCAGAACTCAAAGGCTCCAGTAGTAACCAAACGGTGATAGCCGAGTACGAAACAAACGATGAGCGTGAAATGGCCAAAGTTATAGTCGATACAACGACAAAAGAGTATCAATTGACACTTCAAAATGGACGCGCTGTAGGCTGGTATTCTACAAGTCAAACCATTGAAGGCAAAGCAGTTCTCGGCAATACTTTATGGAGGCTGACGGCAGCTGGAAACTTTTACTGCTCTGGTACATACGTATACGATGCGATAGATACTTCAAATATCTGGGTCGAAGGATGGCTTGGATGGAACGTTGAGAGCTTTAGTCATAGCCTAAGTTTCCATCCCGCCTTCTTATGGGCACAAGTCGATGCATCTGGAAGCTTTAATGGACCATTCCAGCACGTCAATGCATGGGCTTGGATAAGACAATACGGGGACGCTTCCTACATAGGAGATGGAGGAACTTACTAGCTAACTAAACTAAAAACCCTCTTTTTTTGTCCATATTTACTTCATTCGCTCTATTATGTGCTTAAACTTTCGGGTCACTTACTAAAATTAGTTAACTTAGGGTTTATCGATTTTTTGCTTCATCTGAACTCATCCGTTAAAATGGTTACTATAATGTACCAGTAGATCAAACAATAGGCTAGAATAAAAAATCCCCTTAAAAATTCACATAAATAATACTTAGGGCTTCATATGCACAGAAAAAACAAAAATGCATATAATCTAAAAACAATGGCAAGCATCTCAAGCCTTATAGAACAGAAACTGGTCTGTGAAGGCAGATTACTGCTTAGGTTACATTCATCTGTTGAATTTTTTTCAACACAAAAAGGCCCAAAGGAGAGTCAGGGACAATGGTATTAGCTTTGGCCTTACCTCTTTTTAGCTTTTTTAGCTCAAACGCATTACTCTCGCTTACTTTACTGTTTACTACAGCTTTAATTGTTCACTTGACTCTCCCCTTGATAGAGCTGAGGGTCCTGAAGAACAAGCACGGGCACAGAAAGTATTAGCTGGCTGCATTGTTGCAGGGGTGCTCATGGCCATTGCCAAACCACTAGCTTACTGGGCTACCGGATAGAATACGACTATGCAAGCCGGTCTTCCTGCAGAACAAGTTACTGCCGTCGATAATCTGCTTCAACTGCTTATGTACATAGACGTCGTCGTAGTCATTGCAGGCACAATTCACGGTGAAATACAACTCAGACGTATCAAACCAAAAAATAACAACCCAACAACTAACGCTGAATAACCGGATGAAATATGCTGCTCCAAGAGTTACTGCCGCTTCTGGTTGCAACACCACTCTTTCTTTTTTTATCTATAATAACGCCCCAAATACAGGGGCTATTTATCGCAATATGGATTCTTGCTTTGTTCTTCGACATTTTTACAACTCACCAATTCTACCATGAAAACCCCAAGTAAATTCAGTGTAAATGAGCGAAACAAAGTATTCATTTACCTTACCGAAAGAGCCGGCTTCAGACCTATTACTAAAGCGCCTATAGCCTATGTAAAACAGGACGCGACTTAGAGAAGGCGCAAGTTGATTTAGAGCAGACCATCGAAGAATGTTTACTGCACCATTTATCTGTTTCTTGGTATTCCTCGGTATCCTCGACTAACTGCTTGGCTTCATGCCCATTGTCCGCTAAGACTATGAAAGGGTTAACCTCAAATTAGAGGTCATAGGGTATAAACGAAGAAAAGCTTCTTCGCCATTCAACCAGTCACCAAACTACACTTTACCTAAAGAAGTAATTAATACTATACACTAGAACAAAGTGCACATACCAATAGAACAGAGCATTAGTAAACCATCAATTGTTTGGATACCGAATTATCAGTACTGTTTTATAGCTTTTCTTTGTAGGCAGCTTTCAGCGCAAGGATCAATTTGGACGCAACAGCACAACCACACTCACCCAACACCCAGCCGAACAGAACCAACCCCGCCACAACAGACCAAACCCCAAACAACAAAACAACACACAACCACCAAAACACCAACCAAACCAACAATACAACAAAGACCAACACCAAGCCCAGTCAACACATCACCAAACAAACAAGTAAGTACACTTACAAAAACAACAACAAACAAAAAAATATAATAATTATATAATGGAAGGGGGCAGGTAAGTGCACTTACATGGGCGTTAGGCCATCAGGTTGGCGTGGGGTTTCGTATTTGCTTTTTGAAGTGCTATATTGTATTATCGACAGGTGGGCTTCGAATGAGGGGTGTGTCTTTTGTCCGTTTGTGTTTTTTTAGGTAAATGGTCAGGGCCATTAGGATTGAGATGCTAATAACTACACCACTTATAATGCCAATTAAGTTGTCTGCTGATGTTGCTTGGTTTTGTCCGGAAGATGACTTTGTTGAACTACCAAGGGTGAAGTTAATTATTGAAGAGTTAGCTATCACCGGTGAGGTTACAATTGGACTAACTGGGTCGTCACAGTTTTTGTGCGTACCTCCGCTAACGTATACCTCGCCATAGACGATGACCTGTATGCTATGCTCACCTGTTGATAAATCGGTCAGCGGAAATGAGAAATTGAAGGTTTTTTTAATGCTTAGTGGGATAGTGTGGACGTCATTGTCATCGACTGTGACGTTCTCACTTTTTATTCCATCCACAATGCATGTTAAATGAGTGATTTTTCCTAAATTCCTTAGTAATATTGGGTTTCCTATGGTTGGTTCAGTCCAACTGTCAGGTCTAATTATCGTAAAATTTAGCCAAACTTCTCTCTCCTCATACATGTGATTTTGGATGGGCGAATCAACACTCACAATGGGAACGGCTGAAACTGTACCTGTCACAGTTGTTAAATTAGCAAGCGGTATTCCCAAAGCTAATAGACCGATTAATGTTAAACAAACGGTTTTTGTCTTCGTAAATGCCATGCTAATTAAATATATGTGTTTTGCTCCTTAAGAATTTTGTCAAACTGACTTCACAACTTGCTGAGGTCTCTTCACTAAAGCAGCCAACCTGTCTTTGCTAAAAAGCTTAAAAACAATAAGGATTGAAAACAATCACACGGAGAGACCAGGCATTTCATGTTCTTTGGTTGTATGTCGGCTGCCATACTTACGGCTACGAAAGGTTAACAGAAACTGGGCACCCTTTAGCTTGCGTTCTGGGGTTATGTAGGGGGTTATGTGTTCAAGGATGAAACGGCATTCGTTTAGGCTTGTGGCTTTCCA
>LSQX01364880.1_pt1 | contig 13606 bp, 12 predicted proteins | sample 654561 | NCBI WGS metagenome assembly LSQX01 (sample SAMN04489861, study PRJNA283612) | anaerobic digester metagenome | isolation source: 4 biogas reactors fed with cattle manure at either 37C or 55C with and... | place: Denmark: Kongens Lyngby | collected 2014 | reverse complement strand
GAACAATACTGCTTATCTCCACAATGATATCTGCACGATGTTACCGAACAGCCGATACTCTGGTTTGGAGATTTGGTTTCCATCCCTCACACCTCCGAAGTTGAGGGCTCAAAAGGTGCGACCGTAAAAATGACTTAGCGCATTTCTTTAATATGCTTTTCCGGCAGTCAGTTGCGTGATTCGAAAACTTACGGCGTTAATTAAAACCTCACGCGCACCTTTATACACCCTCGAAATTTCCTAACGAAATTTTCTGCACACTCTTGTGTGCAATACTATTTTGCCCGCTATCCGTCAAATAAACACAACAAAAATGATTTCAAATCCTGTTATTTTTTACAATTTTAAACACAGTTTTGCAATATACAACACAAAATCTATGTTCTTTTTTTATTTTCAACATATAATGAGGTGAAGGAGCTGATACCGAGGACGCGAGGAGGAATATATGCAAAAAAGATATTGGAACAATCTTACTCAATATAAATTTGCACTTTTTTACCTCGATGCGCATTTTTCGAGATGCGTTAATATAGAACGATTTATAAAAATCCTGCTGTCCTTATGCTCATCCGCTTCGGTTGCCTCTTGGGCAATTTGGAAAGAAATCGGTTTTGTATGGGCAATAATAATTGCCGCATCGCAGGTTATCAGCGTAATTAATGAATTTCTTCCGTATAAAAAGCGCATAAGTGAGATAGCCGAGCTCAAATCGAGGCTGACGCCGATTTATTTTGAGGCTGAAAAGGATTGGCTGCCCATTTCGAGCGGTGAGCTCAGTGAAGAGGAAGTAAACGAAAGATACTATAAGTATATGAAAGCATGGACGGACACATATTATAAGTTTTTCGTTGACGATTCACTGCCAAAGAAAACATCCTGTGTTAACTATGCCGAAAGGGAAAAAAATAAATATTTTGAATTAATTTTTAAGGAGGATAGGTATGAGCACTAATTCAGAAACGGCTGCCCGTACAATTGACACCAAATCAGCCGACGACTGTGACTCTGAATGCAGAGTTGGTCGGGTTCCCTCACAGCCAACCATTCCGCCAATGCCTCCATGCAAACCGCCGAAGAAATAATAAAATCAGGAAAATAAAGAAACAACATAGTGCAAAACTTTAAAATATCTTCCCATTCCGCAGCAATATAAGGAGCTGCGGTCTTTTTTCTTTAAATTGTGATGAAATTGTGAAGAAAATGAGTCAAAATGCCCCGCAGTTAACTTTAACAACAAAAAAATAGGAAATTTTTGTTGTAAATTCCATTAATCTATAACAAATTTTTGGTATGTTACAGATAACTTCAGTTATGGAGTGTAGTTTTGCAAGGGAGGTCTGAACAGTGAGCGAAAAAACCGTCCGATGCCTCTGCGAAAAGCAGGGGGACGAAAAAAAGTTCGAACAAATTTCCAATGTCATTGACCTTTACAAGAAAAAGGAGGGGGGGCTAATTCAAATCCTCCACTTGGCGCAGGAAATCTACGGATATCTGCCGCTTGAGCTGCAGGAGTATATTGCACAAGAAACAGGCATACCCTTATCCGAGGTTTCCGGTGTTGTCACCTTCTATTCCTTCTTCTCGACAACTCCGCGGGGCGAGCATACAATCCGTGTCTGTCTGGGGACCGCCTGCTATGTCCGCGGAGGCAAGAAAATTATTGAATGTCTTCAGGATACTCTGGGCATAGGGCTTGGCCAAACAACGCAGGACGGCAAGTTCACTCTTGAGGTCGCCCGCTGCATAGGTGCTTGCGGCCTTGCGCCCGCAATAATGATTGATGATGTCGTTTATAAGCAGGTCAACCCAAATAAGCTTGACGGCATTCTTTCTAAATACTGATTGGAGGTAACGGGTATGAGCAAAGAAAAGATAAAATCAATAGCAGACCTTGAAAAAATCAAATCCGAATATAACAAAAATACCGCAAAATACCGTTATCAGGTTCTTGTCTGCAGCGGAGCGGGCTGCGTTTCCTCCGACTGCGGGGCAGTGCGGGACGCCGTTATCTCCCAGATAGAAAAGATAGGCAAGAGCGATGAGGCCATTGTCAGGGAAACGGGCTGCATGGGTACCTGCGCTGTCGGGCCAGTGATGTTGATTTTGCCTGAACGCATTTTCTACACCAACCTTACACCCGAAAAAGCAAGACAAATAATAGACAGCCATATTCTTAATGGCGAGATTATAACGGAATATACCTTTTATGACCATTCACTTGAAAAATATATCCCGAAAATCGATGAGATTGATTTTTTCAAGGAGCAAGTCAGAATAGTTCTCAGGAACTGCGGTAATATGGATTACGGCGATATAAGGGCCTACATAGCCGGCAACGGGTACTTTGCTGCCGCCAGAGCAATAACGGAGCAGAGCTGTGAGGATGTAATTAACGAAGTCAAAAAAGCCGGCATAAGGGGGCGCGGCGGCGCAGGGTTCCCCACAGGTGTCAAATGGGAGGCAGGCTATAAGGCGAAGAGTGACAAAAAATACATAGTCTGCAATGCCGACGAGGGCGACCCGGGTGCGTTTATGGATAGGAGCGTGCTTGAAGGTGACCCGCACACGGTCATTGAGGGCATGATAATCGGTGGCTATGCCATCGGCGCAAATATGGGTTATATCTATGTCAGGGCGGAATACCCCATTGCAGTCGAGAGGCTCGGTGCGGCAATTGAGCAGGCAAGGGAATACGGCCTACTCGGCGGAAAGCTTTTCGGCAGTGATTTTTCGTTTGACCTTGAAATTCGCATAGGCGCCGGTGCCTTTGTCTGTGGAGAGGAAACTGCGCTCATGGCTTCAATTGAGGGTTGCAGAGGTGAGCCCAGGCAGAAGCCTCCGTTCCCGTTTCAGTCTGGTCTTTTCAAAAAGCCGACAATAATTAACAATGTTGAAACCCTTGCAAGTATTCCGCCGATTCTGCTCAACGGATGGGAGTGGTACTCCCAAATCGGCACCGAAAAAAGTAAGGGGACAAAGGTTTTTGCCCTTGCGGGTAATGTTGTCAATACCGGCATAATTGAAGTGCCGATAGGCAAGCCTTTGGGCGACATTCTGTTCAATATCGGCGGAGGAATACCGGATGAAAAAAAATTCAAGTCGGCGCAGATAGGAGGTCCCTCCGGCGGCTGCGTCACACCCGACAATCTGAATGTACCCACTGATTATGAGTCCATAAAGGAGCTTGGTGCAATAATAGGTTCGGGTGGTCTTATCGCAATGAACGAGGATACCTGCATGGTTGACACTGCCCGTTACTTCATGGATTTCATCAGGGACGAATCCTGCGGCAAATGCACAGCATGCCGCCTGGGAACGAAAAGGATGCTGGAAATTCTTGAACGCATCACTTCCGGCAAGGGCGAGGAGGGCGACATTGAGCTGCTCGAGGAGCTTTCTCATGTCATTGAGGATACTGCTATGTGCGGTCTGGGGCAGACTGCACCGAATGCGGTGCTCAGCACAATTAAGAACTTCCGTCAGGAATATGAGGAGCATATCAAAAACAAATATTGCCGTGCGGGTGTATGCTCGGAGCTGTTCATTTCCCCGTGTGAAAACACCTGCCCCGCAAATGTCAATGTTCCGGGCTATCTTGCCCTTATTGCAAAGGGGAGATTCATTGACGCATATAATCTTATCCGTCAGGAGAATCCGTTCCCGGCAGTGTGCGGCAGAATCTGCACACATCCGTGTGAGAGCAAGTGCCGCCGCCGCACTGTTGACGAGGCTCTTGCAATCTGCGACCTTAAACGCTTTGTTGCGGACTATGCATATAAAAACGAAAAGCCCTTTAGCAATGACATTGTGTTCCCGAAAAACGGGAGCAAGGTTGCCGTCATAGGAGCGGGAACATCGGGGCTCACCTGTGCATATTACCTTGTAAGAATAGGCTATGATGTCGATGTTTTCGAGTCGCAGCCGGTTGCGGGTGGAGTGCTTGCCTTCGGCATACCCGAATACAGGCTACCCAAGGAGGTGCTTGCGCACGAAATAAACCTCATAGCTCAGGCGGGAGTCAATATCCATCTCAATACGGAGGTGGGCAGGGATGTCAGCTTTAAGGAGCTTCGCCTGCAGTATGACGCCGTTTACATTGCGACAGGTACACAGATTCCGCAGAAGGTCAATATTCCCGGTGAGAATCTTGGCGGTGTCTATCACGGCATAAACTTCCTGAAGAATGTTAACCTCAATAAGGATGTAAAGCTCGGCAAAACAGTTGCTATTATCGGCGGTGGCAACACGGCAATAGATTCCGCAAGAACGGCACTCAGGCTCGGAGCGGAAAAGGTTATTATCCTCTACCGCAGAACAAGGGATACCATGCCTGCCTCAAAAACCGAGGTTCAGGCGGCAATTGACGAGGGCGTAGAGATTATGGCGCTTATCAACCCCGTCCGCTTTTTGGGCAACAGAAGCGGCAGCGTGACAAAAATCGAGTGCATAAGAATGAAACTCGGTGAATTTGATAAAACCGGCCGCCGTAAATCGGAACCTGTTGAAGGCTCAAACTTCTTCATTGAGGTTGATAATGTTATTCCCGCAGTCAGCCAGTATTCGGATTTGCCCTTTGTCAAAAAGAGCGAAATCGGCGTGACTCCGTGGGGTACATTTATCATTGACAATGAAACAATGATGACAACCATGGAGGGCGTTTTTGCGGGCGGAGATGTGGCACACGGGCCGGATACCGTTATTCAGGCTATTGCAGACGGCAAGCAGTCCGCAATATCAATAGATAAATATCTTGGCGGCAAGGGCAAGCTCAACAAGGGTACGCCGATTGATATTCCGCAGGATTTCGACGATGACGAAGTCGTGGCGCTCGGTCGCTTCCCCATAGAGGAGCTTGACCCGCAGACCCGCAAGGATTCATTTGACGAGGTTGTATTGGGATACCATAAACTCAAAGCGGTGGCCGAGGCGATGCGCTGCCTGCATTGTGACAGGAGGTAAGGCGATATGACGAATATGGTTAATTTAACAATCAACGGCAAAAAGATTCAGACCCGGGATGGAACAACAATTATAGAAGCCGCGCGTGAGAACGGAATAAAAATACCGAATCTCTGCTATCTCAAGGATGTCCACGAGTTCGGCTCCTGCAGAATATGCGTGGTTGAGGTTGAAGGTGCAAAGACACTAATGCCCTCATGCATTACAAAGGTTTCTGAGGGTATGGTAGTGAACACAAACACCGAAAGGGTGAGAAGAGCAAGAAATGTTCTTTATGAGCTCCTGCTTTCGGACCATTCAAAGGAGTGCCTGAGCTGCAGCCGCAACCAGAGCTGTGAGCTTCAGGCTTTGGGTAGGACGCTCGGCGTTGAGTCAACCCGTTTCGAGGGTGAACGCTCAAGCTGTAGCACGGATATTTCCGTTTCAATAACCCGTGATACATCGAAATGCATCCTGTGCAGGAGGTGCATAACAGTCTGCAGTGAGATTCAGGACATAGGCGTTATCAACGCACAGAACAGGGGCTTTGATACTGTTATCAGCCCTGCAATGGGCCTGCCTTTAGGCGATGTTAACTGTTCCTTCTGCGGTCAGTGTACGGTGGTATGCCCCGTCGGAGCATTAAAGGAAACCGATTCCATTCAGGATGTGTGGGGGGCCCTGCACGATAAGAGTAAGCGTGTGGTGGTGCAGACTGCACCTGCAATTCGTGTTGCAATAGGCGAGGAGTTCGGGATGGAGGCAGGCTCCCGAGTTACAGGGAAGCTTGCAGCTGCTCTCCATGCAATGGGATTTGACGATGTCTTTGACACAAACTTTGCAGCAGACCTAACAATTATTGAGGAGGGTACGGAGCTGCTGACCAGGGTTAAGGATGCCCTGACAGGCGGCAAGGCAACTCTCCCGATGATAACGAGCTGCTCCCCCGGCTGGATAAAATTTATTGAGCACACATATCCCGATAAGCTTGAGCATCTCTCAACCTGCAAATCACCGCATACAATGCTGGGCGCCCTGATAAAGTCCTACTACTCTGAGAAAATAAAGGTTGACCCTAAGGATATCTATGTTGTTTCCGTCATGCCCTGCACTGCTAAAAAGTGTGAGATTAAGCGCGAGGAAATGCAGAATTACGGTTATCCGAATGTTGATGCCGTGCTCACCACCCGTGAGCTTGCTTCAATGATAAAGGAAATGGGTATAGACTTTGTCAATCTCAAGGATGAGGAATTTGACAGCCCATTAGGTATGTCCACGGGTGCTGCGGATATTTTCGGCCTGACAGGAGGTGTTATGGAGGCAGCACTGAGAACTGTCTATGAGCTTGTCACAGGCCGTGAATTGCCCTTTGACGGGCTTCATGTAACGCCAATAGTCGGGCTCTCCCGCGTTAAAGAGGCGGCAATCACAATTGAAGACCCTGTTGAGGATTATAAATTCCTGGACGGCGTGACAATTCGTGTTGCGGTCACAAGCGGGCTCTCGGGCGCAAAGGAGCTAATGGAGCAAATCGCAAAGGGAGAATCTCCCTATCACTTTATTGAAGTCATGGGCTGCCCGAACGGTTGCATAATGGGCGGCGGTCAGCCGAGGAGTGATGACCCCGATGTCAGAAATAAGAGGCTCGGCGGGCTTTACACGGAGGACGAGCAGAAAACCCTGCGTAAATCCCATGACAATCCCTACATAACTAAAATTTATGAGCAGTTTCTCGACAAACCCTGCGGTCATATGTCACATACGCTTCTGCACACCGAATATGTCAAGCGGGGCAAGTTCAACGAGCTGACCGATGAAAGGTTTACAATCGAAACCCTTGAGCAGGATGAAAAACGCAAGTCTGCCTCAGAGCCTGCAGGCAGGGAGGCAGCAAGCGGGCGTGTGCGCGAGGAGCTTGAATCCGTGCGTGTACTCGCTCTCGAGGCAGATAACAACAGGCTTAAAAAAGAGCTTGCAAATGTGCTGGAAACAGTCGATATCCTTAAAAAGGTCGTTTCAGATTATACCGACAAATAAGAAAAAGCCTCCATTAAAAGTTCATGGGAGCCGTGCCATGCAGGTGCGGCTCCCATGAATATTTTGTTGAAATAAACAATTAATTATTGTAGAATAAATGGGAAGGCACATATTGGGGGTAGAGTTATGGATAGTATCCGTCTGCTCGTGGTTGACATTGACAAAAACATAAGGAGTGCAATTAGCAGCAAAATAATGGCAAAAGGGTATCTTTGCGACGAGGCGGCAGATGGGATTGCCGCCCTTAAGCTGTTTCGCCGAAATGACTATAATCTGGTTATTCTCGATGCCCGCCTGCCCGAATTAAACGGAAAAATCGTATGCCGTCAGATAAGGAAGGTTTCGGATATCCCGCTGATAATTATTGGTGAGGACGGCAGCGAGGAGGATATTGTGAGCTTTTATGAAACCGGAGCGGACGATTATTTGCCTAAACCCGTTTCAGTGCCTATACTTATGCGCAAAGCGGAGGTACTGCTCAGGCGGTGCGGAGAGCTCGAGCGCAGAGGGCCGAGAAAAATCTCATTCGGCGGGCTTTATATCAATACAGTGTCGAGAGCAGTCTATGTTGACGACAGGCAGGTACACCTCACACCCAAGGAATATGCCCTGCTGAGCTTTCTTTCTCAGAACCCGAACAAGGCGTTCTCCCGTGATATGCTGCTCAACGAGGTCTGGGGCATTGATTATGACGGTATGGACAGAACAGTCGACTCCCACATAAAAACCCTGCGTGTTAATATCCACCCCTATGAGAATTACATTGAAACAGTCTGGGGCTTCGGCTACAAATTCAATGCAGGGGCGTAAGTGATAAGAAAAAATCCCGCCGAAGAAATTCGACAGGATTTTTGTGTAAAGAGTTAACAAAAAAATGCATTGCTTTCAATAATCCGCTTTTTTACAATTCATCCTCTTTCCGTTTTTGAGGGCTTAATACGCTTCACAAAGCTTTTTTTATTTTACCATGCAAAACGAAAGAAGTCGCCCAAACGACTTCTTTCAACAAATATTCTGGCCCGCCCGGAGGGATTTGAACCCCCGACCTTCAGAATCGGAATCTGCTGCACTATCCGGACTGTGCTACGGGCGGATGTATTTTGCAACGACTAATTTTAACACCAAAAGTATAAAATATCAAGAGGGGCGAGTCGCCTTGAGTCAGGGTCAGAAAAAGAAGGTGCTAATCGCAAAGAGCCTTTGCAAAAAGCACACCTGTATATCTGGGACGAACCGCTCAATTTCATAGATGTAATATCCCGAATGCAAATCGAGGAGCTTTTGCTCAAATACGAGCCGACAATTCAGTTTGTGGAGCATGACAGCGAATTTTGCAAAAAAATTGCTACCAAGGCAATAAATTTACAACATGAAAATAAAAAGCACAAATTATGGGAATAATATCAATGGCAGTTCAAGTTATAAATTGAGGAGATTTACAACATGAAAAAAACACTGACCATTGACGGCATGATGAACGAAACGAGTAAAAATCAGGTCTTTAGTGCTATTTCGGGAGTTGAGGGTGTAACCGATGTTTCGGTTAACCTGAATGAAAAGAAAGCGTTTGTCAATGTTTCAAGAGATATTCCCGACGGCATTTTTGAGCGTGCGATTATGAGCGCAGGCTATATTCTCAAAAATATCGACAGCTTAGTTTGATTTAAGGCTTATTAAAAAACCTCCGCCAATATTTCTGCCGCCTCCTGCTGTGTCAGCCCGCCGGGGGAAGCCTCAAAATTCTTTGGTATTTTATCCCAGCGTTTTGCATACTCGAACGCCTCCTGCCTTGAGATTTTTATTCCGTGAAGGTCTTCGAGCAGGCTAACCGCAGCCGAAAAGCTCTCCCTTGTTTCGCTCACCGTTTCAAGAAGCTCATTTAGCTTTTCAGGCTCGAATTTTTCAGCCCTTTCAAGGAATTTAGGCATGAAGGCAGCACAGGCCTTTCCGTGCGGAACATTAAAGCCTTCAGTCAGCACATAGCCCAGAGGATGGGGGAAGCCCGTCCCGCATGAGTTTATCACAAGCCCCGCATAGATTGAGCCAAAATAGAGCTCCTCTCGCTGCTTTTCGTCAGGCAGGCATTTTTCCTTGCCTAGAAATTTTATGTTGCCCCAAAGCAGATGCATTGCTTTGACCGCAAAGAGCTTTGCAGTTTCATTCATCCTCGGCCCGAACCAACCCTCAACAGTGTGGGCGAGAGCATCGAGAGCGGTTGAAGCGGTTGCATCAAAGGGCAGCGAATGAGTGTATTTTGCATCGAGGAAGGAGAGCCTTGCATAGCAGTCTGCTCCTGAAATGCTCTTTTTTCGCCCGTTATCATCCCGAGTGAGAACAGATACGCCGGTGACCTCACTCCCTGTTCCTGACGTTGTTCCTATGAGAACCACGGGCAGCGGGCTTTTTGTGTATTCCCTTTTATATATATCCTCATCCTTCAAGTCGCCGTTGGCGGCATATATTGCAATTGCCTTTGACGCATCAAGGACTGAGCCTCCGCCAATTCCGGCAATGAAATCAGCCCCTGTTTCCCTTGCCATAACGCCTGCACTGTGGCATGAGGAAATCAGCGGATTCGGCTCAATCGAGGTGAAAACATCATGAGCTGTCCCTTCCTTTTCGAGTGCGCAGACAAGGTCGTCAAGAGCGCCGCTTTTTTTTGCCGATGAGCCGCCTGTAATTATCAGGCATTTTCTGCCCAGCCCGCAGAGCATCGAGGAGTTATTTATAACACAGTTTCTGCCGCTTATAAGCATTGTTGGCATAAAAAAATCCATTTTCATGCAGCAACCTCCAAATATATACAGTTTGAAATAATTATAGCACAATTGTCTAAAATATACACGAATAATTGTTAATTATTTAATAGGGGGCTTGTTGAATGTTCTATCAGAATACTGTAGAATATAACATGAACTTTTGTGCATTGAAACAGGGGTGAAGTCTTTGGCAGACAAAAACAAAAGCAAGTCCAAATGGCTGCCTTTAATCATTGTTATTGCTACGGTTGCACTTGCAGGTCTTGTCACGCTTGATTATTTAAGAGGCAGCAGCGAATACACCAAAAATGACATTGCAATGGGCTCTGTAGTATCTCAGAAGCTCATAGGCAAACAGGCGCCTCAGGCTGCCCAGAATATTGTTGACAGAATAAGCCGCATTGAAAACAATAACCTGTCGATGAATGTTTCCTCCTCCGATATATATAAGGTTAATACCGAATCCGGCACCCTTATTGAGGTGAGCAGTGAAACTGCTCTGTGGTTAGGCGCAACGCTCGAGGTCTGCCGCGCAAGCAACTATGCCCTCGACATTACCATCGGCGCTGTGACTAAGCTATGGGGTATCGGTAGCGACACTGCCCGAGTCCCAACACAGAGCGAAATAGACGATGCACTAAAAACCGTCAGCGCAAAAAATGTTTATATTTCCGGCAACAGGGTCAGAATTCCTGCAACGCAGATGCTGGATATGGGAGCTATAGGCAAGGGGATTGCCTGCGATGAGGCGAGAAAAATTGCCCGAAAGCATGACCTCAAGAGGGCGGTTATTTCTGTCGGCGGCAGTATAATGCTGCATGGGGCGGGGGATTTTGATGTCGGAATCAGAAACCCCTCAGGCGATGCAAACGACTATTTAGGGATAATCAAGACAAAGGCCGCCTGCGTTTCCACCTCGGGGAACTATGAAAAGGTGTTCACATTTGAGGGTAAAACCTACCACCATATCCTCAGCTCGCAGACAGGATATCCGGCGGAGAGCGGGCTTGTCAGCGTTACAACAGTTTGTGATTCAGGCTTGCTCAGTGACGCACTTTCAACTGCCTGCTTTGTCCTTGGCTACGAAAGCAGCCTCCCTCTTATCGAAAAATACAACGCACAGGCAGTCTTTATTTTTGAGGATAAATCCATAGCCGTTACAGACGGGCTCAAAGAGAGCTTTTCTCTTGAAAATGACGATTACCGGTTAAAGGCAGCAATATGAATAAGCTTATAAAAAAAGCCGATATATTTCTAATATTGATAATCCTGCTTGCTTGTTGCGCTTTTCTTGTTCCTCGGTATTTTTCAACAGGGAGTTTGCAGGCAGTAATATATAAAAACGGCGTGGAGCTTTCAAGAGTCAGTTTGTCCGAGGTCAATGAGAGCTACGAAACACGGCTTGACTGTGTGCCTGCCGTTACCGTCAGATTCGAAAAGGACGGTGTCTGCTTTTCTCATGCTGAATGCAGAGATAAGCTATGCGTCCTTGCGGGCAAGCTCGAACATAAGGGCGATATTGCCGCCTGCCTTCCCGCCGGCGTGGTTATAGTAATGGAAGGCTCAGATAGAGGCCTGCCTGATGCAATAACATATTAGGTAAAAATTATGTCATCAAGAATTAAGTCAAAAAAAATTGCTTTATTGGGGATTCTCGGAGCGCAGGCCTTAGCTCTCTCCTTTCTTGAGGGCTTGCTGCCTGCACTGCCCGGTCTGCCTCCAGGCGCAAAACCCGGTTTTTCAAATATAGTGACAATGTTCACAGCCTATTCAATGGGCTTTCGGCATGCTGTATTTATTACGCTTATCAAAGCCGCCTATGCAGCTTTGACAAGAGGGCCGACAGCCTTTTTCATGAGCCTTTCGGGCGGACTGCTCAGCACGGTGGTTATGTGTCTGCTAATTAAGCAAAAAAAGCAGCGGTTCGGGCTTATAGGTATCAGCGTTGCATCAGCGATTGCCCATAACGCAGGTCAGCTGATTGTTGCGATGCTGCTCACAGGCTCAGAGGCAATCATAGGCTATGCACCGCTGCTCACGCTTTTTGCACTGGTCACAGGCATAATTACGGGAGCAATTCTCAAAGCGGTAATTCCCGCTCTTATCAGGCAAAGCAAATATTTTAGCTGATGAGCGGTGCTCTGCTAACGGTAAATAATCAAAGGAGATGAATATATGAGTGCGATTGATGTCGAGGGTGTTCTCTCTGCGGTCAAAAGAGTCAGAGGCGGCGTTGCCGTTTCACATAATAAGAATACCGCCGAGATGAAAACAGTCCGAATACCGTCGCCGGAAAAAGTTGTGCTGCCCATGCAGCAGCACATAGGCGCGCCCTGTACTCCGACTGTCAAGGTCGGTGATAAGGTTTCGGTCGGCCAACTTATAGGGGACAGTGATAAGTATGTCAGCGCTCCGATTCACGCTTCAATCTCAGGCAAGGTAATTGCCGTCAAAGAAATCAAGCTACCGACTGGTGCGGTTTCTCAGGCTGTCACGATTGAGTCCGATGGTGAGATGAGGCTGTTTGAAGGGGTCGTGCCTCCGAAGGTTGAAACGAAAGAGGAGCTTTTCAAGGCGGCAAGGGAGTCAGGGCTTGTGGGTCTTGGCGGGGCGGGTTTTCCCACTCATGTCAAAATAAATGTACCGCCTGAAAAGCCAATAGATACTCTCATAGTCAATGCCGCAGAGTGCGAGCCCTACATAACAGTAGACTATCGTGAATGTATCGAAAACTCCGCAAATATTCTTGACGGGGTTTATAAGCTCAAGAGCCTTCTAGACATTAAGAATGTTATAATAGCGGTGGAGGATAATAAGCCTGCCGCATTTACCGCGCTCAAAAGAATAGCGGACAGTGAAAAGGACTATGACGATTCGGTCAAGCTTATGGTGCTTAAATCACGCTATCCGCAGGGAGCGGAAAAAATGATGGTGCTTGCAACAACAGGCAGGAAGGTTCCGCCGGGTAAGCTGCCTGCAGATGTCGGCTGCATTGTTATGAATGTCGGCAGTGTTGGATACATAGGCAGATATCTCAGGACAGGCAGGCCGCTTATCAGCAGAACACTCACTGTTGATGGCTCTGCAATTATGAACCCGAAGAATGTCAGGGTGCCTGTTGGCACAAGCATAGGTGAAATAATCAATTTCTGCGGCGGCTTGATGGAAAAGGCTGAGAAGATTATTCTAGGCGGGCCGATGATGGGCATTGCTATTATCGGCACGGACCAGCCTATCTGTAAGCAAAACAATGCAATTCTAGCTTTTAACAAGAGAGATACCGAGGTTAAACCCGAAACGGATTGCATACGCTGCGGATATTGCTCCCTTGCCTGCCCGCTGAGCCTCATGCCGACTCTAATTGAAAGATATACAAAAGCAAGGGATATTGATAAGCTGAGCGAAATAGGTGTTGATGTCTGCATGGAGTGCGGCAGCTGCGCCTACTCCTGCCCGAGCGGCAGGCCGCTTGTTCAGTATATGAGGCTTGCGAAATCCGTTCTCAGAGAGGCAGGTGCAAATAAATGAGTGTAGAAAACAAGCTTACCGTCAGTGCTTCGCCCCATGTTCTATCCCGCCGGACATCACAGCGTATAATGCTTGATGTAATAATAGCACTGATACCGGCTCTTATTGCATCAACAATTATTTTCGGCTGGCGTGTGCTTGCAGTGACTGTGACTGCCGTTGCCTCCTGCGTGCTTGCCGAATACCTCTCACGCAGGGCAATGAAAAGGAAAAACACCATCGGCGATTTAAGCGCAATTGTAACGGGCATACTTCTCGCATTCAATCTACCGGTTTCAATTCCGCTGTGGATGGTCGTCATAGGCTCAGTGGTCGCCATAGTCTGTCTCTTATACACATCT
>LSQX01057063.1_pt2 | contig 13606 bp, 10 predicted proteins | sample 654561 | NCBI WGS metagenome assembly LSQX01 (sample SAMN04489861, study PRJNA283612) | anaerobic digester metagenome | isolation source: 4 biogas reactors fed with cattle manure at either 37C or 55C with and... | place: Denmark: Kongens Lyngby | collected 2014 | reverse complement strand
CCTACATCTATAAGGTCTTTGTTTAGATTGATGACAATATTTTCAGTAGTCTGTTCAACTATTTTTATTTGTATATTGGGATATTTCTTTTTATATTTTCCAATAAACAGGGGTAAAAGATATGGTGCCAGGGTGGGGATAATGCCAATTCGTAATTGTCCTGAAACCTGGTTTTTATGGTCTTTTATTATATTTATAACTTCTTCTGCCTCATTTACGACCACTTTCGCCTGATCGATAATTCTCCGCCCTACATCTGTCGGAATAAGAGGTTGAATACTTCTGTCGAAAATGATTGTCTCCAGATCCTCTTCAAGCTTTTTTATTTGCATTGAAAGTGTAGGCTGAGTTATGGAACAAGCCTCAGCAGCCCTGCCAAAATGGCGGTATGTATCAACAGCAATAATATATTCTAATTGTGTCAGTGTTACCATAATTAGTTGATTTTTGGATTAAAAGTACAAAAAAATCAATGTATTAATAAAAATGGTGTCTGAATATATCGCTTATTATCAATTATCTCCTGAAGATACACATTGCAATATTAAACTGAATTTAACGTTCAACAGCATAGGTTACAAATTCGGGAGTTTTTATAACTATCCTGATTTTTGCTCTTAAAAATTAAATAGTAATTTTGTCTAAAACTACAAAAGATGAAGCGTACGTTTTATATATCACTGTTTGTGCTTTTTGCGACTATCCTGATTACTTCCTGTGGTCCTTCTGATGAAGACCGGGCAGGACTTAAGCTGAGCCATGCAAGGGCACTTCTGGAAAAGAATGATACAGTTGCCGCTCTGTTGCACCTTGACAGTATTCCTGAATTATTCCCAAAAGCTGTTTATGCTGTTAATGCTGCAAAGAATCTGGTGAGCGAGATTGAGTTTGACCTGCTTCATAAAAAAGAGGCAGAATTAGATTCGCTGCAGGTAAAAATTACTGACCTGGAAAAACCTTTCGATAAAGAGAAGACTCCTTACGACAGGTACACACAATATATTCATAAAAGACAAAATTTTCAGAGGTCATGGGACAGGTCATATATTAAGGTGCAGCTGGATGAGAGGGGCGACCTCTGGTTAAGCAGCAATTACCACGGAGAACAATGGCTTAACCATACCGGACTAAGGGTTTATGATCAGGGGGATGATGCCAAAACAGAAGAAATACCTGTCGGTGATCCTGACAATCACCGCAGTGATTTTATGGAAGCCAAATGGGAGAAGGTAACATACCGTAACGGCAAAGACAATGGAGTTATGGACTTTATTGCCAATAATGCCGACCGCAGGCTCAAGGCTGTTTTCCTGGGAGACCGCTATCACTACATAATTCTGGAAACATATGATAAGCAGGCTGTAATAGATGCCCTTGCCCTCTCGGAAGCGCTGAAGAAAAAGAAGAAGCTGGAGGATGAAATAAAAGATTTGCAGAAAAAGCTTGATATCAAATGATCTTGTCAATTTCCCGGGGAGGAATGGCCAGGACTGACTTATTCCCGTTCACCACAACAGGCCTTTGAAGCAGCCTTGGATTTTCTGCAAGCACTTTAATCCATTCATCATCCGAAAGTTCAAGGTCCTTATAAATTTCCCTGTACTCCTTTTCCTGGGTGCGGACAAAGTCAAAGGGTTTTTTACCTGATTTATATATAATATCTCTTAACTCTTCTTCGGACAAGCCGTCGTTCAGATATTTTTTTATCTCAAGCTCATATCCCTTTTTTTCAAGATATCTCAATCCTTCACGACTCTGTAAGCAATGGGGGTTATGATATATCTTCATTACAATCTGGTGCCTGCTTTTTATATAATTATAATAATCTTCCTGAGCACGGTATTTGATTTCCCTGTTCCTGTTATTATACTGATTTGTCAGGTATGGATCGAGGATCCTGGCTTTAGTATTATCTTTCAACTGGATTTTCAGTAACTCTTTCAACTCCTCTTTGATGTTTTCATCGTAAACGGGACAGGCAACTTCAATTCTGCGGTTCAGGTTTCGCGGCATCCAGTCGGCCGATGAGATATACATTTTTTCATCACCTCCGTTACCAAATAAAAATATGCGTGAATGCTCAAGGTATTTATCAACAATACTTATTGCTGTAATATTTTTCAGGTACTTTTTATCATCCAGCTGCAATCCCATTATCCCCCTTACTATCAGATCTGTTTTAACTCCTGCACGGGCAGCTTTATATATCTGTTTCATCATGCAGGGATCTATCAGGCTGTTCATCTTTAAGATCATCCAGGCTTTTTTCCCCTGTTTCGCAAGTTCAATTTCATGCTCAATATGGGCCGCGAAAAAGTCGCGCATATAAAAAGGGCTTACTATTAAATGCTTATAGCGATGGTGTTTGTAGTTCTGCCTGAAAAAATTAAAAATTTTTTCAACTTCATTTGCAATTCTCGGATCGGCTGTCAGTAATCCGTCATCAGCATAAACACGAGCTGTACCTTCATGAAAATTACCGGTACCTATGTATGCATAGTTCCTTGATCTGCCATCTTCATCGCGTTTGACCCAGGCTAGTTTTGAGTGGACTTTCATGCCGGGTATGCCGTTTATTACAGTTGCCCCCTCTTCCTGTAATTTATTTGACCAGTATATATTTGCCTCTTCATCAAATCTCGCCTGCAATTCAATTATGACCGTAACCTCTTTGCCATTCCTGACAGCATTCAGTAATGCATTGATCACTTTTGAGTCTTCCGCAACCCGGTAAATTGTAATGCCTATCTCGGTTACCTGCGGATCCATAGCTGCCTCTCTTAAAAAATCCAGAAAGTGGTTGAATGTCTGATAAGGATAGTGAAGCATTACATCTTTATTGCGGAGAACACGTAAAATACTGGTGTGCGGCGGGAGATGCTTATTACGGAATGGTGGCAGTTTAGTATAGTAATGTCTCTTTTTCCCAATCTCCGGAAAATTCATGAAGTCTTTATGATTATGATACCGTCCCCCGGGTATAGCATTATCTTCATTGTCAAGTTTCATTTTTTTCAGAATGAAATTGAGAAAATCCTCCGGGATTTCACGGTCATAAATAAGCCTTACCGGTTTGCCTTTTTTTCTCTTTTTCAGGCTTGAGCTCATTTTTTCGATAAAGCTTTTTGAGATGTCATCGTCAATATCAAGCTCCGCATCGCGTGTAATCTTTATAGTATAGGCTTCGTAAATATCATAGTCGAAATAGAAAAACAGATCATCCAGGCAGTACCTTATTACGTCATCGAGAAACATAACGTACATCTTTTTCCGTTCTTTTGGCAGAACTAAAAACCGGGGCGCTGAGATACTTGGAATTCTGATAAGGGAATATGCAAAATCAGACTGGCCGGAACTGTTTGACAGCTTTACAGCAAGGTAAACTGAGCGATCCCGGAGATATGGGAATTTATTTTTTTTGGTCAGCATTATTGGGACCAGGTTCGGGAGTATTTTTTCGTAGAAGTATTTTTTTACAAATACACCCTGCTCGTGTGTAAGGTTATTTTCATTAACAATGAAAATGTTGTTCTGGTTGAGCTCTGTAATAATATTTTTGAAAATATTCTGAACTTTATCCTGTTGCTCAAATACTATCCTTTGAATTTCTTCATGCAACTCGTGAGGTGTATAATTGCCCAGCAGGTTCTCTTCATCTTTTCCGAGGTCGACCATTCTTCTTACTGTGGCAACCCTGACCCTGAAAAATTCATCAAGGTTGTTTGAAAAAATACCTATGAACCTGATCCGTTCAAAAAGCGGAGTATCGGGATCCTCGGCTTCCTGAAGAACTCTTTCGTTGAAAGAGAGCCAGCTGATTTCCCTGTTTATGAAATTTTCGTTGGAATACATATCAAACTCTTTAACAAAGCAAATAATACAATTATCCAAAGTTCATAAAAATAAATCACAAAAACCAAACAGAAAGGCGCGGCAGGGTTAAATTATTTCCCTCCGAATTCCATTAGATAGGCTTTGATCATTTCGTCCAGGTCACCGTCAAGCACAGCATTGACATTTCCCGTTTCATAGTTTGTCCGGAGATCCTTTACCATTTTATATGGTTGTAGAACATAGGAACGAATTTGTGAACCCCATTCAATTTTCTTTTTCTGAGACTCTATCTCCATCTCCTTTTCCCGTTTCCTGCGGAGCTCCATTTCATAGAGCTGCGATTTTAAAAGGCGGAGGGCATTATCTTTATTTCCCGATTGCGAACGTCCTTCGGTGTTTTCAATTACTATGCCACTAGGGGCATGTCGCAAACGGACCCCTGTTTCCACCTTGTTCACATTCTGGCCTCCGGCCCCGCTGCTTCGGAATGTTTCCCAGGTAATGTCTGCCGGATTTATATCTATTTCAATTGTATCGTCTACCAGCGGTGCAACAAAAACAGAGGTGAAGGATGTCATTCTCTTATTTTGTGCATTGAAAGGAGAAAGTCTCACAAGCCTGTGTACCCCGCTCTCGCTTTTAAGGTAGCCGTAAGCAAATTCACTGTCTATCTCTAAAGTGCAACTTTTTATCCCCGCCTCATCACCCTGCTGGAGGTCGGCGATCTTAACTTTATAATTTTTGCTTTCACACCAACGTGTATACATGCGAAAGAGCATCTCAGCCCAATCGTTACTTTCTGTTCCGCCTGCACCTGCATTAATTTTCAGGACTGCCCCCAGCTTGTCTTCTTCATTGCGAAGCATATTTTTTGTCTCCAGTTCCTCTATCTTCCGCAACGCCTGGTTGTACGCTGTATCAACCTCTTCTTCAGATGCTTCTCCTTCTTCGAAAAACTCATAAAGCACACTGAAATCATCTACAGCCTGCTTAACTTTATCATAGCTGTTTGTCCAGTCTTTTATTGACTTTATTTTACGCATCCGGATCTCCGCTTCCTTCGGATCAGACCAGAAATCGGGATCCTGGGTATGGAGCTCTTCCTCTTTTAACTGAACTAATTTAGCATCGTAGTCAAAGATGCCTCCTCAGAGCATCGCGACGCTCATTTAAATCTTTTATCTGTTCTTTTAATACCATAACCGGCAATACTTTTTTTGTTTTGCAAAGGTAACAAGTTTTTGGCGATTGTGGAAAGACGAAATTTCAGGAAAGGGAAATTATGAAGTTTTATTTTTTATGGCTCTGACTTACTCAATGACCTGGTTCAGATAACGGTGTATAAGTTCCGGTTCAAAACCCCTGTTTTGGGCAAACCTTATTATTTGTCCCATTTTTTCATATTTGTTTTTCTTTTTTACTGTTCCGGCTTTCTCTTTCATCGTTTTCAGGAGTGTTTCACGATATTTTTCTTCATCTATGGTGTCAAGACTGTCTGTTATTAGCTGTTCATCTAATCCTTTCATCTTCAGGTAATAACGCATTTTTATTTTTCCCCATCTGTTAATTCTGAATTTTTCAGCAATATAGGAACTGATATATCTTGCATCATCAATGAAGTTTTCTTTTTTCAGCTGACTTATTATCTCTTCAGCATCACTTTCGGCAATTCCTGCCGCTACTATCTTTTTCCGAATATCATTAGAGCATTGCTCAGAACGGCTGCAGATAGCTGCCATTTTTATTTTAACTTCTTTGATCTTATTATTGTCAGCAGTCATGGCACATGATTATATTTTTATTGCTTAAAGGTAATAAAAAATTCAATCGAGAATTCCGGTCAGCACGACTGAATCTTTAAAGCGATGAACTTCACCGCTGTAATTGAAAATTTCTACTGTTACTATATATATTCCCAGAGGCTGACGTTTCCCCGTTCTGTCGGTGCCGTCCCATTTAAACTGACCGGTTGTGCCAAGAGTTTCAGTTTCAACAAGTGATAATACATATCTCCCAGAACGGTCAAATATTTTTATATTTCCTGTAAAACCTGGTTTGTCAAGCGAATAGCTGATTATAAATTCGTCGTTGAACCCATCTGCATTAGGAGAAAATGAGTCTGGTTCGAACTTAACAACCGGGGAGCTGATAATTCCGGCCACCTGCTGTGAATTTTTACATCCCGGTGTTCCGTATCCGGATTCTGATGAGGCTGACTGCCAGTTGTTCTCATCGAGTGAAGGTTTATTAAGTGATACTCTTTCCAGAGATACTCCTTTATAATCTCTTAAAAAACGTGAGTGCATCTTTTCATTATAGTACATCTCGTCAATTACCAGTGATCCTTCATTCAGAAGGACAACATACCCCTCGTCATTATTGAATGCAGGTAAATTGTCAACTTCATAAACAGATTCAGGGCAGTTTGTGTGGTAATGATTCAGGACAGCCTGAGCATCGGTGGTTAACAAAAGCCTGGATTCCGGCAATATTTCAACCCGTTCTTCAAAAACTGTCCGTATCTGTTTTAGCTGAAGGTCTTTATCACGATTTGCAACAGACAGGTGATCGATTGAGAGTTTTTCTTTTCCGGGGTTGCAGATCTCTACATAATCCTTGCCTCCGGGAAATGGGTTAAAGAGCACCTCGTTAATGAGTATTTCATGTTTCGAGAGCGGAGGCACTGGTTCCTGTTCCTGCCAGACTCTTATATTGTCAAGAGTTACCTTGTCGTTGGAATAGTGATTTGCCATTTTGCATATTATCTGTAAATGATCACCATTAAGATTTAGTTGTTCTGCTGTTGACTTACCCCAGTTGCCGGAATTATGTCCGTTTATACTGAACTGTACCGGATCACTGTTATCCAGTTTATAACAGGCCTTAAGATACTTGTTATCTGAATTGTTGCCACTGCCGGTCTCATAGGCAGTCAGGCTGATGTTCACCTTGCTGAACCCGGAGATATCTATAATTTCTGAAAGCCAGATTACCTCACCGGTAAGTTTACGACATTCAAAGCGGCCACCGGAAGTGCTCACTGTTTTTGCATAACTTGCAGGTTCTGGCAATGACATTCCGGAAATATCGAGTGACCAGGATGTTAGTTCTGAAAAATCAGAAATAATTTTTCCGTTCTGGCCACACCAGACTCCTTTACCGGGGTTATTAAAATTTTCCTTCCAGATTTCCTGTGAAAAAGCCGGGTTAACAATCCATGGCAAAGTGAACGTTAAGATTTTTAGAATAATACGTAACATTCCATTTCCAATTGATTGCAAAATAGTAATTTTACTTCAATTTTGAAAATATTAATTTTAAAACAATTAGTAATGAAGGTAGCAATTATTGGAACAAGCGGAGCGGTAGGACAGGAATTTCTTCGTGTCCTGGAAGAGAGAAATTTTCCATTAGACGAATTAGTACTTTTCGGATCAGCCAGAAGTGCAGGGAAACAGTATGAATTCAGGGGTAAAAAATTAACAGTCAAAGAATTAATGCATAATGATGATTTTAAGGACATTGACATAGCCCTGACATCTGCCGGCGCAGGCATTTCAAAAGAGTTTGCCCCTGATATTACTAAGTTTGGTACGGTGATGATTGATAATTCCAGCGCTTTTCGTTACGATGACGATGTACCACTTATTGTCCCGGAGGTTAATGCCGAAGATTCTCGCAACAGGCCAAGGAATATAATTGCCAATCCTAATTGTTCAACCATCCAGATGGTAGTCGCACTGAAACCTGTTAATGACCTGTCACGGATAAAAAGAGTCAGGGTAGCTACCTATCAGGCTGCCAGTGGTGCCGGGGCACAGGGTATTGCAGAGTTGGAGCAGCAGGTTAAGGAGGTTGCTGAAGGCCGTGAGGCGACAGTAAACAAGTTTCAGTATCAGTTAGCTATGAATATCATCCCGCATATTGATGTTTTCCTGGATAATGATTATACCAAGGAGGAGATGAAGATGAACTGGGAAACAAAGAAGATAATGCATACTGATGCAGAGGTCAGTGCTACATGTGTTCGCATACCGGTTGCCAGGGCTCACTCTGAGGCTATTTGGGTTGAAACAGAAAGTCCCTTGTCGCTGGATAGCGTTAAAGCTGCATTCGCAAAAACGGAAGGTATCACGGTAATCGACAATCCTGCCGAAAAACAATACCCCATGCCTCTGTTTGTTGCAGGAAAAGATGATGTATATGTAGGAAGGATACGCAAGGATGTTACAGATCCCAATAGTATAACTTTCTGGTGTGTTGGTGACCAGATTAAAAAGGGAGCTGCCCTGAATGCAGTTCAGATTGCAGAATGGCTTATCAGGAACGGAGAAATTTAGGACAGGTCAGTAATTTGGTCCTCAATGTCATACAGATAATCGTTGTAAGGGAAACGTTGTGAGTGAATTGTTTTAACTTCCCGGTATAAGATATTTTTGAACTCCTCTATATTTTTGTTTTGGGTAGCAGAGATAAAGACTGCCGGATTGTTATTTTTTGCAAACCAGGATTTTTCCCAGTCGGCAAGAGTGAAATTCTCTTTTGTCCCGGGAGTCAGGTCGTCTTCATCTTTTTCAATATGAGAGTAAGCATCAATTTTGTTAAATACATAAATATTTGGCTTATCTCCGGAACCTATCTCATTTAGAGTATTATTAACGATATGTATCTGTTCTTCAAATCCCGGATGTGAAATATCAACGATATGAACCAGAATGTCAGCCTCTCTTACTTCGTCAAGTGTGGATTTAAAAGATTCCACCAGGTGATGCGGCAGTTTTCTGATAAATCCTACTGTATCAGCCATCAGGAATGGAAGATTTTCGATCACTACTTTTCTTACCGTCGTGTCGAGAGTTGCAAACAACTTATTTTCAGCAAACACATCCGATTTGGCAAGTCTGTTTAAAATTGTTGATTTTCCAACATTGGTATAACCGACCAACGCCACTCTTACCAGTTTGCCCCTGTTTTTACGCTGGGTGGCTTTCTGCTTATCTATCTTTTTGAGATGCTTCTTGAGGAGTGCTATTTTGTCAAGTATTATCCTGCGGTCAGTCTCTATCTGTGTTTCACCCGGCCCCCTCATACCTATACCTCCGCGCTGCCGTTCAAGGTGCGTCCACAACCTGGTCAGCCGCGGGAGCATATACTGGTATTGTGCCAGTTGAACCTGCGTTTTTGCGTGGGCTGTTTTGGCACGACTGGCAAAAATATCCAGGATCAGGTTTGTGCGGTCCAGTACCTTGCATTCGAGTCTCTTTTCAATATTTCGTAACTGGATTGGACTTAGCTCGTCATCAAAAATTATAGTGTCAGCTTCCGACATTTTAATGTAAGCATCAATCTCTTCAAGTTTGCCCGGGCCTACAAATGTGGAAACATTAGGGTCATCAAGTTTCTGGGTAAACTTTTTCAATACTGTTGCCCCTGCTGTCTCCGCCAGGAACTCCAGTTCATCGAGATATTCGTTAACCTGTTTCTCATCCTGGTCCCTGTAAATCAATCCTACAATTACAGCTTTCTCTGTTTCAGGAGTTGTGTCAATCATATAGTAAATTTAGAGCATAAAAAACTCCTGACCCCGGAAGGGATCAGGAGCCTTATCATATAATTTTTTTTTATTGCAATACAAAATTAATAGGAACGGTGTATGATACCCTTACCGCTTTACCACGCTGTTTGCCTGGTTTCCATTTAGGCAGCATATTAACAACACGAAGTGCCTCTTTATCAAGTGACGGGTCTACACCTCTTGCTACTTTAGCATCGGAGATGCCACCATCGGCATCAACAACAAATGTTATATAAACCTTACCCTGAATACCGTTTTCCTGAGCAATTACAGGATACTTAATGGCATTTGCAATGAACTGGCGCAAAGCCATTTCACCTCCCGGGAATTCAGGCATATCCTCAACAATGAAGAATACTTTAGTCTCCTCCTCTTCCTCTTCTTCAACAACATCAGTTGTGACAACAGGGGCCACATCAATAAAGGTTTCTGCATCAGCTTCAGTATCTTCAATCTGAAGTTCATCGTCTATTTCAACATTGTCATCTACAATATTTAAAACCTCTACGACCTTTGGCGGAGGGGGAGGGGGTGGCGGAGTGTTTTGTTCTTCACGTGTTATGGGAATAATTTCTTCTTCTACTTCCTGCGTCTGAATCTGACCGAGTGATTCGGTCTTTTTTGGTGTGGTTTTCCACTCAAAAGCAAAAAGTATAAGTCCCAGTGCTAAGACTAATCCAAGAGCCAGGAATATATTCCTTTTATTTTCAAGGTCTGCTTTTGGTGTTTTCTTAAGTTCCATAGCGTTATTTTTTTAAATGTTTTTCCTAAAAATAGTGTTCAAATTTTGCCGGTTAAAGATAAAAAATAATTGTTATACTCAAATCAATTTTTTACTAATTTCATTTTTTGATCTTTTACCTGCCTAAAACATAGTACATAGATGGCACTTTAAATTTAAATATTTCTATAATAAATGCCGCAAAAACTTTACCAAAGTCGTTTTATTTACAGGAAAATATTTACAAAATCAGCAGCAGCAACCTGGTTTTTATTTTTTATTGTTCTTTTCCCGTTGTTCAAACCGGAGACAGCACATTCGCTGTAAACTGTGCAGTCGCCATTTTTATCGGGCGAATAACCTTTGCATACACGTAATACATCGGGTGAGATTTCATCGATTATGACAATTTTTCCGTCTCCATATTTTAATCTTCCCAATTCAAACTTACCATCTATTACATGAAGGCCTTTAGATGCAAACTCCTGTGTAACTATTCCGGCAATATTTTTGACCAGTTCGACGCTTGCGTTTATTTCCTCCCTGTTCATTGCTTCGGTTTCTTCCAAAGCTTCAAAAGTAATCAGGATATCATTATCTCCTTTTGTCCATGCCTCTACAACTTTGTGAATATTTTTACATGGCCTTACGAAAGGATATCTCCGCCAGAAACTGCCTGTGGCATTATTTCTCCAGGTGAACTCCAGGTTCATAAGTGGTTCTGCACCTGGCATATCGGCAGAAAATGCAGGCATCGACAAAGGATTGGCAGGTTCCACAATCATTTCGTTGTCTTTCACTGAATCAATATAATGCGAAGGGATGCCTTTCTCTTTAAGCAACTTAAAGAAATAGGTGGCAAACCTGCAGGCAATTGCCCCCTTGCCCGGTATCTCGCCGACAACAGTGTCGTATCCGGGGTCAAATACCGGTTTGCCGTTTTCGATATACCCGGTAGCTTCATCTTTGAAAACAAGGCGGTATTTTCCCTTATAAGGGCCTTCTGAAATATTGTATACATTTTTTGATTTTCCGCTGTAGATCAGGTTGTCTTCTGCCATAAGAATGTTTCTCCTTTTAAGTTATGGTTGAAAAATAAAATAATTATTACAACTGATACTGCCTGCTAATATCAGCAGAGTATCTGTTTCTCTATTTCTCAAAACTAATGAATTTGCAGGGAAATATAATCTCTGAAACAATATTAAATATACTATAAAAGTTGATTTGCCGGAATAAAATTCCACCGGCAGATCAGATTATGGATTTTAATTGTAATTTTATCTTAAAAACCGAACAATATGAATAAAATAAATTTTAGCCGGAGGAGTTCTTTTCAAAGTATATTACTGTTAATTATAACAGGGGTTGCCCTCACCAGTTGTGAAAAATCGGGACAGACAATACCTGAAAGGCCAAATATTCTTTTCGCTTTTGCTGATGACTGGGGTAAGTATGCCGGTTGTTATGCAGAAGCTGAAGGGAGCCCCGGTTGGCAAAAACTTATAAAAACCCCAAATATTGACCGTGTTGCGAGAGAGGGAATTCTTTTTAATAATGCTTATGTAAATTCTCCTTCATGTACTCCCTGCCGGAGTTCAATTTTATCAGGCCAGTATTTTTATCGCACCGGAAGAGGTGCTATTCTACAGGGGGCTGTTTGGGATACCCTGATTCCGACTTTCCCGCTTTTACTGGAGAAGAATGGCTATCACATTGGTTTCACATATAAAGTCTGGAGTCCGGGAAAACCAATTAATGCAGGTTACGGGGGAGAGAGAACCCGTTATCATCAGGCCGGCACCAAATTTAACCAGTTCAGCCAGAATGTCACCCAAATGGTCGAATCGGGGAAAACAGTTGAAGAAGCTAAAAAGGTTTTGTTTGATGAGGTGAGAGGGAATTTCCAGGCTTTTTTAGATTCCAATGAGGAGGGAAAGCCATTTTGTTACTGGTTTGGGCCTACAAATACCCACCGGAAATGGATCATGGGTTCAGGTAAAAAATTGTGGGATATCGATCCGGATGACTTACAGGGATTAATGCCACCGTTCCTGCCTGATGTGGATACGATACGTGAAGATTTTGCCGATTATCTTGGCGAAGCTATGGCGTTTGATGCAAGCGTTGGTGTATTGCTCGAAATGCTTGAAGAAAATGGAGAACTGGATAATACATTATTAGTGGTAAGCGGCGACCATGGTATCCCCGGATTTACAAACGGAAAATGTAATCTGTATGATTTTGGGACAAATGTGTCATTGATGGCACGCTGGCCTTCTGTAATCAATCCGGGAAGGGTAGTTGACGATTTTGTGGTTTTGATGGACCTGGCTCCTACATTCCTGGAGACAGGAGGTGTGGACATACCTGAAATAATGACCGGAAGAAGCTTGTTGAATGTTTTTAAGAGCGATAAAAACGGACTTGTTGACCCTGAAAGAAATTTTGCTGTTACAGGCCGGGAAAGACATGTGGGAAAAGCCCGTGAGGGGAATCTTCCATATCCTCAAAGGGCAATCCGGACAAATGATTTTCTCTATATAGTTAATTTTGAACCCGGCCGCTGGCCAATGGGCAGTCCGGGACAGGTGACTGATAATGATGCACCGGATTTTGATGAGTTGGCGAACAACACCTTTGCAGCTTTTGCCGATATGGATGCCAGTCCGGCTAAAGCATGGATTATTCTGAACCGCAACCTTCCCGGAAATCAGGGTTATTACCAGTTTGCTTTTGGTAAAAGGCCGAAAGAGGAACTTTATGATATAGGTAATGATCCTTTTCAAATTGATAACCTGGCAGATGATCCAAATTATGCTGATATTAAAGAGGAACTTAACAGGGAATTGTTTAATGAATTGAAAACTACCGGGGATCCGCGGGTTACAGGAGATGGCATGACCTTCGAAAGGATGCCATATATAACGACAGAGTATTGATTAAAATATTGGCGTGACTTAGTGTTAGGTTATTTATTGTCAGTTTCGTATCACAGATATTGTTTTTAAATCCGGGTCACTTCATTTTCCCACTGTTCGCCACGTGGTTTCATGTCATGTATACTGTTTTTAAACGGGATCCCGGCAACAAGGTGTCGCAATTGGATTTATTCATATCCTTTTGTCCCTGTCTTAATTGGTATGCCCGCTATAAGTTTCATTAAGTAGTTGCACCGCCCTGTCTGCCAGGATTTCACCTGTACCTTTCGGAAGGTGGCTTACCCAGTTTGACCACAACTGATAACCGCCCAGTTCGAAACCTTTTTTGTCAGGAATATAGCCAATTGCATCATTGGCAAGATCAATAATATAGGTATATCTGTAAGGTGAACGCCTTTTGATGTCTAAACCCAAATCATTAAACAGCTCACCGGGAATTCCTACAAAAGCTATGTCGCCTATCACCATAACCTGAAGCCAGGTTTTTCTGGATTCACCCTGATGCGGCTCAAGCTCTTTTCTTCTTTTCCTGAA
>LSQX01348653.1_pt1 | contig 13607 bp, 10 predicted proteins | sample 654561 | NCBI WGS metagenome assembly LSQX01 (sample SAMN04489861, study PRJNA283612) | anaerobic digester metagenome | isolation source: 4 biogas reactors fed with cattle manure at either 37C or 55C with and... | place: Denmark: Kongens Lyngby | collected 2014 | reverse complement strand
AGATGTGTATAAGAGACAGGGTCAGATGGATCGAACAAAATCCGAGTCCCGAATCCCGAGTCTCGAGTCAAATGGTGTTTTGGTCTCACGGTGTCAAACATCGTCTGCTGTGCCCAAACTGTCCGCTGTCTACTAACTGTGGCTCCCGCCTCTGTGTCTCCACATCTATTTCCCCTTGTGAGATACTTTCACCTGCATAGCAAACCGTCAAGCACAGAGCGCTCCCCCTTTCACTATCTGTCTGCAACACATTTCAATTTGCAGTTGCAATTAACTAATGAGTTAGTTAATATAGCCGCCATGAAAATACCAAAAGACCAGATTAACAAAATAACTGATGCTCGCCTCCGGTTGCTGGAAGCAGCTGTTTGGCTATTTGCTGAACAAGGTATAAATGGCACAACTGTTGCAGAAATAGCGCAATTGGCAGATGTAACATCGGCTATGGTTCATTATTATTTTAAAACAAAGGACCAGTTGCTGGATGCAGTTGTTGATGAGAAACTTGTTGGCGAATTTTTTACATTCGTCGATGTTGTTCAGATACAGGAACAAACATCGGCAATAGAACTCGTTGAAAATCTTGTTTGGCGCATCATAAACGCCACCGATAAAATGCCGTGGTTGCCTCCCCTGTGGATACGGGAGGTATTGAGCGAAGGAGGCATGCTGCGTGAGAAGCTGATCGTCCATGCCGGTTTTGGAAAAAAGTTAAATTTTAAAGAAATTTTTATAATGGCTCAGCAAGAAGGCAAAATCAACAACGAAATCGATCCCGGGCTGTTGTTCCTGTCTGTTATGGGACTGACATTATTGCCTCTTTCAGTGGCAAAAAGCTGGGAGTGCATTCCACTGATCGGCAAGGTAAGCAAACAGGAACTTGGCAAACATGTAACAGCGTTGTTAAAAAACGGCTTGGCTGTGCCTGGCAGCGAACGCAAATGAAAAGGCGGGAGGTTAAAATGAAAAAAATTCCATTTCGTAAAGGCACTTTGACTTTATTTGCATTAATTATCCCATTACTGGCACTCTTTGCTCATGTGGCTTTACGATCAGGTCCGCTTGCGCCAATTCCAATAGTCTTAACTGCTGTCGAGCATAAAAGCATAACACCATCGCTCTTTGGTGTTGGTACCGTAGAGTCACGCTATACCTACAAGATAGGTCCGACACTGGCGGGACGTCTCAAAAGCATTGATGTGGATGTTGGCGACACCGTCAAGGCAGACCAGACGATTGGAGCCATGAATGTAGTAGACCTCAATGACCGTATCGCAGCACAAGAGGCTATGTTAAAGCGTGCAAATGCACAGTTGGAGGAAGCGAGAACGCGCCACGAGTACGCCAAAACTCAGTCATTCCGCTACGAGCAGTTGTACACTGCCAGCTCAGCAACCGAAGAACTTTCCGACACCAAACGTCACAAAATGATGGTTGCAAAAGCCGGTCTTGATGCAGCACAGGAAGAAATATCTCGTATTAGCGCAGAGCGGGAGGCACTTATAGCACTGCGTAATGATTTATTCCTGACGGCACCAGCTGACGGCTTGGTGGTGGCACGTCATGCTGATCCAGGAACGACTATGATGGCTGGGCAGGCAGTGGTGGAGTTGATAGAGCCCGACAAGTTGTGGGTGAACGTCCGGTTTGATCAAATCAAAACACGTGGTCTTGTGGCAGAGCTTCCTGCCACGGTAACGCTTCGCTCGCATGCGCAGCGCACACTGAAGGGTCATGTGTTGCGCGTTGAACCGCTTGCCGATGCCATAACAGAGGAAACCCTCGCCAAGGTCGTCTTTGATCAGCCACCTGTCCCGACACCGCCTATTGGAGAGCTGGTGGAGGTTACAGTCATCCTTCCGTCTTTGCCCCCTGCGCCTACTATTCCAAATGCGGCAATTCACGTTGTTGATGGCAAATTGGGCGTATGGCAAATATCTGCTGACAAGTTGCAATTTACCCCCGTTGTCACAGGCGATTCTGATCTGGAAGGACACATACAAATTCATGAAGGGTTGAAAGCAGGCGATCAAGTTGTGGTCTATAGCAAAGATCCGCTAAGCAGACGCAGCCGTTATCGCATTGTTGATCAGATTACGGGAGAAACGCCATGATCAGCCTTGCCGGACGCGATATTATCCACTCATGGGGAAAATTTGTATTTACCGGTTTCGGACTCGGATTGCTTATCGGTATTACATTGTCCATGGCGGGAATTTATCGCGGTATGGTGGACGATGCCAGAGTCCTGCTGGACAATAGTGGTGCGGATCTGTGGGTGGTTCAAAAAAACACTATTGGTCCTTATGCCGAGCCGTCAAGCCTTTATGACGACACCTGGCGCGAAATTCGCGGAATGCCCGGAGTGAAGCAGGTTGCCAACATAACCTACCTGACTATGCAAGTAGCCAAAGACGGCAGCGATGTGCGCGCCATGGTTGCCGGCATTTCCCCCGGCACACCAGGTACACCGGGCTGGCCTCCACTGCTGGTAGCAGGACGCCACATCACACGTAGTCATTATGAGGCTGTAGCTGATGTTGCCACGGGCTTTAAACTTGGTGATGTCGTTCGGATTCGTCGCAATCATTATACGGTTGTCGGGCTTACGCGCCGCATGGTCTCATCAAATGGCGATCCCATGATATTTATCCCACTGAAGGACGCGCAGGAGGCGCAATTCCTGAAAGACAACGATGCAATCCGCCAACAGCGAAGACGCACGGCGGCAAATCCGGCGTTTAACCGTCCGGCAGTCCCCGGTCTGCTTGAAGCGGCTGTTGCCACGCAGAGCGTAAACCCATTTGTTAATGCCGTATTGGTACAGGTAGCATCAGGGCACAACCCTCTGACAACAGCCACCTCCATACGAAGATGGAAAAACCTCACTGTATATACGAGAGCACAGATGGAAGAAATCCTGGTGGGGAAATTAATTGCCACATCCGCCAGACAAATATTCATGTTCCTGGTGATTCTCTCCATTGTCAGCTCAGCCATCGTTGCATTTATCATTTACACCCTCACTCAGGGCAAAATTCGTGAAATAGCAGTTTTAAAACTGATCGGCACAAAAAACCGCACAATTATAGCTCTGATAATGCAACAGTCCATGGCGCTGGGTGCAATAGGGTTTGTAGTAGGTAAAATCTCAGCAACCCTTTTTATGGCTCCGATCTTTCCAAAATACGTACTGCTGCTGCCGCTCGATTCTGTTATAGGCTTTATAGCCGTAATGATTATTTGCATCCTTGCCAGTATTATATCCATTCGCGCAGCACTAAAAGTAGACCCGGCAGAAGCCATAGGAGGTTAATATGAGTATGAAAGGTATCCGCATCGAAGGTCTGAAAAAACGATATGGCAGTGGCGATACAGCAGTAGACGCCCTTAAGCATGTAAATATGCATGTAGAAGCAGGGGAAATTGTCGGACTTATCGGTCCCTCAGGTTCCGGAAAATCAACGTTGCTGAAATGTCTTGGGGCTGTTATAGAACCCACTGCAGGCAAAATGGTGCTTGGCAGCGATATAATTTACGACAACGGTTGGCGAGTCAGAGACTTGCGCGCCTTGCGCCGCGATCGAATAGGTTTTGTCTTCCAGGCTCCATACCTGATTCCTTTCCTTGATGTTACGGATAATGTAGCCTTACTCCCCATGTTGGCTGGTGTATCAAATGCTGAATCACGCAAGCGGGCAATGGAATTGCTACGCGAACTCAACGTGGATCACAGAGCACACGCAATGCCGTCAAAACTGTCAGGCGGAGAACAACAGCGAGTGGCAATTGCCCGTGGTCTCGTTAACCGCCCACCGGTAATCCTGGCTGATGAACCAACTGCTCCCCTGAATAGCGACCGCGCCCTCACCGTAATACGACTTTTGAATGATATGGCTCAAAAATTTGAAACAGCCATAATTGTAGTTACGCATGATGAGAAAATCATCCCCACATTTAAACGAATCTACCACATACGAGACGGCGTAACTTACGAAGAAAAAGGCGAAGGACGCAGCCCGACAGAAATGGCAACATAGCCCCCTTCGCCCGCAGCTAGGTTGTCAGACTCGTCGGACAAATCCCGAGTCCCGAGTCCCGAGTCAAAAAGCGATCGGGCGTCATGGCGCGCTACCGAGAGCGTCGCCCTACCTTTCCGCAGTTGACAAGCAAGGTAGGGACGGCTCTCCGCAGCTGTCCGAAAACGGCTGCTGGGCAGGTAGGGACGGCTCTCCGCAGCTGTCCGAAAACAGTTGCTGGGCAGGTAGGGACGGCTCTTCCGGCTTCGTCCGCTAACTACGCCGGGACAAGCCGTAAACCGCCGTATACGTATATTAATGCGGCGCGCCCGGAGGTCGTCGCCCTACCCGATACCGATCCTGATAGCGATCCCGATTCCGCATAAGCTCTACCCACTGTCCACTGACCAGTGGCACGGCTTGCCGTGCCTTGCCGTGCCTGCCACGCCCTACCTCATCAATGTTCGAATTGTTGCACATAGTTCTATGTGATACAATCAGCAATGTTTTAAATTCAAATGACAGGTAACGGTTGTGAACAATACGATAGATGAGATGGAGCCGCAGGAAAACACATGGTGGCTGTGGCTCGATGAGGAGCATGACGCCGCATTCAATATGGCAGCAGATCAGGTACTGCTCAATATTGCCGGCTCTCTAACCGTTCCGCTGCTCCGCATCTACAAATGGAATAAAAAAGCTGTAACGTTCGGACGTTCACAGCTTTTTCCCGACAGCATCTCAAATAAATTCACACTGGTGCGTCGCCCGACAGGCGGCGGAATCGTATGGCACGGAGAAGACCTGACCTACTCAGCCATCCTGCCGGCTGAACACCCCATAGCACAAATGGAAATCCATGAAAGCTATCAACTGCTGCACGCAAAAATCAGCGAGCAGTTAGGCATGACCTTCCAGCTTAAGGAAAAAAAATCGACCGAAAAAGACCTGCTTCGAATGAAATGCTTTGACTCCCCCACACGTCATGACATCCTCGGATCAGATGGCACCAAGTATGCCGGCGCTGCTCAATACCGCACAAAAAACGGCACGCTCATACAGGGAAGCATCCTTCTTAAAGCAGCAGACGGAAACTGGGAACGCCTGCGAGATATGACTGTAAACGCATTTTCCGCTTTTGTCGGCTCTGATCCCGCATTTTGGTCTCCGCCCGAACACTTTAAAGATTCAATCAAAAATCTGGTAGACATACAATTCGGTACAGAAAACTGGAATAAGCACGGTCAGATAGATAAAGCACCGGAAATCGCATCCGATTGGCTCCGCGTAAGATCAAGCGCGGCAGATCGGAAGACAGTAACAGATGTGCTTGCCGATCTTCACCTGAACACCGTTTGCGCAAGCGCCCACTGCCCCAACCTCGGAAAATGCTTTTCGGAAGGCGTTGCCACTTTTCTCATTCTCGGAAACACCTGTACACGTAATTGCAGATTCTGTGCAATCGGAGGAAAGGGACATCCGGATGAACTTCAGCCAGATGAAGCTGAGCGACTCGCTGAGGCTGTCAGCCGACTTGAACTTTCGTACGTTGTCATAACGAGCGTCACGAGAGACGATCTTCCTGATGGTGGTGCCGCAGCCTTTCGTGATGCTATTTTGACAATACGGGGGCGTTGCCCCGGCACAGGTGTTGAGGTTCTGACACCGGATTTTGCCGGATGTGAATCTTCACTAAAATCGGTGCTTGATGCACGACCTGATGTTTTCAACCACAATGTAGAGACGGTCAGTCGGCTATCTACAATAATCCGCAGCGTTGCCACGTACAAACGCTCCCTCGGCGTACTTGCATCAGCCGCCCGAATCGGAGACGGCATACCCGTCAAATCAGGGCTGATGCTGGGACTTGGTGAAACGGATGAGGAAGTGCATGAGACGCTTTTGGATCTGCGCCAAGCCGGCGTATCGCTCCTGACACTGGGACAATATCTTCCACCCACGAAATCGCACTATCCTCTTGAACGGATCGTATCACCTGAAGAATTTGACAGGTGGCACAAAACGGCTCTGAAGTACGGCTTTGCAGGAGTCATGAGCGGACCTCTCGTCCGCAGCAGCTTCCAGGCACGCGAATTGCTCCGATTGTACCGAAAAAACTGCCCACTGCACACTGTCCACTAATCACTGCCCGGATCTGCCGGGCCTCCCACTGTTCACTAACACAGCTTGCCGTTTTCAAAATTTCTCTTGAAAAAAACGAAACAGCCTGATATCTTATGCAACTGTTGTATTGAGTTTTAAAGGCTCCAAGCAATTCTCCAGCCGATTATCTTCTCATCAGGCAAGAAAGTTATATAAATGAATGCATCACCCTCTTTACGCGATTTGGCAAAAATAGCCAATGTGGACGTAAGTACTGTATCACGCGCGCTGCATAACGACCCCAGAGTCAGTGACAAGCGGATAAAAGAAATAAAAGGTCTTGCACGCCGCATGGGATACAGACAAAAACCGTTGCGTTCCCAAAAAACGAGAGCTATAGGACTCCTTATAGGAACTGCGCCATCCGTTCAGCAAAATACAATCGGCGAAAACTTTCTGGAGCGTGTATCACTGATGGTTCAGCAGGAACTGGGCAGCCGCAATTACCACGTAAACATAGAATGCGTTTCAAGAAAAACGTCTGCGCCGAAGCTCCCCGCCTTTTCTATCGAAAACAGGATTGATGGAGTGTTGGTGCTGGGCCACCCCGACGCAAAAATAATCGAGCTCCTGAGGACTCAACAACGCCCGATTGTTGGAATCAACGACTCTTCTGCACGAATAGGTGTGCCCTGCCTTTTATCAAATCCCAGACCCGCCATCAACGAGGCAGTACGCCGATTTTCCGATTGGGGACACCGCCGCTACGCTCTTCTGCTGAACGAACCCGATTATCCCACAAGCAGGGCACGTGCCGAATCCTTCAAAAAGATTCTCGACAAACTCGACATTCCCTGCCATACAATAAAATACAGCAAAAACAAATGCAGCCTCCCTTCAGAACTGGAAAACAACAATAATACGCAAGCCGGAATAATCCTTCACGGACTCCCGGAGGAAGTCGCCGGCGGCAGAGAAGCAGTACGCTGCCTGCTTGCCGGAAAGTTTCCCCCGACAGCCCTGCTCTTCTGTAACGACTGGATGGCACTGGGCGGATTATTTGAGCTCAAGGCAAACAATCGTTCCGTACCGGATGAGTTCAGCATTCTGGGTCACGATGATATCCCCTTCTGTAAAGATTTTTCTCCATCTCTTTCGAGTATCTCACGTTCCGAGCATGAGCTCGTCAAGAATGCCGTTGAAATTCTCCTTTCCTCCCTTGAAGGGAAAACAGTACCCGCAGAAGATGTTCTGCTCGACGGTACAATTTGCTGGAGAGATTCAACGGGAAAGCTGAAGCTTAAATAAGGTTCCCATACGCTATATGGAGTCACAATAAAATGAAAACATTAAAAAACACAATAATTATGGCAGTTGCTTTTAATACATTGATCTCATCGGGATCAGGTTTTCTTTCTGATGAGGAGCGGTTCACAGTTTTAGAACGTATCAAGAATCTGGACCCTGCACTGGAAAATTATGTTTTTGATATTAACGGAGACGGAAAGGTTTCGATCGAAGAGCAGGATTTTGGGCGTCATCCGCTATCGCAACTCATTTCACGTTCAGCCGTCGAAGGTGGAACAGATATACAATGGACACCGGATCTTTTTCCTGAATGGCTGATGTATTACATTGTGCCGGAGGATGCTTCTACCGGGATCGTAAAAGAAATGCCTGTGCGTGGCATCCTGAACAACCTTGAAACGACAGCTCCGGACGAAAGTCATGCTCCAGAACGCATTGCTGACGGACTGTTTTTCAACACCGGATCGCATCTCACATTTCCCCGGGAACGTAATGCAAGATGGCGTTTTCGCTGGGGCGCACTTCTTTTCAAACTGGACGGGGAAAGCCCTGGAAACACTACCCTGCTCGATGTTAACAGCGGCAGGGGGTCTTCACGCTCGTCTCCAAAAATTACTTACTCCCAGGAGGTCGGGCTTACAGTTCAGTTTACAGGTCTGGCAAACGGGCTTGATGTGCGGCAGGCTTCCACAAAAGATGTTATTGCTGACGGAACAACATGGAATTTCCTTGTTTTCGGTATGCGCCAGGGCTCACTCTTCGCCTCGATCAACGGCAGGGCATTCAAGTCTGAAACACCTGAATCCGGGCGCTTTTCCACAACGCTCGTGAATGAGCTCGATGCAACGACTTATATCGGCTCAGGGGACGGAGATTCCTGGACTCTTAACGCACTTCTCCTGGGGCAGACAGAACCGTCCGAAGCCATGGTTCGAAAACTGGAAGGATGGGCTGCAAGGCGGCTCAATTCAGTTCATTTGCTTCCTGCACAACACCTCTACAAAACAAAATCTCCTGTTCTCGATCTTGAAGATCTCCCGCATAGATACACTCACGACCCGATCATCTGGCAAANNTGATTTCAGAATAAGCCCGAGTACATCCGGAGTCGGAGACTTGTGGATGGCACCGGGATGGAATACTGCCGTCGGCGGAAGCGCACAAATCATGCTGCCGGATCGCAAGCCGAACGTCTACGGGCACGATAGTGACAAAGGTCTCCAAACACTGTCACTTGTGAAAAGCGATGACCGATATTTTGCCAGCGGTATCTGCTCCATAAATGATCTTGGACAAGGTTATTCATGGGCTGGACCTAAAATCTTCCGTATCAGGTGCATGTTCCCCAAACACAATTCCGGCGAAATCCCGGGCGGTCTGTTCCCGGCATTCTGGTCGTATGGTTCGGAATTCCTGTACTGGAGAACTTCAAACCGTATCGAATGCGACTTTTTTGAATTCGACGGTATAGGACCCAGCTACTTAAACGGACTCTCAACGCACATTCACTATCCTCACGTAAAAAGCTCATTCGTGATGTCAACAAACAGTTATACGAGAGGAAAGGGGTTCGGCGGCAAACTTGATGAACAAGTTACCGGGATACCCGGAGGATTGGAGATTTGGGATGGAATTTTCCACACATGGGAATTCATTCTCGATGATGAGATAACGTACATTAATGTCTCCTATCCCGACCCCGACGACGATAAAAAAGAAAAATGGATCGAAATTTTCCGCATGCCAACTTCACCAACGTATCTCGAAAGACTGTACCTGCTTGCCGACTACGCGCTGAAAGCCAACCAGGGCGTACCGGAGCAGCGTGAGGATTTTATAATCGACTGGATCGAAGTTTGTCAGAAAACAGAAAACATACAGAAAGTTCCTGACATTTTCACAGCACGCCCGGAAATATCAGGAACCCCCTCTGCCGGACACACCCTGACGTGCAGTGCTCAAGCTTCAGGTATCACTGATTTCCGTTACTACTGGTTTGCCGATAATTACCCCTTGACGTACGGTGCATCATCGGAACTTGCCGTTACGGAAGAACTCGCCGGGCGCACTGTTCGCTGCATGGTCAAAGCAGTCGGTGCACGCGATATGCCCGAAGCCTGGTCAGCTGCAGTTAATATTGCCGACAAAGATATATCAACTACTGCAATTACCTTGAAATGAAAGTTTTTATAGCCATGTTAATCGCTACCTCTTCCGCAATCGCCTCTGTTCCGTCTGTTTCCGCATGGAAGCACTGTACACGAACACCGGTCTCCGACGTTCCGGAACGCCATACTATACACTCGTACTTCAACGTCTGCCCCGAGTCTCCCGACGGAAGATACGTTGTGTTTTATGCTTCAAAAACTCCAAGCTCAGAAACAGGAGAGATAATTCTGCGGAACAGGGAAACAGGAAAAGAAGAAACAATCGCAACAAATATTGAAACTGAAGATGCGCACCGTGCAGCATGCCAGCAGTGGATGCAGGGAGGCAAAACCGTTGTCTACCATAACCACAGCAAAGGTGTCTGGACAGTTTATGCTTACGATGTTGAAACAAAACAAACCCGAACCCTCGCAACTGAGCGTCAGCTCGGCTTTACTTCACCGGATGGAAAGGGAAATCTCGTACCGCTGTACGGATACCATTGGAATCCGACGAAACACCGCGATTTTGAAGTATATGATTTGAACGAAAACAAAATTCGCACTGTTGTTACAATCAATGACGCAATTGACGCAATTAAATCTTTGAACCCTGAATGGCTTGAGACAACATTTACCGGCAATAAAGATAAAATGTCAATTTTCTTCCCTGTAATGAGTCCCGGCGACAAATACGTATTTTTTAAAATTTCACAGGGAAGCGGCAAGGATAATTTCAAGTCCGGTGCAGCCAGCAAGAGAGAAGGCAAGGTTGTATACGATACAACTGGCAAGTTCCTCCGCTTTCTGCCGCAATGGGGACACCCTTCATGGAGTCCCGACGCGCAGGAAATACTTGAAAAAGGAAATTTTACCGTAAATATATTTACAAAAAAAGGCCGCCACCTTACACGTTTCTCTACCGACCATCCGTCGTTTGGCCCCGACGGCACACTATTCGTCAGCGATGGTAAAGCCACAAAAGCAGATTACGTCGCTACAGGCAAGCAGGTTGTTACAGTAGGGGATGCAGTGGAAAAGGACGGTAAAAGCGTAAGGATAGATTACTTTGTATCAACAAAAGGCGCCCGCTCATGGCGAAAATCACACCCCCATCCTGTTTTCAATTTTGATGGAACACGTATTTACTACAACGTATGTGAAGGTGAATGGACAGAGCTGCGCGTTGCAGAAATTGATCCGGATGCTCCCGAAACTCCGGAATGGATCCTGTCGAATCTGCCGGAATTCAAGGGAGATACAACCTGCGCATACGTATCGTTCAGCGTTTATTGAGAGCTCGGCAAGCCGAGCAGTGGATAGTGGGCAGTGGGCAGTACTTATGTGCCGCAGATATCTCACGCAGAGGCGCGGAGACGCAGAGCTGAGGATGTGTAAACTGTAGCATAGACATTCCTGTCTGTGCCCGCCTGCTTAGAAACTGATCACTGCCCACTGCCTACTGATCACTGCCCGAAAGGCTTGGATCAGAAAAATCCCGGGTCCGGAGTCCGGGGTCACAATTGATGGGCGTCACGGCGTCGGAGTCCCACGGCGTCAGGTGTCGCCGCTGCCGCAACTGAACAAAGTGGACATGGTGGACAACGTGGACGGAGTGGGCTCGACAGTAAAGCATTTCAATAAGGTCAATGCGGTCAATAAGGTCAGTTGGCTGCCCGGGCTGCGCCGCCGAGAAAACCGCCCACTACCCACTACCCACTGTCCACTGCACGGCTTGCCGGGCCTCGCCCTACCCGATGCCGATGGCGATAGCGATCCCGATGCCGCATAAGCAAACTACCCACTGCCCACTGTCCACTGATCACTGCCCGGATCTGCCGGGCCTAGCTTCCGTTTTTACAATAATCGTATCAGCTACCCGGCCGCGTGTGTTGAGTGCTGATTTCATGAACTCTTCGTAATCAGCACCCTCAAACATGGCACACTCCAACACAGCCTTGCGCTGCACCTGAACATGCAGCCGCCCGTCACTGTCCAGCATCTCCCTGCACGTCGTGCTGAGAACCGTACCGATATCAGCACGATCAAAATTATTTTCACGCGGCAGAAGCGATGCTGCTGCTGCGCCCCGGGGAAGCACTATATTCCATTCGTCATAAAGCCTGTTGATCCCCGATCTGTAAAAAGGATAAACCCGCTCCCCATAACGTGGTCCTATCGCTGTACGTCCTGAACCGATAAGCCTGACGCTTAAAGCATCGCCCTCTTTAACAGCCCAGGAAGGAATGCTGATTTTGAACTTCTCCACAGCAGGATATGAATCAAAATCTGCCTCATACTCCCCTTCAAGCCGGGCGCTGCGAGAATAAGATGATACAAGCTCCAGAATGTGTCGGCGGCGATCTTCCGGTGTAATCTCCGTGTGCAATCGTCGAAAACCTTCCGTATTTGCTCCGCGCAATTCGCGGGTAATCTCAACAACAGCACTCAGATCCTCCATTACTTCAACGTCATATCTCGTTGTAACGGAGTCGGCATATTCCCCGGGGAGTTTAAGCTCGTACCACTTTTTATTTACCGTATCAAGGCACAGAACCCCGTCTGCTCCCGTTGTCTGCAAGTCCGAGTATTGGCTTCCACCGTTCACATAGTACGTTTCATCCCCATCATCGACAACTACAAGAACAGTATCTATAAAATCATGACTTGTAACAGCACTGTCTTCCGTATCTGATGCCAGACGTACGCTGTCACCTAAAACAATACGCGGCTCAAGTCCGACCCCATCTAGCATCGCATACGTCAGAACTGCCAAATCAACTCCATGCCCGTACTCAGCACCAAGTGTGGTGTCGGCAGGCGATATGGAATCAAGCGGAAAATCATAAAACGACACACCGATACCGCGTACGTTTTTGGCAACATAGTCCCTGATTGCCTTTACCTTTTCCTTCTTCGTCTCGAGACCGGCAGTTATCTTTTCAGACAACCCGACAGCATCCGGCTGGTTCACCGCTTTAATAATCATATTCGTCTCGATTATGCGTCCATACTCCCACACATCGAACTCAGCCTCAACACTGTACTTTTTGTCAAACAAGTAACGGGCAGGAGGCATGTTCGCCTCCTTCAGCATTCCCGTCATGTTCGTATAGGCAATTTCAATATTTTCACCTGAAGACATACCCGGAAAACTCATACCGTCTTCATTTGACTGCAAGCGCAGCACCTGTTCTTCCATGTCGGAAAATCCTCCAAAATACATTGTAAATGCACGCGCCGGTTTCCCATAAACTTTGTGCCGTATTTTATAATCGATCACACTTCCAACTTCGAGACCGGGCAGATTTACTACAAGCGTCTTCCCCGCCTGGTAGCGAGGTGCCGACGCCACCCACGGCTGATCCATCATATTTATCTCAAGCTCTGTTACTTCGTGTACCTGTCCATCAGGAGAGATCACCTCAGCCGAAATCAGCTCAACGCTTTCCGTTGCCGGATTGAATGAAAACTGCAAATCTCCCGACTTCTTTTTCCCTGCATACGTCAGTATCTCACTGCGCTCATGGTGAACTTTCACCCATCCATTAGATTCAGCCATCGGAGAAATATCTGTTTCACTTAAAAGCACTCGCGTATCAGCAGGCGGTATGCGATCTACAATTACCGGCTCCTCCCTGAGCTCATCTCCCGAACGTGCTTCAGACCACAAGCCTACTGCTCTGCCGGCAGATTCCTTCGCCATGAAAACCGAGCGGAGTTCCGGATATTCATTCGGCATATAGAGGCTTTTCGACATTACAAAGCTTGAATTGCACACAACGGCATCATTTGAAACAACGGCTGTCTGAGAAAAGGAAACACCGGACGAAACCATCTCCCCGTCGCCTCCCCATTCAAAACCATCAGCTTCAAAATTCGGATAAACCACAACATGCTCCTCCACTCCGCAGGGAATACTCGTATCAAGCGGAAAACGGCGTTTTTCCAGACCTGTTCTCCCACCGAGAAAATTCACGTAACCGAACGTCTCGCCCACTCGTGGCAGAGTCACCACCGTGACACCGCC
>LSQX01211812.1_pt1 | contig 13607 bp, 9 predicted proteins | sample 654561 | NCBI WGS metagenome assembly LSQX01 (sample SAMN04489861, study PRJNA283612) | anaerobic digester metagenome | isolation source: 4 biogas reactors fed with cattle manure at either 37C or 55C with and... | place: Denmark: Kongens Lyngby | collected 2014 | reverse complement strand
TTTTTTTAAAATTAAATTAATCACTATCAAATAAATAGAAAAAAAATAAACAAAATATTATTTGAACTTAGCAATTCATTTGCTTTATTTTGCAGAAATTTTTAAAAAAAGCAGAACTATATGCATGAAAACCTAGTAATCGTAGAATCACCGGCAAAAGCCAAAACTATTGAGAAATTTTTAGGGAAAGAGTACATGGTTACCTCCTGCATGGGCCATATCAGGGATTTACAAAAAAAAGATTTTGGAATTGACCTGCAAAATAATTATCAACCCAAATATGTGATCACTAATGACAAAAAGAAACTTGTCAGCCAGTTAAAAAAATTGTCAAAAGAAGCTAAAACTGTTTGGCTGGCTTCTGATGAGGACCGAGAGGGAGAGGCCATAGCATGGCATCTGAAGGAGGTTCTTGGCCTTGATGATTCAAAAATAAGGCGCATTGTCTTTCATGAAATCACTCAGAATGCTATTCAGGATGCTATTAAAAATCCGCGTTTCATTGATGAAAACCTGGTGAATGCCCAGCAGGCAAGGAGGATTCTTGACCGTATTGTGGGATTTGAAGTTTCACCTGTATTATGGAAAAAAGTAAAACCTTCCCTTTCAGCCGGACGGGTACAATCGGTCGCCGTTCGCCTTATTGTTGACAGAGAACGTGAAATTATCAATTTTAAAAGTGAATCCTTTTTCAGGGTAACCGGTATTTTTAAAGTAAGGGATGAGAAAGGGGATATTACTGAAATGAAGGCAGACCTCTCCAGGAAATTTTCAATAAAAGAGGAAGCCTTATCCTTTCTGGAAAAATGCCGCTCAGCCCGGTTCACTGTTGAAGATATTGAAAAAAAGCCTTCAAAAAGATCCCCTGCCCAGCCATTTACCACCTCTACCCTCCAACAGGAGGCAAGCAGGAAATTGGGATTTTCTGTATCACAGACAATGGTTGTTGCCCAAAGATTGTACGAGAGCGGGAAAATAACATATATGCGTACTGATTCGGTGAACCTTTCAAGCCTTGCACTAAATAGTGCCGCGGCGAAAATCATTGATCTCCACGGTGAAAAATATCATAAGACAAGGAGGTATAAAACAAAATCGAAAGGGGCCCAGGAAGCACATGAGGCAATACGGCCAACATATATCAATAACGAATCAGTCGAGGGTCCCGCTCAGGAAAAAAGGTTATATGAACTGATCTGGAAAAGAACTATTGCCTCCCAAATGGCAGATGCAAAACTTGAAAAGACCGTTGCCACAATTAATATTTCCAATCTTCCTGAAAAATTTATTGCATCGGGAGAGGTCCTTAAATTTGATGGATTTTTAAAAGTATACATGGAGTCTGCCGAAGACGATAGCAGCAATAACCAAAGCGGACAACAGATCATTCCTCCCTTAAAGAAAAATGATGAACTTCCTCTGGAGTCTGTAGTCGCAACTCAGCGTTATTCGCAGAAACCTCCAAGATACACAGAAGCATCACTTGTAAAAAGGCTGGAGGATCTTGGTATTGGAAGGCCTTCGACCTATGCACCCACTATTACAACTATCCAGAACAGAAATTATGTAGTTAAAGAAGACAGGCCGGGAGTTGAAAGGGAATATAGTGTGCTCCGGTTAAAGAGAGACAAAATTACCGAGAATAAAAAAGTTGAAGTTTACGGTACTGAAAAATCAAAGCTTTTTCCCACAGATGTAGGAATGGTAGTGAATGATTTTTTGATAGAGAATTTTGAACAGATCATGGATTATAACTTTACTGCCAGTGTGGAAAAGGAATTTGACGATATTGCATTAGGCGATAAGGTATGGAACCAGGTGATTGATGAATTTTATAAACCTTTTCACGGACAGGTGGAAAGTGTACTTAAAAATTCAGAGCGTTCAAAAGGTGAACGCATCCTGGGAAAGGATCCTAAGAGCGGAAAACAGGTTTCTGTAAAGATAGGGCGTTACGGAGCTGTTGCACAGCTGGGTGAAACTTCAACCGGGGATGAAGAGGAGAAACCACAGTTCGCCAGCCTTCGTCCCGGGCAACATATTGAGACAATCACTCTTGAGGAGGTACTTAAATTATTTGAACTTCCCCGCGAGTTGGGTGAATATGAGAATAAGGCCGTAACTGTCAGTATCGGCAGATTCGGTCCCTATGTCAGACATGACAATAAATTTGTTTCTCTCAGAAAAGAGGATGACCCGTTCACTGTTTCACTGGAGCGTGCGGTTGAGCTTATCGAATTAAAGCGGGAAAAAGACAAAAAAGCAGTCATAAAAACATTTGAAAGTGAACCGGGCCTTAAAATTCTAAATGGCAGGTGGGGACCCTATATATCATTTAAAAAGAAAAATTATAAGATTCCTAAAAAGATCAAGGCAGATGAATTAACTCTGGAGGATTGTAAAAAAATAATTGAAGCTGCCGGGCCAAAAACCAAAAAAACCAGAAAAAAGGAGTAGATTACATACTAAAGTGAAATCAGATGGATATCATGAATTATTTTGAACCTGTTGATCCTGCAGCAATTACCACTTTTGGTGGAAAACCTGATAAATATTCCCTGGCAGGGGCAATTTCTGTAACATCCGGAAATATTACCGGTTCAAATTTTCATGATCTGGATATTGCAATTATCGGTGTTCCTTTCCATAATGGTAAATTTGATGATGACCAAAAGAGTATAACTGAAAGAATAAGAGGTTATTTATACAGACTTGCCCTGCCTTATAGTCAGCCGGCAATTGCTGATCTGGGTAATCTGAGGCCCGCAACCACAAAAAGAGGATCCTTTCTGGCATTAAGGGATATTATTGAATTTTGTAATGAAATGAAAGTAGTTACAATAGTTATCGGAGGAAGCCAGGATTTAACTGCCGGGATTTGCGAAGCTTTCAGTAATGACAGATTTTTTACCCTTTCAGTGGCAGATTCATTGTTTGATGTTAAAAGGGGCATTGAACAATTTTCTTCAGAAAATTTTCTTACCGGGATATTTAAAAAATTACCGGATTTGTTTCAATTCAACCTGATTGGTTTCCAGAACCACCTGGTAGGCGATACACTAATTAAAAGATATGGAATATCAGGCGCTTATCTTCGACTTGGACAGTTACGTGATGATTTTTTACTGGCTGAGCCTCTCTTAAGAGACTCTGACCTGCTCTCTCTTGATATGGGAGTGATAAATTATGGTTCTGCACCTGCTACTTTTCAGAAGAATCCAAACGGATTACGGGGCGAGGAGATCTGCCAGTTGTCACGATTAGCCGGATTGAGTAACAAACTAAAAGTATTTGGCCTTTTCGGTATTTGTCCCGGTGAAGATACAAATGGTCAGACTCTTAAGCTGGCATCTGAAATAATCTGGTATTTTATTGAAGGATTTGGAAACAGGAAAGGGAATGGCGACAGGTTGACTTATAAAGTAGAGATAAGCGGACTTGAACAGCCGATGATATTTTTAAGGGAACCGGAAACTGACAGATGGTGGTTTGAAATCTGTTCACTTGGAGGGAAAAAAATAGAGGTAGCCTGTTCTGAAAAGGATTACAGGAAAGCAAAAAAGAACGAAATCCCCGGCAAATGGATAAAATTTATGCAAAAAATGGACAATTTATCAAAATAATAAGAAAATGAACACGTTCTTTGCAAACCAGGCTTATGTTTGTTTGTTGCGACCGACATTTTTTTATTTCTTTAACGGGGATTCAAAAATTAGTTTGCGACGTGTGTTATAAGGAGTATGAAAAAATTATTTTCTTTATTATATTTATTAATTATATTTAATATGGTGGCTTTTAGTCAGCAGGATCCTCAGTTTACAAATAATATGTTTTACAAATTAGGTGTTAATCCGGGTTTTGCTGGTTCAGAAGATGCAATAAATGGTTTATTTTTAAAACGTTATCAGTGGGAAGGGATGAAAGGCGCACCTAAAACAACAGTTTTTGCAGTTGATGCTGCCGTGAATTTATTTGGAAGTCCGGGAGGTATTGGTTTGAATATATTAAATGATCAGTTGGGGTTTGAGAAAAACATATCAGTTAATGCCAGCTATGCTTATAAAACAGAATTGAGTATAGGCAGGCTGGGAGTTGGATTATCATTTGGATTATTCAATAAAAGCATTAATGGTATATGGGAGATGCCTGATGATCTCAATAACCTGGGCATCTGGACACAACCTTCCTCTGATCCAATTATTCCCCAGGGAGAGAGCAGTCAGATGGCTTTTGACCTTGGAACTGGACTCTATCTCTCATCCAACAAATACTATCTGGGTTTGTCAGTCACTCACCTTAATCAGGCTCCCATAAAATATGCTGAATTGGTAAGTGCATATTTATCAAGACATTATTATTTTATGGGGGGATACAATATTAAACTGGCGGATCCGTTATTTGAGTTGCGGCCATCGGTTTTGTTCAAAACTGACCTTGCCGGATGGCAGATGGATGTGAATACGAATGTTATTTATGATGATCGTTTTTGGGGAGGGCTTTCATTTCGAATGAACGATGCAATTGCCCTGTTACTTGGGATTGAGATGTTTAACGGACTGAACCTGGGTTATTCGTTTGATCTTGTAACTTCCTCAATTGGTTATTACGGATTTGCATCGCATGAAATTTTTATAAATTATTCAATAGATCTGGAAAGAGACAGAAATAAAAAATATAAGAGTATTAGATTTTTATAAGCCATATATACCGAGCTATGAAAAATTTTTTTTCAATAATAGTTTTAATTCTGAGTGTTCTTGGTTTTACCGGTTGTAATAAGTCGGGAAACGGAGAGTTGGTCGGAGTGCAAGGCAGGTCTAAGTGGAAAGAAACACAACCTCACGGAATGGTTTATGTCAGGAGGGGAAGTTTTAATATAGGCCCGAGTGACCAGGATCCTGCAATGGCAGGGACTCCGACCAGGACAGTTTCACAGGATGCTTTCTGGATGGATGATACCGAGATCACCAATAATGAGTACAGGCAGTTTGTAAATTGGGTCAGAGACTCAATTGCACGGAGAATGTTGGGTGACCAGTATCCCGAATTTATAATCACCGAAGACAGGCAGGGCACTCCAATAGATCCTCCCCAATTAAACTGGCGGGAAAAAATTGACTGGGATGATCCTGATTACCAAATGGCAATGACAGATTTGTATATGCCCGAAAATGAACGTTTCTTTGGGAAGAAAGAGATAGATACCAGAAAACTGGTTTATGAATATTGGTGGATAGATCTGCAACAGGCAGCAAAGCGTTCAAACAGTTACAATTTTGAAACTCAGAGATATGAGGGAAATGTTTACGACAGTCAGGGAGAGTTGAGGCCAATTGAGAACAGGTCGTCATTCATCCTTACAGATTTTGTTTATGTCTATCCCGATACCCTTAGCTGGATCAGGGACTTTACTTATTCATTCAATGAACCCTGGGCTACACGATATTTCTGGCATCCCGGATTTGATGACTATCCGGTGGTGGGAGTCACCTGGAAGCAGGCATTGGCCTTTTGCAACTGGCGTACAAAAATTCAAAATGACTATCTTACAACAAAAAGACAACCCACGCTCCAGGCATACCGGCTGCCAACAGAGGTTGAGTGGGAATATGCCGCAAGGGGAGAAAAAGAATTTTCAATGTATCCATGGGGAGGTTATTATACGAGGGATGAAGACGGTGTTTTCCTTTCTAACTTCAAACCATTAAGAGGTAATTATGTTGAAGACGGAGGAATTACGGCTATGAAAGTAGGTAGTTATGAACCCAATGAATACGGGCTTTATGATATGGCCGGCAATGTTGCGGAATGGACAGAGACTGCATATGATGAGGCAGGTTATAATTATTTCAGCGATCTGAACCCTACTTTTACATATAATGCCCGTCCTGATGATCCTCCGGTTATGAAACGAAAAGTAGTCCGGGGTGGTTCCTGGAAAGATATAGCCTATTTTACACAGGTATCAACCAGAAGTTTTGAATATCAGGATACAACTAAATCGTATTTAGGGTTCAGGTGTGTCCGGTCTACTTTTGGTGAAGAATTTAAATAATTGAATCTCTAATCCTTTTACTTTTATTACTATGAATCTGGGAGAAATTTTTAAGACTAAACGTTGGAAAACATTCATGGGTTATGTATATGGGTGGGGTGCCTCAATAGTAATGCTTGGGGCACTTTTCAAACTCCAGCACTGGCAGTATTCAGGGTTATTCCTTACTATCGGACTTATCACTGAAGCTTTTATTTTCTTTTTGTCAGCATTTGAGCCGCCTCTGGACATGCCCGACTGGGGTAAAGTATACCCTGAACTGCGTGAAGACTATGAACTGATGGATTTGGAAGAGATTAATTCAGGCAAGAAGCGGGGACTTGATCAAATGTTTTCTTCGTCTGAGTTATCGCCTGAGTTGCTGGAAAAGGTTGGCAAAGGATTAAATGACCTGTCCACCGCGGCAAGAGGGATAAGCGATATCTCCTCTGCGACACTTGCAACTGATATGTATGTCAGGAACCTGAGTTCGGCTTCAGAGTCTATGAATACTTTTGCTGAGATTAATAAACGGGCAAATGAATCCTTAAACTCTTCGGTCAACAAGTTAGTAGATTCATACTCTGTGTCATCACAGCAACTTTCTGATACCGGCAAGGGGGCTATTGACAAACTTATAAAAAGCAGTGAAGAGTTCACTTTTAATCTTTCTGAAACAGGTAAAAAAATTGCTGAAACAATTAATGCAGCCACCGGTTCCGTTTCAAATGAAATGATAAATATCGGGGAAGGTTCAAAACAGTACTCAGGTAATCTCGAAAAATTGAACAGTAATATTCTTGCATTAAATGAAAGTTTTGAGCAACAACTGCAGGGGACAAAAAATCAGTTTGAGGCCAGCCGGAAATTCAGTAGTGACCTGAATCAAATGAGTGAGATCCTGGCTTCTTCTGTTTCTGAACTTCAGAAGTATAAAGCAAATGCTGAAAATTTAAATCAGCATCTGGAAGCTCTGAATACCATTTATGGTAATATGTTGGGCGCAATGAGTTACAAAAAGTAAAATTCAGGTAACAACAAGAAGTATGGGTGCAAAGAATTGTCCGGAAACACCGCGGCAAAAAATGATAAACATGATGTACATTGTTTTAACCGCAATGTTAGCATTGAATGTGGCAGCAGAGGTTCTTGAGGCTTTTAACGTTGTAGATTCAAGTCTTATCCAGACTCTGAAAACAGTGGACATGAAAAATATGCAGGTATATTCTGCCTTTGACCAGGCTTACGCAGAAAATGCTGCAAGAGTGGGAGAGTGGAAAGAAAAGGCTGATAAGGTAAAAGTTGAAACCAGGGAGATGATCGCATATATCGACTCCTTAAAAGAGTATCTTGTCAGGGCATCAGGAAGTTCAATTGTGACTCCTGAAAATCCCCTTAAAGCTGAAAGTTCTTATCTGGTTACTGCAAGCGGGGATACACTGATAATGTCAAAGCAGGATGACTTAAACTCCCCTTCAGAAATTTTGATTACACAGAAAAACGCTACTGTTTTAAAAGAAAACATCATTGAATACAGGACTTCACTGGTTGAATTGATACAGGAGCAGGATGAAGATCTCAGAAATACCGTATTAAGTGCATTGGATACATCCGACCCCCCGGTGAATTACAGAGAGGGTGGAGAAGCTAAATCATGGGAAACTGAGTACTTCCTCGATAAACCATTGATTGCAATTTTAACATTATTATCAAAAATACAGATTGATGTAAAGAATTCAGAGGCTAACCTTATCAATTATCTTTATGCTCAAATTGATGCGGGGTCTTTTCTGTTTAATAAACTGGGAGCACGCGTTATTCCCAGATCAAGTGTGGTTTTGCAGGGAGATGAATATGTGGCTGAGGTATTCCTGGCAGCCGAAGATACAACACAACAACCGGAAATTATTATAAATAACCGTTCTGTAGAGGTTAAAGACGGGAAAGCAACCTATCGTGTAAGTTCTAATGAACCCGGTACATTTAAATGGAGTGGTTTAATAAAGTACAAAACCCCTGCCGGTTTAATAAAAAGCTATCCTTTCAGCCAGGAATACCAGGTAACCCGTCCCAGTGTTACCATGTCAGCTACACGAATGAATGTATTTTATCGCGGACTTGATAATCCGTTTGATGTTGGCGGAGGGGGAATTCCTCAGGAAAACCTGGAGGTAACAATGACCAACGGACAGGTGATAAAAAGTGGAAACAATTATATAATAAAACCTAATGAACTTGATGAATTGGGACGAAGAACTTCTGTTTCAGTTTATGCGAGTATTGGTAACGAAAGACGGTTACTGGGTACTACTCAGTGGAGAGTTAAAAGAGTTCCCGATCCGGTTGCCCAGGTGGCCGGACAAACTGGCGGCACAATCCGTAAGGAGCGTCTGCTTGTTGAGGAGGGTGTTATGGCAGTTCTGGAAGATTTTGATTTTGATTTTAAGTATACTGTTACCCAGTTTAATGTACAAGTTTCAGGTGCCGGTGGTTATGTGAGTATCTGGGAATCTAACAACAACCGTTTTACCAATGATCAAAAAGAACAGTTCAGGAGGTTAACGCCTAATAGTCTTGTTTATATAGCAAATATTAAGGCCAGGGGCGATGATGGTGAAGTACGTGATCTTGACCCAATCTCATTTAAAATTATGTGATATGAGAAAGTTAGTTATTTTTTCAGGAATAGTATTTTTGATTTCTCTTATGTTTTCAGAGCAATCAGGCGCCCAGATTGTAAACAGCGCTTATAAGATTACAGATGTTTATCAGAAAAAGCCAATGCCACTCCCTGCCGTTAGGGAGGCTGATGTTTTCTGGTCAAAAAAAATCTGGCGTATTATAGATCTGCGCGAGAAAATGAATTTGACACTCTTTTATCCGACTGTTGAAACAGATGGCAGAATGAACCTTATATCTCTTTTACTGGAAGGAATAGAGAATGGACAAATTACACCTTATGACGCCCGTTTGGATGATGATTTTAAAGTGCCTATGACATTTGAACAGGTGCAAGACGCATTTGGCGCCGAATCTACCATAGAGGAGACGATAGATTTTGATACAGGTGAGAGAAAGGAAGTTGAGATTGAAGGTGATATAAGGCCAAATGAGATCAAACAGTTCATGATCAAGGAAGAGTGGTATTTCGATAAGCAATCTTCATCTCTGAATGTGAGAATTATTGGGATCTGTCCGATAAGGGAATTTGTACGCGAAAACGATGAATCAGGTCAGGTGATGAGGCAAAAGGTTTTTTGGGTATACTATCCTGAAGCCAGAAACCTGCTTGCAACAAATTTGGTGCTTAATCCATATAATGAGGCCCAGTCAATGTCATTCGACGATCTGTTCATAAAAAGGTTTTTTAACAGCTATGTTGTTAAAGAATCTAACGTGTTCAATAACCGTGATATCACTGCTTATTTAAGCGGAAAAACAGCCATGTTGGAATCGAAGAGGATTGAGGATGAAATTTTTAATTTCGAGCAGGATCTTTGGGAGTATTAAAATTTTAATTGCATATCGTAAAACCGTCTGACGGCTACATATGTTACTCACATGAATTACAGATCAACATTATCTATTTCAAATCATACTTTTTTATTTCGATTTTAACCGGGAGGACCTTTTAATTTGCCGGGCAGATTTAATTTGTCAGTTTAATATAAGAATGAGAAAAGTCGGACTATATATCATTGTGATTGGTGGATTGCTTTTCCATTCTTGCCAAAATGAAATAAGGCAGTTTTTACCAGGAGGAGAGAGAAAATCCAATAAATGGTTTGAGCCCACACCTTACGGAATGGTTTATATACGACAGGGTACATTTACTGCCGGGCCATCAGACGAGGAGGTCCGGCTGTCAGCCAGCGGATCTAAACGAGTGTCTGTCAGTTCATTCTGGATGGATGACACAGAGATCACCAATAATGAATACCGACAATTTGTATTTTGGGTACGTGATTCAATTGCCCGTAAAATGCTTGGACAGACTTATCCCGATTTTTTAAATACAGAAGATAAGAGAGGAACCCCTCTTGCCAATCCAACCATTAACTGGAATGAGAAAATTGAATGGAAGGATCCTGATTATATAATGGCAATGGAAGAACTCTATATGCCTGAAGAAGATCGCCTGGCTTTTTACAGAGAGATTGACAGCCGTAAACTGATTTATGAATATTACAGGATTGATTTTAAACAGGCTGCAAGGCGGGAGAACAGTTTTAATTTTCAGACTCAAAAATATGACGGGACTATTGTGAATCAGAACGGAGAGACTGTCCCTGTTGTTAACCGCAGTTCATTCCTTTTCCATGAGATAGTTCCGGTCTATCCGGATACTCTTTGCTGGATACGTGATTTTACTTATACATACAATGAACCTTACACCTATAAATATTTTTCCCATGTAGCATTCGATAACTATCCTGTTGTCGGGATTACCTGGAAACAGGCAAGGGCATTTTGTAACTGGAGGACCAGGTTAAGTAATGAATTCAGCAGCCGCCTGAACGAAAGTCCTGCACATGATTACCGATTGCCTACAGAAATTGAGTGGGAATATGCTGCCAGGGGAGGCCTGCAGAATAATATGTATCCCTGGGGCAGTTATTATGTCAGGAATGTACAGGGTTGTTTTGTGGCGAACTTCAAACCAAACAGGGGAAATTATGTTGCTGATAGTCCGACGACTACCACCACCATGCATGTAGGGCGGTTTGAGCCTAATAATTATGGATTATACGATGTGGCCGGGAATGTTGCAGAATGGACAAGCAGTTCTTTTTATGAAGTATCATATGACATAATGAATGACCTGAACTCAGAAATTCAGTATGAAGCAAAACCGGATGACCCTCCTGTGATGAAGAGAAAAGTTATACGGGGAGGATCATGGAAAGATGTAGAATATTTTATCCAGACATCTACAAGAACATACGAATATCAGGATACTGCAAAATCATATATCGGCTTTCGGTGTGTGCGTTCGTCATTTAAAAATGAGCTTAGTGCCAGATAGATTTCACAGAAATTTTGTAAAAAGATTTTTCAGAAATTTCAAATCCCCTGCAAGGTAATCATAGATTAGTTCTCTGCTCATTGAAGGTTTTGTCCTGCCATGTTCAGCCCCTCCTAAATCATATTCATAATGAATTGAAACCGGGGCATCAGTGCCTATAGATTTATATATCTCCATATAAGCATTAAAATCAACCATGCCACTACCCAGTGGAACACTTTTGGGTACCCACTTTTGATTGTTATTTTGTACCCATATAAAGTCTTTAATAGCAGTAGTCCTGATCCAGGGAGCTACAAGCCTCATGCCGTTAATCCAGGAAAATCCCCCTTCCACCATAGCATGCCTTACATCATATTGAATACCTGTAAATTCAGGATCCCTCTCTTTTAACAGCTGGTAGAGATCCCAGACCGGCCCTCCAACCCTAATGCCTGCATGATTTTGGTAATCTCCGTGTACTCCATATTCCCTGTTGAGCTTTTCAAGCTTTTCAATAGTAATTTTATGTGCATCAAGATTATCAGGTATACTTTTGCTATTATCATAATCAAGATAGCCCATACGGTAATATTTGATTCCGGAATCGGCCATTGTTTTTAAAACCGGCCTTGTAAACTTATCATCCGGATCGTTAATATTTGTTACTATCATATTTGTACCAATACCGGTGCTTCTCAGGGTTTGCACTGCTTTTGGCAGGTCAGTCTCAACATTTTCGGGGAGCACATGTCCTCCCGGCCTAACAGTAATATCTGCACCATCGAAGCCCAGTTTAGCCAATACATCTGCCATTTCCCGGTAATTTAAAAACTGGAGGCATTTTGAGAAGATATGTATCTGCCGATAATCCTCTGCTTTATTCATGGCTTTGACGGCGCCTGTTCCCAACGCAATGCCTGAAAGTCCGATTGTTGAATTTTTGATAAACTTTCTTCTTGAATTCATTGTGTTTAATTTATATGTTAAAGCTATAATAATTTTTATGCGCAGATATTTTTCTGCAGTAAAATTAAATTGGTGAATTGCAATTTAACAGATAAATATTAGCAAATGACAATATACAAAAAATTCAGAAGCTGATATTAATGCCGGATAAAACGGTAATACCAGGCATAGGATATCCGAGGTTGATGCTATACTTTTGGTCTGTCAGATTTTTTCCTGATGCAAAGAATTCAAAATTATTATTCAGTTTGTATGATACCATCAAATTAAGGAGAGAGTAATTTTCCTCTAATGGTAAAACAGGGTCTGTTGAAATATAAAGGCCTGAAATCTGTTGAAACGAAAGGTTTGCCCTTAATTGTTTATAATAGTAAGTGCCTTCAACAAACAGCTGATTTCTTGGGGCAGCAAGTCTGGGTCGGTCAAGATTAATATATGTATAATTTGAAGTCAGGTTAAAGTTTTTATGGATCCTGTAATTCAGTTCTGCCTCAATACCCTTATTCGTAAAGGAACCGCTGTTTTGTCTTTTTTCAGGAGGCGGGGGTGCATCGTTTGTCATCACTTCAATTACATTGTCACCTTCAATCAGAAAGAGAGTAAGCTCTGCCATCAGCCTCTTGTCTGAACTCTTTTTATTTACCCCCAGTTCATAGTTCATTAAACGTTCGGGTTTTAGTTCAGGGTTTGGGGCATAGAGGAATAATTCCATCAGTGAAGGATTTCTGAATCCTTTTGAAACAGAACCCTTTATTGTTGAATTACCCCCTGCAATCCAGGAAAAACCTGCTTGTGGCACAGTCTCCAGTCCGAAGATGTTATTATTTTCCAGCCTGATCCCCGCATTAAGGGTAAGTCTTTCAAATAGAATCTGTTGAAGATATGTGTAACCGGCAATATCCGTTGAATGATGCCATTTATCAGCACCCAGTCCCTTGCTGCCGATACCTGCCACAGTTTTTAAATCGGTTCCGACAGTAATGGTATTACCACTGAAAAGCCTTAATCCCTGGTATAGGCTTATTCCTGTATGATAATCTTCAGAGACCCATCCGTCAGAGAGATCATGAGTTCCAAAATTATAAAAGGCTATAAGTCCCCCCTCAACCTTTGAGAAATGATTTTTCACAGCCAGGGAAGTTTTCCCCCGGAGGATATCTATTCCAAAAAGAGCAGGATTAAAAACGGGGCCAGGATCCTGCGCATTGAAATCGGCAATGCTCACATCAGCAGTAATATTAAAATGTTTGGTGATATCATATCCGGTTTTAATATAACCATTAACTATTTTAAATTCAGAAGTATCCCGGTGGCCGTCTGTACGGTTATGGTTTATTGATGCAAAAATTTTAAACGGGCCTTTTTTAAATCCGCCACTTGCCATATATTTTTGTGTATTAAATGAGCCGTACGACAATTTTGCATTACCTGATACACCCTCCTTTGTTTGTTGTTTTGTAATAATATTGATAGCTCCAGCCATTGCATTTGATCCGTAAATAATTGAAGCCGGGCCTCTTATAACTTCAATCTTTTCCACATCTGAAGAAACATAAGAATCGGGTAACGGATGCCCGAAAATTCCCTGAAACTGCGGAT
>LSQX01207069.1_pt1 | contig 13607 bp, 4 predicted proteins | sample 654561 | NCBI WGS metagenome assembly LSQX01 (sample SAMN04489861, study PRJNA283612) | anaerobic digester metagenome | isolation source: 4 biogas reactors fed with cattle manure at either 37C or 55C with and... | place: Denmark: Kongens Lyngby | collected 2014 | reverse complement strand
AAGCATTCTCTGTGATACCCACAAGGCAGCCAGAAACAGCTTCAATGCCATGTTCCAGAGGGGCTGGTATAAATTCGAAGGTGTAGAGCAGCAAAAGCTGCAGCAGGCCCAGCAGCAGTTCAGCAACTACCTCGGACAGTTCCCATATCCTGATGTTCTACAGTAAGAGTGCATAGGATACCAACGATAGAGGAGGGCAGCAGAGGGGGTTAGTGCTTGCTTGACTCAGCACTATCCCCCTTCCTTATTCTCTGGGCCATTCTCTTGACCTGCTCCGGAGCCTATTTTGGAGTTCATTGACGGCTGGCGATTACGCTGCTGATCTCTCCGGCTAAGGGTAGAATCCGGCAGTAGGCTTCGTAGAGTTCTGCATACTGCCGGACCAGTTCCGGATCCGGTTCGTAGGTATATAAGACCCGGTAGGTCTCAGACAGGGCCTCGTGCTCATCACGGTATACTCCAGCCCCAAGCCCCCCTAACAGCGCAGCACCGAGAAGGGTAGATTCCTGCACAGCCGGGACTTCAATGGGCAGATTGAGAACTGCCGCTTTGATTTCCATCCACAACCGGTTCTTGGTCCCGCCGCCGATGGCCTGGATCTTTGAGATTTCTAGATCTAGGATTTCCTCAGCGCTCTGTAGGGTATAGGCAAACTCGCAAGCCAAGCCTTCAAGAATCGCGCGGACGTGGTCCTTCCTTGTGTGATATTCTCTAATTCCGAGGAAAGCAGCTTGGCTATGGGGATTGGTATCCGCAGGTCCCGGCCCCCTGAGGTGGGGAACAAACATTAGGCCTTGGGCCCCCACTGGAGATTTATAGGCTTCTTCCACCAAGATATCGTAAATACTGACCCCTCTTGCCTCCGCCAGGGACTGTTCCGGACTGCTAAACTCTCTTCTGAACCACTCCACACAGAGTCCTGAGGCATGTATGCCTCCCAATAGGTAGTAGGCACTATCCACCACGTGACACCCTACGTTAAATCCCTTGACGACATCGAAAGTCAACCGGGGAACCTTGGGATAGGCGGCAACTAAGCTCTCAGCAGTCCCCATGGAATCCAGTACTTTCCCCGGTTGAAAAACTCCTACGGCGAGGGCCCCACAGAGATGATCGTGGCCCCCGGTGCACACAGGCACACCTTGCTTCACACCAGTGCTCTGGGAAGCCGGGTCCGTCACTTGGCCCACTACTGTGCCGCCGGGATATGCCTCAGGCATCAGTTCAAGGTCTAAACCTGCAGCTTGGGCAATTTCCTCTGACCAGGCTTTGCGGTTAATATCAAACAGCATTGTCCGTGTAGCAATGGAGTAATCTGTGGCGAACTCTCCTGTCAATCGGTAGATAATGTAATCCATCATGCAGAGCCATTTCTTCGCCTTACACAAAACCTGCGGCTCGTGGATCTTGAGCCACAGGAGTTTCATGAGAGAATATATGTAGTCTGGTGAAAGGCCGGTGATTCTCCGGATGCGGCAGCCGCCAAAGGACTCCATCCATCCGTCGGCTACCTCTTTCCCTCGGGAATCATACCAGGCAATGATTGGAGTTAGAGGTTGGCCTCCGTCATCCAACAGAAGGCCCGCTTCGCCCATGCTGGCAATACCAATAGATAGAATTTCATCCTGCGGCTGCAGCATGGCGGTGATTTCCCGGAGCAGGCCGGAAACCCTGCCCCACAGTTCTTCTGGATCGTAAACAGCCCGACCTTCCCCAAGATCTCGGGCAGGCGTGCGGGCCAGCTTGACAGCAGCGGCTTCTCCCTGAAGTGTAAACAGCCCCGCCTTTAGGTGAGTAGTCCCTAAGTCCAATCCCAGCAGGTATTCCATTGAGCCACTCCCCCATCCCACATTGCTAACAGCTGGAATCCTCTAGTTGCAATCTTCCTGCTGGCCGGCGGATTTCCTGCTCCAATCAATTCAGGTTACAGACACGAAGTCATCGATATCGGTGATTTCCTCCACCTTGTCAGTCGTTTCCTTACCACCCATGATTACCGTTACCCGATGCTCACCGCCATCATCCCTGAGGGGAACCAGCTTCTCTGCAAGAGAAGTGCCGTCCAGGCGAACTTCAGCCACGCCGGTTTCGACTCCATCGGGATTCATCACGGTAATCTCATAAATGGTGGACCTAAATCGATACGTAATTGTAAACTGGTCCCAGCTGCTGGGTACGCAGGGGGCCACTGTAAAGTGCTTACCTCTTACCTTGAGCCCTAATATCCATTCCACTGCCACTTGGTACATCCAGCTAGCCGCACCGGTGTACCAGGTCCAACCGCCTCGCCCTGTATTAGGTGAAACTGCGGCCACGTCGGCGGGGACTACGTACGGTTCCACCCGATATTGAAGGGCACTGTTGTAGTCCAGGGCATGGTGGATGGGATTGACTAAATCAAACAGCTCTACAGCCCTGTCGCCTTGACCCAGTATAGCCTTGGCCATAATTACCCACATGGCTGCATGGGTGTACTGGCCGCCGTTTTCCCGTACCCCCGGTACATAGGAGCGGATATAGCCGGGATCGGGATTCATTTTGTCAAAGGCGGGAGTCAGCAGCAAGATGAGCTTATCTTCTTTGCGCACTAGATAGTCCCCTACTGCCCGCATTGCTTCCTGGGCCCGCTTGGGATCCGCTGCCCCCGAGATTACCGCCCATGATTGGCTAATAGAATCGATGCGGCATTCTTCGTTGCTGGCAGATCCCAGCGGTGTACCGTCATCAAAGTAAGCACGGCGATACCACTCACCATCCCAGGCGGTGTCATCAATGGCACGGGCTAAGCGCTTGGCTTCTCGCCTGTACCGACGGGCTCTTTCGCTGTCGTTATGGGCCTCTGCGATAGAGACAAATTGGGTCAAGATGGTGTAGAGGAACCAACCCATCCACACACTTTCCCCGCTGCCCTGCCAGCCCACTTTGTTCATACCATCGTTCCAGTCGCCGGAGCCCATCAGGGGCAGACCATGTTCCCCAAACCGGAGACTGCGGTCAATGGCCCGCCAGCAGTGTTCCAAAAGGCTGGCTTTTTCCGATGAGCGACGGGGAACGCCAAACCGCTCCTGTTCCTCCTGTCGTAGGGGTTCTTCTTCCAAAAACCCTACTTCCTCGCGCCAGATGGAGGTATCTCCGGTCACCTCAACATACTTGGCAGCAACCAAGGGGAGCCAGAGCAAATCATCGGCAAACCTGGTGCGGATTCCTTTATTGGAACCGGGATGCCACCAGTGCTGAACATCTCCCTCTACGTACTGTTGCGCCGCAGCCCGCAAGATGTGTTCCCGGGCAATCTCCGGTCGGGCAAGGAGAAGTGCCATACAGTCCTGCAGCTGATCCCGAAAGCCGTAGGCTCCACCCGCCTGATAGAAGGCGGAGCGTCCCCACATGCGGCAGGCTAAGTCTTGATAAATCAGCCATCGGTTTATCATGAAGTTCAACCCTCGATTGGGAGTATTTACCTGGACGACATTTAGTGTCTCATCCCACCATGCCCGAACCTCACTCAAGGTATGCTCCGCTTGGGCAGGCCCGCAGTGGCGATCCACCAGTTTTCTAACCTCATTGAGGCTATTTGCTTCTCCCAAAAGGAAGATGACATCCTTTTCCTCCCCTGGCTGAAGTTCCAAGCAGCCTTTAATAGCAATGCAGGGATCTAGGCCAGCTCCCACTTCGCCTGATAAACCAGAACCAGGAACCGCCATGCCCGCGGGGGTTCTCATAGTCCCGTGGCGGCCGATGAACTCCAGCCGATTGCCTGTGTAGCTGAAATCCTCCAGGGATGTAGCAGCAAAGGCAACGCGGTGACCGTAGATATTGTCTCGGAAAGAGTTACGAGCAAGCACCGCCCGACTGGCTTCGTCAAAGTCAGTGATGATCTGCTGTTCGGTAAGCTGCCGGTGCACCCCCAAAGTCACCTCGCAGTAGAAAGCCACAACCAACTTCCGAACAGCAGTACTGCTGTTCCTTAATCTCAACCTGTAAATCTTTACAGGATCCTGCAGGGGAACAAAGGCCCAGAGAGTCTGCTGAATCCCGTGGCTGTCGTGGAAGAATCGAGAATAGCCCTGCCCATGGGCGACAATATACGGCTCCCGCTCTCTAATGGGCGAAGCGGTGGGAGACCATAATTCACCGGTGTCTAGATCCTGTAAATACAAGGCCTCACCAGGTGGGTCCAGTACCGGATCATTGGACCATGGGGTCAATTTATTCTCTCTGCTGTTCTCCGCCCAAGTGTAGCCTGATCCCGATTCGGAGATTATGAACCCAGCATTGGGATTACTGACAACATTGATCCACGGTGCCGGTGTCGTCACACCCTCCCTCAAGAGAATGACATATTCCCGTCCATCGGCGGTAAAGCCGCCAAACCCGTTGAAGAACACCAGCTGCTCCTGGTATTCCTTTAGTTCATCTTCCATGGATATGGGGGCAGAGAGTCTGTCATCGGCAGCTTGCCCTTGGGGTTTATCGTAATCATCTAGAGCTGGCTCCAACTTCTCGGACTCTTTTGCTGCAGGAAAGAGCTTGCTGCCTTCCTCCTGAGCATTGGAGATTAGCTCTGGCTGTCGCCGTCGGGCCAACAAACCACGGCGGGATACACTAACCAGCCGACTGGGACGCTGTCTCGCCTTTTCCGCTAAGGAACCGGCACCAGCTCCAATCACCAGCCGGGCTGCCGCTTCCAGCAATCTGATCTCTGCTGGCGCCATGAGACTTGCTTGTTTGATAAATATACCACCTGGGCGATTTTCCTTTGCTTGTCCATGACAGCTGGTAATCAACTGTCGAACAAGATCCTGTACGTACTGCTCATAGCCGCCGGCTTCTTCATTGATGATCACCAGATCCACTGGAAACCCCTTCATCCGCCAGTACTCATGGGCTACCAAGGCCTGCCTTACAGTCTCTTCGTCTTTTTGAGACCGGATCTTGACTGCCATGATGGGGATTTCACCAGATATGCCTTGAGCCCAGAGGCCCTCCTGCCCCAATTTGTTGCCGGCGATCTGCTCCTTGCGGTGTTTTAGTTCCCTTTCATCCCCGTAGATCAGCGGTGCCGCCATGGTTTGGAAGAGGTGGGCTTCGCTTAGGGACAGATTCAGATACCTAAGCTCTACCTGGCTCCGAGCCCATGCTAAGGCAAAAGCCCGGTAAGATGCATCCGTTTCATGGTAAGCTTTAGCCAGGTTAACAGCCTCCTCCCGGGTCTTGGCAACGGCTGTTGAATAAACGAGGCGCACAGTCTTGCCCGGGGGAATGCGGATGCGACGCCGTAGGCACATGCATGGATCCAAGACTGCCCCTACCCGGCCCGATAGCCGTCCATCCACACCCTCAGGCCTGGATAAATCACCACCCCTGCCGATAAACCTTGACCGGTCGGTTTCATATTCCAGCTCTCCAACAGTATTGCCCTCCACAGCCACGGTGTGAACCAAGTACAGAGGCTGTTGGTTCTCGTGCCGAGGTCTGCGGTAAGCCAGCAAAGCATCGTAATCGGAGAGAAACTCCGTTTGCACAAAAAGATTGCTGAAGGCCGGATGGGCGAGATCAGCGGCCTCAGTATCTAGCACTACTTCAAAGAAGCTTGTCACCTCAATGAGGCGAGACTCCTGACTCTGGTTTGTCAAGGATATCCTCCGGACTTCAGCATTGTGCTCTGAGGAGACAGTCATCTCGAGCCTGGTTTTGATACCGTGATCCCAGCGGACGTATTCCGCCCGATCATCGGCAAATTCCACTTCATAGGCATCTGGTTTTGCTAGAGTCGGCTGATAGGTAGCAGACCAGAGATGGTCCTCTTTAAGATCCTTGATGTAGAAGAACATCCCCCATTGGTCCTTGACGCCGTCCCGGCGCCAGCGGTTCAGGGAAATACCTTCCCACCGGCTGTATCCCGAACCGGCTGTGGTGAGCATCACGGAATAAGCGCCGTTGGATGCCAGGAAGACATCGATTTCGTTCAAGTCGGCTAAGCTAAACCGCCGGGTAACCAAGGGGCCGGCATCCCTGGGCGTGGTAGGCACCACGGTATCCTCCTTTCGTTCCATGACAGACAGGTGTCGGGGCAGCCGCTCCTGCAGCAGCAGATCTGTAGCCTGTACATACGGATCGCTGTGAAAGCGCCGCCTCATGATATCAGCCTGCAAGCAGTTGATAAGAGCTAGAAGGCTCATGCCTAAATGGTGGGCCATGTACATCCGCACAATACTGCCGGTTTCACCCCGAGAAACCCGATCAGGGGTGAAATCAATGGCCTCATACATCCCGTACTTCCCGTTGAGCCCCCGTTCAGCCAGTTTTTTCAGGTTTTCGCAAGCCTCTGCCGGATAAACCATCAGGGCCAAGAAGGTGGCATAGGGAGCAACCACCAGGTCTCGGGCAAGCCCTCGTTTGAGTCCAAGGCTAGGTACACCAAAGGCTTGATACTGATAGTGGAGCTGTACATTTAGGGCGCTGAACCCGCATTCTGATATGCCCCAGGGTGCTCTGTGCCTGCGGGCATAGGCTATCTGCTCTCTGACAGCGGCCCCGCAGGCCTCAGCCAACAACGTGTTAGGATAGCAGTGCATGATCAAAAGAGGCATGAGATATTCAAACATGGTCCCGCTCCAGGATACAAGGGTGCGGCTTTCACCGGCCCGAACCATAGCCCTTCCTAGCTGGAACCAATGCTTTTGGGGCACATCCCCTTTGGCAATGGCTACAAAACTAGCTTGACGGGCTTCAGATGCCAAGAGATCATAATAAGATCTTGTCAGCCGCTCCTCCTCCAGGCTGTAGCCTATGGAAAACAGCTGACGTTTTTCATCGTAAAGCTGCCTAAAATCAGTGGCCTCTACCAGCTCTTGGATAGTCTCCGCCAATCGATAGCACTCCTTGGTCCAATGGGCGGCATTTTTCATGGACTGAACTAACGCACCGCGAACTTTCTCCAACCACTCTGTAAGCTCGGCTTTCTCTTGGTTCTGATCCTTTGGGATCAACGCGGCAAACTGCCTTAGCTCCTCCAAGGCTCTTCTATACAAACTGGGAAGCTCCAGCAGCGACGTTTTGGTATCCAGCACCCGCAGGAAACTGCACCAGCGCTCATATCCGTGGGAACCAATGGTCTCTTGCGTCATGACCGGTGGTTCCTCGGTCAGCAGCAGCACCCAAGGGAACATCACTTCGATCTCCTGACGGTACGCTCCAAGCATGTCTGCCAACCGCATGGTCCAGGAATGCCGGAAACGGTCTGCATGGTTGTCGGCCCGTTCCGACTTAACTAAATGGCTAAGTCTGTTTTCAAGATTCTTTAGAGCTGTGTAAGCTCGGACAGCGCTGGGAACGTGTCTAGCCTCGGCTTTAGGAGCTGTCTCTGATTCTTTAGAGAATTGGGCCATGGCCTCCGCCGAAGGGCCAGTTTCTCCCCTCACCTCTAGACTCATCAACGTGAAGGTATCCTTTAGACCTGACCGCCAACGGCCGAGATCCAGCAATGGTTCAGTTAAGGTCTCCAGCAGTCCCTGCCTGAGGGTAATCAAATAACCCACTAGATTTCCGCTGTCCACCGCCGAGATGTAGAAGGGCCGCAGCGGCCGGAGGCTGCGGGTATCGTACCAGTTGTAAAGGTGACCGTGCCATTTTTCCAGCCTCTCTATGGTGCCGATGCTCCGGGCTACCCGCTCTAGCATTTCTCGGATGCCAATATAGCCTAAATCCCGGGCCGCCAAAATTGACAATAGGTAAAGGCCGATATTGGTTGGTGACGTCCGATGGGCGATGGAGGCCTTGGGCGCTTCCTGATAATGATCCGGCGGCAGCCAGTTATCGCCCTCACCCACGAAATCCTCGAAATACCTCCAGATCTGACGGGCATAAAGCCGCAGTTGTGTCCGATCCTCAGCCGTAACCGAAGCAGCAGGATCTGTAATGGGGCGGCTGACAGCATCAGCTATCCAAGGAGATGCCAACCACAGTATAACCAGGGGTGCTGCCAGTACAAGGTTCTCCGGCCGAATGAATACAACTGACGCCAAGAACAAGACAGCCAACAGCTGGCCAGGCCACATCCGCAGCCAATATCCCTGCCATCCCCCCGACAGCCGCTCTTCCAAGTCGGCAGCAGTTACCCACTCCAGAAGATGCCGGCGGGTAAAACGCACTCTGATGATGGTCCGCACCACAGCATCCAGCATCAGATAGGCCTGATACGGCAAGAAAGTCAGGTTTAGAAACGCCTGCCAAGCCTGTTTTCTTGAATCTGACACCATGGTCCACACGTGACCGAGGAAGCGGTTGCCCCGGGGAACACCCAACAAATCGGTGACAATCATCATCAGCCAGGGAAAAAGAACTACTAAGCCGGCAAATCCCAGATATACCAAAGGAGTACCGGGAAAGACTGTCAACCCACCGGCAATCATGGCCAGCAAAGAAGGAGCGATCAGACTTCTCCGCAGGTTGTCGAAAATCTTCCAGCGAGAAAGTGCCGACAGGGGATTGAGCTCTGCAGCTGTTCCTTTAGTCCCAGTGGGAACTGTCCGGAAAAGCCAGGGAAGCAGTTGCCAATCGCCCCTCACCCAGCGGTGAAGGCGAAGGGCGTAAGCATCATACCGGCTGGGGTAGCCGTCAATCAACTCGATATCCGTGGTTAGTCCCGCCCTGAGATATGAGCCTTCTAAGAGATCATGGCTCAGCACGGCGTTATCAGGGAGCCGCTCACCCAAGACCGCGTTAAAGGTGTCGACATGGTAGATCCCTTTCCCTGTGTAGATCCCTTCACCAAAGAGATCCTGATAGACATCAGATACCGCGGTTGTATAAGGGTCAACCCCGCCGTCGCCGGCAAACACTCTGGTAAATAAACTGCGGGCAGTGGAGGTTGCCACGATGTTGATCCGGGGCTGCAGCAATCCGTATCCCCGCACAACCCGGCGCTGGGTTTGATCTAGCACTGGGCGGTTCAGGGGATGCATCTGGGTACCGATCAGCCGCCGGGCTGCATCCCTGGGCAGACCGGTATCGGCATCTAGGGTGATTACATACTGTACATTCCGCAGATAATCGGGGAGTTCGTCGACACAATAGGTCGTATCTCGGGCACCTCTAAGCACGCGGTTGAACTCCTCTAGCTTGCCCCGCTTGCGTTCCCAAGCCATGTAGCACCCTTCCGACTCGTTCCACAACCGGGAGCGATAGAAGAAGTGAAAGATGGGCCTGTCTTCAGCGTATTTTTCATTAAGCTCCCTAATTCGCTCTTGAGCAGCCTTGAGGATCTCATCATCCTCAGGAAGCTTTTCCTGAGGGGCATCTGCTAAATCCCCCAAGAGGGCAAAAAACAGGTTGCTGTCTTGATTGGCTAAATAATAGACTTCTAGGCGATCGATCAACTGATGCGCTCTCTGCTTATCAGGCAGAAGGGCGGGGATCACCACTATAGCAGCATGGTCGTCAGGAATGCCGTGACGCAGTTCACACTTAGGCAGCATCCGAGGAGGTACCAAGGTTGTAATGATCCCGTGTACCACCCGTACGGCTAAATCGCTAGCAAGAATCATGGTAACTATCAAACCGGCGATGACAGTTGAGAAACCCGCATTACCGAAGTAGGGGTAGAGCCATCTTGTGAGCAAGAGGGTTAGCAGCGCAATGGACCCTAGGTATAGCCCAAAGCGATACCGGCCAATACTTCTCCTCAGCCTCCTTTGCCAGGTTAAGGGCCGTCCCAGCCTGCTCAGCAAGATTTCATAACCTTCATCGACGAGATAATAGCCAACATGGCGTTTCCAGAATTCCCGGCTGTCAGCAGGAATGCTGCTTGCGCACATGACAGCTTGCCTCGCCACTTGCAGTTCGGAAATACCCAATGAGCGGGCAACTTTCTCCACCCGATGTCTGTACATATCGCGGCTGGCGCTGTCCATGACAGCGTAGGTGCCGTCGGGATCTGTCTGCAGGATCCGTTCTACATGGCTCAAGCGTTCAAAGGACTCCGTCCAGTCAATGGCAGCCAGTGTCCGCAGACTGTTGATGGCATTCCTTACGGAGATTTCCCGAGCTGACTGCCGCTGATGCTCGAGATGCACTATCTCATCGGCAGAAGTACCTATGGCAGCCAAACGCTGATCTAGCCATTCTGTCAAGGGAGCTGCGTCAGTTCCTTCATTGCGCAGGCGGTAAAGCAGCTCAGTGGCAAAAGTTGCACTAACCCGCCGGAGAGAGCGGGCCCTGACTGCCACTAAGTCCTCTAGGTCCAGGGAATTGGTCCTGGCTTCTTGCAAGATACTGGTCAGCCAATTGGCAGCTTCTTGCCTCTCCTTTTGGGTGTTGAGAACCTGCAGAGCAAGATATTTAAGGTTTTCCGTTAGTCCTATGCGGATAAAAGTAGGTATGGCCCAGATCTCACCAATGGTGAGAGGCGCCACTGATTGGTAAGCCGCAAAGAACCTTTCGATGGTTTCTACATCTATGCGGTTGTCGGAATGGGAGATCAGTTCCAGGGCCAAGGCATATACCCGGGGATATCCCTGCATGCGGCCGTTGGCCAATTTGGGAAGCTCCCGGTAATATCCAGTTGGCATGCTTCCCTTTAGGTCTCGGATGCCGGCACTGATGACGTAAAAATTGTCCAGAAGCCATTCCGCAGCAGGAGATGGACTGTAACCATCCCGCACTGCCCGAGAAATTTCATCATATACCCTGTGTAATACCTGGCTAGCAGCTTCGGGGTCCGGCAGACGTCGGCCTCGACGGCCGGCCTCGGATGAAACCCGGTGTCTGGTTGCCAGCTCCCGGGCATGCTGTTCTAGCTCATTGATTCCCAGGAGGGCGTCGGTTATAGCCTCCACTGGCAGTGGTCGTTGGATCAGCTGACGCACCCGCAGCGCACCCAGACCCAACACCAGCACTGCAGCAATCAAGAAGATGTTCTCCAGCACCAAGTCGCGTACCCCCATAATGGGCCGACCGAAAGTCCCACGATCGGCGGCATACGTATTTGGGAGCAATCCAAGCTGATTTCTTGAATAGCTCCCAGAACATGCCGAGTACTAGTCTTTCACATTGTTGGACTGATTAAACCTCCTAGGTTGAACCAACTGCTCCCTGGATGACTCTTGAGCTAGACTGAAAAGTCCAGCCACTGCAGCACCGGTGTAAGGTCCACTTGACCATCCACTACCTGTTCTAGATGGTGAGCATCTCGGATGGGTTGAGCTAGGAATACCCGAGTGGCCCGCTTTCGTCCCATACCTGGAATGGCCTCCAGCTGCGCCACACTAGCCCTGTTAATGTAGAAGGGAACGGGCAAGCCCGTCACCGAGCGATAGCCGTGTTCAATGATTCCCACATCGAGGATGGTACCCACCGTTATCTCCCCGGGAATGCCTACGAGAATCGGATACGATCCCAGCTGCCTGCCAAAGCTGACTTGACCTTTTACTTCTTCAATGTGCACGTTGCGAAGGATGGTACCGTTGGGAAACACCCGCCGCAGCATCGGTTTGTTGATTTCCTCGTTGACTTTGTCCTTATAGGCCTGGAAGCGGCGGGCATCGATGCGGACTGGCTTATAGCCCCCAACAGGGAGTACCTGGCGGATATTGATTCGCCTCACCATGAGTCCTTGGTCCATAAGGTTTTGTAAGTATCGAAAATTGATTTCCAACGTCTCGGGTCTTTCCCCTTGCAGCCCGTGGAGAAAATTGAGGCCGGGCAAGAGCTTAGGGATACCAGCTTCGCGACGGCCGCCAATTTCATTCATTAATCGAACAGCAGCGAGGGTCTCCTCCGGAGTAGTCTCAACCCGATTGGCAGCCAAGACCGCTGGATCCGCTGATTCCAAGCCGAAGGCTGCTACATCACCTGGCGTATTATACCGGCAGATAATATCAATCACTTCTGCAGCCAGCTCAGGATCCCGCATGATGCTGGCAGGGTTGGCATTATCCATATGCAAAACCGCCAGATTCGGCGCCGCCTGCCTGATCCCCTGATACAGATCCCGCAGCACCGCCGGCTGGGGATAGAGCTGGCCATCCCGAGCAGCAGCCCCGTAGAGGAAGAGATCCGATTGACATCCCAACCGGAAGTATCTGTTGCCGAAGCCGACCAGAGCTTTTACCTCCGCGATTATATCCTCGACCCGTCTCTGGTACCGGACTTGCTTCTTGCCTTCACTGCAAAAGCTACAGTTCTCCCGGCGGGGACATCCCCTATATGTCTCCAGCTCACAGACGACATATGGAAAAGACGGGTGGCGGGTAGTAAGCTCCGCCCCTAGGACGGCGAACCGGGCAATCCGCTCTGTCCATTCCGTCCCAGCGTTGAGGTCAGGAACCCTCGGGCCGCCGAATATTTCCTGAAGCGAAACAGCAGCGATTTCTCCACAGGTCATGCTGACACCTGGAATCTTCTCGCCACATAGGGTAATAGGACCTCCTAGGATTAGCGGCACCGGGGCGATGGCTGAACCAAGTTCACTGATTTCACGACTGGAAATTGGTCTGCCGCCTAAATAACGGCCGGGGACAGTGGCCCCGGCAATCACAACTACTGCATCGGCACCCTTGGCGGCATCTAGATAGTGGGCCCGCCTCTGTCGCCATTGATCAATGGTGGCAAATGTGATGCTGCTTGCCGGTATGCCCAAATCCAGCAGCGCACCATAGGCATAGCGCACATGGGGTGATATATAGGGCGGAACCCCTAGACAGGACGGTTCATCCAGATAACCATCGAGCAGGACTATTTTGAGTTTCTCCGGCTTTCTAGTCCAGGCCATGGCCCTCACTCATTTATACCGCTGCTCCCAAAGAAGCGGATCATATGGAGCGCGTCTGTTGGGACAATTCTCCCGGGAACACAGCTGGCAGTTTTCGTAGGTGACCTGGGTGGAATAGCGAATTCCCGATACCGACTTAGCCGGAACCATAAGATAGCTGTCTGTCAGCTCTACTCCAATGCCCTGAAAAGGATCGCCAATCAGACTAAAGAGCTTAGGCTGTTCGCTGATGGGCCAGTCCTCAAGGGAACCGGGATTCATGGACGCGGTTGTGCCTAATCCATATGCTTCCGTTAAGCGAGCGATAAAATCATTATAAGCTGTACCCAATATGAATTCCTTGATTTGATCAGCCCAGTACTGCTCAAGCATTCCCTCAACGCCGTTGGACCACTCATCCAATTCTCTTCCGGCGGTAACCACGTAGGGAAAGACCCGGTGCACCTCATCGAAATTCACCCGCAGAACTCGGCTTTTGAATCGAAAACCATCGATGATAACATAGTCGTGACCTTTATCATCAATAAAGGCTTCCTTAAATATAGCCTTGGGTTTAGCTACCTTCATTGCTTCCTCTATTAAGCCGAGGACTGTCTTCGCATCGTCACTAGCCTCATCCAGCCTTAATGACCGCAAGAGGCTTGCGCTGTTTATGTCGAACTTGAGGTCCGACATAATGATTGGCTTCAATTTAGAATCCCCCTCTGCTGCCGGCGTTTCTCCATTTCTCTACCATTGTTGGCACGACTCTTTCTTGAGATCTATTATATCCACCCGGGTCAATTCCTGCTCTCTAAATCGGAAGGTGTTGGTATTAGTTCTTATGAACATGAAG
>LSQX01026462.1_pt3 | contig 13609 bp, 7 predicted proteins | sample 654561 | NCBI WGS metagenome assembly LSQX01 (sample SAMN04489861, study PRJNA283612) | anaerobic digester metagenome | isolation source: 4 biogas reactors fed with cattle manure at either 37C or 55C with and... | place: Denmark: Kongens Lyngby | collected 2014 | reverse complement strand
TTCCGGCCCGGGAGCCGCAGCCCATACCAATATTCTTTATGGCTCCGCCAAAACCAGTAAGTTCATGGCACTTAAAATGGCTCATGACCACCATGGCATCAGCATGATAGGCAGCGCTGCCGATGTTAACCTCCTTGAAGTGTTTACCCGGTACAGGCACTTTGACATAGTCCTTGCCGGTCAAACCGTCAGCGATTATGAGCGGCGCTCCCACCACTGCATAATCAAACCCATTACGAATGGCAGTCTCCATGTGTTCCACTGAGTTTTGCCTGGTCCCCACATAAAGGGTGTTGGCGTCGGTTAGGAAAGGACGTCCGCCATAATCCTTGACCATATCAACCGCCCGGCGTACGAACGGCGGCCTGATGTAAGCCATATTGCCGGTCTCACCAAAATGCAGTTTCACCGCCACCAGATCCCCCGGCGCAACCGCCCTTTTCAAACCGGCATTCTTCAGCAGTCTGGTTACCTTGTCCAGCAGACTGGTACTTCCGGTCCTTAGGTTGCTGAACCAAACGACAACTGCCATATTCCTCTCCCCTCATCAAGAAGCCGGGCTAAACAGCCCGGCTTTGCTCTTTTCCCTTCACTTTTATCTGCCTAGTTCGATGTACCTATCCTCAACAAAATAGCTGATTACAAAGCTGAACAAGCTTAAGACGGCAGCGCTCAGAATCGCCCAGCCAAATCCATGTATATCAAACCCCTTAACCGTGACCGAGGTCAACCATAACATCAGACCATTTATCACGAAGGTAAACAAGCCTAGGGTAACAATGTTCAGGGGCAAGGTCAATATTAGCAGCACCGGCCTGATGATCGCATTGAATAGGCCCAGCACAAGAGATCCTACAATAGCCCCCCATACACTGACCTCAAACCCGGTTAAAAGGGCTGCTGTCACAATTATCGCTAGAATGTTCAGAATCCACCGTAAAACCCAACCTGGCATCGCCACCCGCTCCTTTCCTTGATGTTAAATATTTGTTTCCTGCTATGGGCTTAGTCTTATCATAAGCAATTACGCCAAAAATGCCTATTAATTTCAAGCCGATTTCGATATTATTTCCCGGGAAATAATATTTTTCCCGACATTTACCCATAAAAAGAGCCACTTTTTCCAAGCTTCACGGTCAAGACTGATGGAAATGGGTGTATATCCGCTCGGCGATCGGTTTGTTCACCCCCGGTACTTGACCCAACTCCTCCCGGCTGGCGGTCTTGATCCTAGCCACTGAGCCGAAGTGCAGCAAAAGCGCCTGTCGGCGTTTCGGACCTACCCCTTCGATATCATCCAACGCCGAACGGATGGTCTGGCTTCCCCGCCGCTGGCGGTTGTATTGGACTGCAAACCGATGGGCTTCATCACGTAATCGCTGCAACATCTGCAGCCCCTCATGGCGGCGCGGCAGGCGCAACGGATCACGGCGGCCGGGCCAGTAAAGGGCCTCCTCCCTCTTGGCCAGTCCCAATACCGGGATTTCTACCCCCAGGTCCTCCAGGACCAAGCGAGCCGCATTAACCTGCCCCAATCCACCGTCGATTAACAACAGATCCGGCTCGGGCAGAAATGCCGGGTTGCCCTTGCAGGCTTCCTCCAAGCGACGGCGCAGAGCCTCACTCAAGGATGCAGTGTCGTTGTTCTGTTCGGTTTTGATCTTGAAGCGCCGGTACGCTTTTTTGTCGGGCCTGCCCAAGGTGGCCACCACCATCGATGCCACGGTTTCCCGCCCTCCCAGATGGGAAACGTCAAAGCACTCGATCCTTTGGGGAACTGCCTCCAGGTCCAAGGTGTGGGCCAACTCCTGGAGGATTCGCTGGTTCCGGCTATCGTCCAGCATTCTCTCTTCCCACAAGAGGCGAGCGTTTTCCATAACCATCTCCAATAAGCCATGTTTTTCGCCTCGTTCCGGCTTCCAGATCCGGCAGCGTGACCCGTGCACCTCTTTCAACCAAGTCTGCATCAATCCAGTATCGGGAGGAAGCAGGCTGACCAATATCTCCGCAGGTATATCCTGGTTGTCGGCATAATACTGTTTGATAAAAAACTCCACAACCTCATCATCAGCTTCATCAATTACCCGCTTGAGCCAGAATGTCTCTTTGGCCACAATCTTCCCAGCCCGGAGCTTGAACACCAGAGTCAACTTGTGTTGTTCCCCGCCGATCATCCCTACGATGTCCATATCATAGGACTGATCTGTACACACCTTTTGTTTCTCCGTCAATACCTTCAAAGCGCTGGCTTGGTCCCGGAGTCGGGCTGCCTTTTCAAACTCCAGGTTGGCAGCCGCCTCTTGCATTTCGGCAGCGATCTGCTCGGTCAACTGCTGTCCATTACCGTCCAGAAAGGAAACGATTCCGTCGACCAGGCGTTGGTATTCCTCTGTTTCTACTTCTCCACTGCAGGGGGCCAGGCACTTGCCCAGATCGTGGTTGAGACAAGGTCGGCGGTTATTCATGCTCTTGCAGGTGCGCAAGGGAAAAATCCCCGTTATAACCTTGACCGTCTCCCGCAACAGTCCAACCTCGGCATAAGGTCCATAGTACCGGGAAACCTTGTCCTTCTTTTCACGCACAATACAGAGACGGGGAAATTTCTCGGCGGTGATTTTGAGGTAGGGATAGCTCTTGTCGTCTCTCAGGTCAATATTATAACGAGGCTGATAGGCCTTGATCAGATTGCTTTCCAGGATCAGGGCCTCCACTTCGGTTCCGGTAACTATATAGTCAAAATCGCCCACCTTGGCCATCATCGCCCGCACTTTGGGATCCATGCCTGCCGGGCTCTGGAAATAGGAGCGCATACGGCTGCGCAACACCCGAGCTTTGCCTACGTATATCACTCGGCCTTCCTTGTCCCGATATAAGTATACCCCTGGCTGCAGGGGAACGTTTTTCAGCCGGTCCTTCATAACTTGATCCGCCTCACTGGATTTAAGACTATATCCTATATTTTCGGAAACCAACCAGAGCCGGGTCGGTCTCTCTAGCAGGTGCCAACAGCCCTTCCCCGCTGGGAACCACCAGTCTGGCACGGCCATCCTCGAATGCGAAGCCGCCGCTGAATTTAACCGGTTGGGTCCATATTTCATCCGATATAACCTCAGCCCTGGCCTGTTCCACTTGCACATTCGAAACCGTCGGGTCCAGTCTGGCGATCAATTCTAAAAGGATTGCTTCCATATCCCGGCCGGCCGGAGGCTGGGCCACCCTTTTCAGTTCCGCCAATCTTCCGTCGGCACTAATATAGGTCCCGGTTGTCTCCAGGGGGGTTGACGACGGCAATACCACATCAGCCCTGGCGGCAGTGGCAGTCAGGGATGGACTCAACACCACCAGCATATCTAGTCCGTCCAGGTCTTCAGCCCTCATTACCCCGGCTCCGACGGGATCCTCTCCAATTATAACCACCCGGTTGGTCTCACCCGATCGGATGGATTTTATCACTTCGCAACCGTCTTCAGCAAAACCCGCCTGACCGGTCCCGATCCGGTTGCCTCCCGGCGTTATAATAATTATGCCATTACCGGATGTGCCAATTTTTCCGGTAATCAGGGCTAGGTCCGCCAGCCAGGTGACCCCGGCTGCGGTTATCCTGAAACCATCGGCAATTATCATAGCCCGGCGGGCCTGCCCATACATTCGGGCCACTTCCCGGGCATCGTCCGTGGGGGTAACCGCTGCCAGCTGCTGGTGCAACTGATCATATCCGACCGTGAATTCATCGATGAAGTCTTGATCGATCCAACCTCCGGCAATAATGGCGGCTGCCATCTGGGTTATTAACTCATTGCCGGTGGGAGTTATTTTCAGGGCAGCGATATCATCCACCAGTGTTGCCTCATCACTGACCACGATCAGTTTGACCCCCCTTTTCACCGCTTGGCGCACCTTGACTGGCAGCACCTGGTTCTCATTGAATGACCCTACCAACATGATTACGTCGGTCAATTCCATCTCGTCCAGGCGGTTGGTGGAAATATTTCTGCCCAACACCGCCTGCAAACCGCGTCCCGGGTCATTGCTGAAGCTGGCCAGGCACGACTCACCCAGGCTGCGGCCCAAAAATGCGGCCAGGACCGCTTCCTCACAGGTCAGGGAGGGTGAGGCGGCGATGGCATTCTCTCTGGAACCAGTCTTTTTCAAACCCTCGGCGGCGGCGGCCAGGGCTCCTTCCCAACTGCTCTCCTGCAGCCCACCATCTCTTCTTACCAGGGGGCGGGTCAAACGATCGCGGCTGTATTCGCCGAAACCAAACCGGCCCTTGGCACATAGTATCCCATTATCCCGGGGCAGCATTCTGATCATCATATCCCCGCAGCTTTCCGCCGCCCCGTGGCAGCCCAATCCGCAGAAGGAACACACCGTGGCGGTCTGTTCTGCCCTGACCGGCACATTCTTGGGCTGGGGGTAACGTTCCAGCAAAGCCCCGGTGGGGCAAACCGCCACACACTGCCCGCAGCTGATGCAGGAGCTGTCCTGGAGGGGCAGGCCGAACTCTGGTTCCACCACAGTCTCAAAACCGCGTTCCACCAGTCCCAGGGCATTTATGCCCATATACTCGTCACAGAAGCGGACACATAGTCCGCACAATATACACTTGGCCGCATCCCTTTCGATTAAGGGATGGGGGTCTGGTTCAACCTGCCGGTGTTTCTCTCCCTGCAGGTACCCGGGCTGGGCTCCGTACTGGTTGGCGTAGGCAATCAACTTGCATTCGAACCAATCCCGGCAGCCGCATTCCAGGCACCGGCTGCCTTCTTCACGGGCCTCTGCCTCGGTCATGCGCCCGGCTACCTCGGTGAAGTTGGCGCTTCGCAGGGTCGGGCCCACCGGCTCTATGGCCACCCGCTCTACCGGTTCGATGGCGGCGAAGTCATCCCGGCTGACAGTCTTCTCTACCAGGAAAGGGGTACGCAGGGGCTTAATCTCGCCCGCCAGGTAGCTGTCTATTACGCCTGCAGCTTTCTTGCCCTGCCCCATAGCGGCTACAGCGATACCAGGACCGGTCACCCCGTCCCCGCCGGCAAACACCCCGGGCAGGTTGGTCATGAAGGTATGGTCGTCGACAGCGATGCTGTGCCATTTGCTGGGCGCAACCCCTTCGCAGCCGGTCATGTCCACCTGCTGGCCGATGGCGGCAATCACGTTGTCTATTTGGATAATCTCCTCGGCGCCTGCGATGGGCACCGGGGAACGGCGGCCGGATGAATCCCGTTCACCCAGCTGCATCTTCTGCATGCGGATGGCGGCTGCTTTACCATTGACAGCCATTATCTCGATGGGAGCCATGAGGAAGCGGAAGTCAATTCCTTCCTCCATGGCTTCATGGATCTCCATATCCTCGGCCGGCATCTCTTCCCGGGTGCGCCGGTAGAGTACCATTACTTCTTGGGCTCCCAGCCGGACGGCGGTCCGGCTGGCATCCATGGCCGTATTGCCGCCGCCTACCACCGCTACCCGATCACCCAGGGTTACGGGTTTGTGCAGGGCCACATCGCGCAGGAAGTCGATCCCGCCGATGACCCCCGGCAGATCTTCGCCGGGGCAGTTCATCTTGGAGTAGCGCCAGGCCCCGATGCCCAAGAAGACGGCATCGTGTGTCTCCCGCAGTTCTTCCAGGCTGATGTCTTCACCCAGTCTGGTATTGGTTCTAATAACCACCCGCATGGACCTGATGATATCGATCTCCTGGTCTAAAATGCGTTTGGGCAGGCGATATTCAGGGATGCCGTAACGCAGCATCCCCCCTGGCTGGGGCATGGCTTCAAATACGGTTGTTTCATGCCCCTCCACGGCCAGGAAGTAGGCGGCGGTCAAACCGGCCGGGCCGGAACCGACGATGGCCACCTTCTTGCCGGTGGGGGCTTTTATCTCCGGTACGAAGGCATTGCCGCTGTATAGATCGAATTCGCCGGCAAATACCTTGAGGGCAGCGATGGCTACCGGGGCCTCCACCAGTTGGCGCCGGCAGGCGGTCTCGCAGGGGTGGGGGCACACCAGGCCGATGCTGGTGGGCAGGGGCAATTGCTCCTTGATCACCTTAAAGGCTTCCAGGTATTCCCCATTGGCAATCAGGCCCACGTATCCCTGGCAGTCGGTTTCTCCCGGACAGGCTTTAACGCAGGGAGGCCGGCAATCCCCTACATGGTCGGACAGCATTAGTTCCAGGACGGCTTTGCGGGCAGTCCGAACCCGGGCATTGGCAGTGTCGATCTTCATGCCGGGTGCGATCTCAGTCGCGCAAGCCCGCTGCAATTTGGCCATCCCTTCGATCTCTACCATGCAGATGCCGCAGCCGCCGAAAATCTTGAGTCGTTCATCGTAACACAGGGTGGGGATGTCGATGCTGTGGTCCCGGGCGGCCTGCAGTATGGTCTGCCCTGGCTGCCCATTTATTTCCCTGCCGTCGATATTTATCTTAATCATGGATTTGTCCCCCTAGCTCACGCTTACCGCACTCCACTTGGAAGGGCATACTTCCAGGCAGGTGCCGCATTTGGTGCACAGATTCTGGTCTATGACATGGGGTTTTTTGGCTTCCCCGCTGATGCAATTGACCGGGCATTTCTTGGCACACAGGGTGCAGCCCTTGCATTTGTCGGCTTCGATATGGTATGTGATCAGGGCCTTGCATTGTTTGGCGGGGCATTTTTTGTCATGAATATGGGTTTCATATTCCTCCCGGAAATACCTGATGGTGGTCAACACCGGATTGGGGGCGCTGTTGCCCAGTCCGCACAGGGAGCCTTCCATTATCTGCTGTCCCAGCATCTCCAGCAGTTCTATGTCTCCTGGTTGGCCTTCTCCGGCGCACAATCGCTCCATGATCTCCAGCATGCGCTTGGTGCCGATCCGGCAGGGTACGCATTTGCCGCAGGATTCGTCCTGGGTGAAGTTCAAGAAATAGCGGGCCAGGTCCACCATGCACGTGGTTTCGTCCATCACCACCATGCCTCCGGAGCCCATGATGGCGCCGGTGTTTTTTATGGATTGGTAGTCCACCGGGGTGTCCAGCAGGGCTTCGGGTATGCAGCCCCCGGAAGGTCCGCCCAACTGCACGGCTTTGAATCTTTTGTCGTCCTTGATCCCCCCGCCGGGCCCATAAATGATCTCCCGCAGGGGCATGCCCATGGGGACTTCCACCAGTCCGCCCCGTTTGATGCGACCGGCCAGGGCAAACACTTTGGTGCCTTTGCTGTCTGCGGTGCCCATGGCGGCAAAGGACTCTCCCCCGTTGGCGATTATCCAGGGTACATTGGCCAGGGTCTCGACGTTGTTGATGTTAGTGGGTTTATCCCAGTAGCCTCGCTGGGAGGGGAAGGGGGGTTTGAGCCGGGGCATGCCTCGCTCTCCTTCCAGGGAGGCGATAAGGGCGGTTTCTTCTCCGCATACGAAGGCTCCCGCTCCCTGCTTGATGGATATGTCAAAGGAGAATTTACTGCCCATGATTTTGTTGCCCAGCATGCCTTGGGCCCGGGCCTGTCCGATGGCTTTGCCCAGTCTTTTGATGGCCAGGGGGTATTCGGCCCGGCCATAGACGATACCACTAGTGGCCTCGATTGCATAGCCGGCAATAATCATCCCTTCCAGCACTGCATGGGGGTCTCCCTCCAGCAGACTGCGGTCCATGAATGCGCCCGGGTCTCCTTCATCGGCGTTGCATATCAGGTATTTGATGTCTCCCGGTTCCTGCCGGGTGGCATTCCACTTGAACCAGGTGGGAAAGCCGGCCCCCCCGCGCCCTTTCAAACCGGAGATCTTGATTTCCTCGATTACCTGCTGGGGGGTCATCCGGGTAAGGGCTTTTTGAAGGGCCTGGTACCCTCCTCTATCGGTATAGTCCCGGATGGATTCAGGATCGATGATGCCGCAGTTGCGCAGGGCTATGCGGACCTGCCCGGCCAGGCAGTCATTAGGCTCCCGGTCGGTGGCGATGCGGTATTTCTCCAACGCTGCGCCGCTCATCTCGGCCACCACTATCTCCCGGGCGGTATCCACGGTCACATTGCCATAGGTATTGATGCTGCCATCCTGGTGGATGACATCCACCAGGGGCTCGTAATGGCACATGCCGATGCATCCGGTTTGCTGCAGTTCCCAGCCCAGCCCCTCCTCTTCAAAAGCAAAGGCCAGGGCTTCTTTTACCAGCAGGCCTCCGGCGGCGATGCCGCAACTGCTTAAGCCTATCCTCACGATCATGCTCCCACCTCTTCCCGAGACTGTTCTTCTTGTTTAAGTATTCCCCTGATGACCTTACGGGCCTGGTCCGGGGTCAGCGGCCCATAGGCCTGCCCGTCGATCATCATCACCGGGGCCAAGCTGCAGCAGCCCAAACAGGCGGCCTCGGTTAGGGTGAATAACCGGTTCTCGGTGGTTCCGCCCATCTCCACCCCGAGTTCGTCACACAGGGCGGCCTCTATTTTATCAGCTCCGTTGACATGGCAGGCGGTCCCCTGGCACAGCAGGATCAGGTGCTTGCCCACCGGGGTCAGCCGGAACTGGGCATAAAAGGTAGCCACTCCATATATGCGGGCCTTTTTTATGTCCAACCGCTTCGCAATGTATTCCAGCACCGGCCGGGGCAGATATCCATACATCTCCTGGATACCTTGCAGGACTGATATCAGGCTCCCTTCTACGCCTTTGTATCTATTGATCAATTCCTCCAGAGCAGATATTTGCGTCTCGGTGCTGACTCTCTGGATGGCCGCTTTTTCCTCTGTTTGACAACTACAGGACATTCTACTGCCCCTCCCTTGCCTATTTCATTAATCTATTATACAAGATTTGCGAAGTGCCGACAGGAGTGAAAAAGTTGGGAGGTTGCCCGCCAGAATGCGGTCCAACCTCCCATTCGGCAGGATTTGCTAAGATACATCTCCGCTGGGCCACCCTTATTGCCTACCTATGCATACAGTATATCTTAGGGATGCTTCTCGCTAGACTCTTCACTGCGTTCAGAGTGACACTCAATAGTTGATAGTGACTTGATTGTATAAACAAAGCAAATCCATTAATTGCTTTTCCCACGATGGTCATCCAATATGGTCCGAAGATATTGTCCGGTGTAGGAATCCGGACAGCGGGCCACCTCCTCCGGCGTGCCCTCGGCGATGACGCGGCCTCCTTCTTCTCCGCCTTCCGGTCCCAAGTCGATGATGTGGTCAGCGGATTTAATCACATCCAGGTTATGCTCGATAACGATGACTGAGTTGCCGGCATCCACCAACCGTTCTAAAACACCCAGCAGGTGTTTGACGTCTTCCCGGTGAAGCCCGGTGGTAGGCTCATCCAGTATATAAAGATTGCGTCCCAGCGAACGTTTGGACAATTCAGTGGAAAGCTTTACCCGCTGCGCCTCTCCCCCCGACAAGGTAGGGGCCGGCTGCCCCAGTTGGACATATCCCAGGCCCACGTCCTGCAGCACCTTGAGCTTGCGCCCAATCCGGGGGATGCTCTCGAAGAATTCAACGCTCTCATCCACGGTCATGGCCAGAACGTCGGCTATGTTCTTGCCCTTATACTTGACTTCCAGGGTCTCCCGGTTGTACCTTTTACCTTTGCACACCTCACAAGGAATGTATACATCGGGCAGGAAATGCATCTCAATCTTGATGATACCGTCGCCGGCACACGCTTCGCAGCGGCCGCCCCGCACATTGAAGCTGAAGCGCCCCGGCTTATAGCCTCGGACCCTGGCTTCCGCTGTCTCCGCGAACAACTCCCGGATGCTGTCGAAGGTACCGGTATAGGTGGCCGGATTGGATCTGGGTGTTCGGCCGATGGGCGACTGGTCAATATTGATGACCTTGTCCAGGTACATCATTCCTTCTATAGAATCATGGACGCCCACCCGATACCGGCTGTTGTATATCTTTTTCATCAGGGCCGGATAGAGGATATCTTCCACCAGGGTGCTCTTGCCCGAGCCAGATACCCCGGTGATAACTACCATCTTGCCCAAGGGGATGCGGACGGTTAGATCCTTTAGATTGTGCTCCCGGGCACCCTTGATCACCAGTTGTTGCCCGCTGCCTCCCCGCCGCTGCGGGGGAACCGCAATGGTACGGATACCGGCCAGGTATTGCCCGGTTATGGAACCGGGTGACTGCATCAGGTCCTGCACCGACCCCGTCGCCACAACATGCCCTCCATGGATACCTGCCCCCGGCCCTATATCTACTATATAATCAGCATAACGGATGGTCTCCTCGTCGTGCTCCACCACTATTACCGTATTGCCTAAATCCCGCAGACTCTTCAGGGTCTCCAGCAACCGGATGTTATCCCGGGGATGCAGGCCGATACTGGGTTCATCCAACACGTACAGCACCCCTACCAGGCTGGAGCCAACCTGGGTGGCTAACCGGATGCGCTGGGCCTCCCCCCCTGACAGGCTGCCGGCAGGACGGTCCAGGGTTAAATAGTTCAATCCTACATCGATCAGGAATCTCAATCGCTCCGTGATCTCCTTGATTACCTGGCGGGCGATCAATGCTTCCCGCTGGTCCAGGTCCAGGTGGGTCATGAACTCCATGGTCTCATACACGGCCATGGCGGTCACCTCGGCGATGGTTTTGCCTCCCAACAGCACCGCCAGGATCTCCGGCCGCAGCCTCTGGCCCAAGCAAGCGGGGCAAAGACTGATGGTCATGAACTTCTCCATTTCTTCCCGGGCCACATCGGACTTGGTCTCCTGGTGGCGCCTTTTCAGGGCATTGATAACTCCCTCAAAACGGGTATAGTAAGTGCCGGTCTCGCCATAGGAATTGGTATAGGTGATCTTGAATTGCTCACCTTTGTTGCCATATAGTATCAGCTCCAGCTGGCTGGGACTCATCGTGCTTAGTGGCTTGTCCATGGGGATTCCGTACTTCTCACTCATGCCCAGCACCAACTGGCGATAATAATTATGGGAGTTAAGCGACCAGGGGATGATGGCCCCTTCCTCCAGAGAGAGGTCCAGGTCCAGGACCAGATCCGGATCCATTTCCCTTCTCTCCCCCAAGCCGTTGCATTCGGGGCAGGCCCCAAAAGGACTGTTGAAGGAAAACATGCGCGGGCTCAGTTCGGGCAGGCTGAAACCACAATCGGCACAGGCAAATTCACGGCTGAACAGCATATCCTGCTCCTCCCCTTCATCCGCCAGGAGTCTGATCACCACCAACCCCTCGCCCAAGTGGAAAGCCAGTTCCAGCGATTCCGCCAGGCGGCTGCGAATGCCTTCCCTTATCACCAGGCGATCGATTACCGCGCTTATGTCATGTTTCTTGTTCTTCTCCAGTTCGATGCCTTCATCGGCTGTGTATTCGAGTTCGTCGACGATTATCCGCGTGAATCCATCTTTGAACAGTCTCTGAATTAGCTTGCGATGCTCCCCTTTCTGTCTTTTGATGATGGGGGCCAGGACCTTGATGCGACTGCCCTCCGGCAGAGCCTGTACCGCATCCACTACCTCATCCACCGTCTGGCGGCGGATCGGTTTATGACAGTAAGGACAATGCGGTCGCCCCACCCGGGCAAACAGCAATCGGATATAGTCATAGATCTCAGTGACGGTACCCACTGTAGAGCGGGGATTATGGGAAGTCGTCTTCTGGTCGATGGATATGGAGGGGGAGAGTCCCTCGATATGATCGACATCCGGTTTGTCCATCTGCCCCAAAAACTGGCGCGCATAAGTGGACAGGGATTCCACGTAACGTCTTTGCCCCTCGCTGTATATGGTATCGAAGGCTAGGCTTGACTTGCCTGAACCGGATATGCCGGTAAATACCACCAACTTATCCCGGGGTATGGTGACGTCAATATTCTTGAGGTTGTGCTCGCGGGCACCTCTTATATAAATGTAGTCTTTCATCTCGCTCTTACCTTCATATGCCTATCTCTTCTTACGCTTCTTTTTGAGAGGCAGATTCAGTTCCCTGATCATATCCCGGAGTTGGGCCGCCCTTTCAAATTCCAGGGCTTCAGCCGCTTTGCGCATCTCAATCTCCATCTCGGCAGCCAAGCGGTTTCTCTCATTCTTGCTCAAACCTTCAAAAAAAGCGGGCTGGTATTCCACCGGTTCTTCCTGGACTGTGGCTTCAATGGCTGCAAACACCGCCTTTTTTATGGACTCCGGGGTTATACCATGGGCCAGGTTATGGGCCGACTGCTTCTCCCGCCGGCGATTGGTTTCGTCAATGGCCTGCTGCATCGAAGGTGTCACCCGGTCGGCGTACATGACCACTTTGCCGTCCACATTCCGGGCGGCCCGGCCGGCAGTCTGGATCAGAGACCGTCCCGACCGCAGAAAACCTTCCTTATCCGCGTCCAGAATTGCTACCAGTGAAACCTCGGGCAGGTCCAGTCCCTCCCGCAACAGGTTTATTCCCACCAGCACATCGAACACGCCACTGCGCAGCTCTCTTAATATCTCCATGCGCTCCAGGGCTTCCACATCCGAGTGCATGTATTGCACCTTCATCCCGTTGTCGGCCAGGTAATCGGTGAGGTCCTCGGCCATGCGCTTGGTCAGAGTGGTAACCAACACCCGGTAGCCCTTTTCCACCTGGACCTGGATCTCAGCCATTAAGTCGTCGATCTGGTTGAGGGTAGGTCGCACTTCTATCTCCGGATCCAGCAATCCGGTAGGGCGAATCACCTGGTCTGCCACCAGCCTGCTCTTCTCCAGTTCATAATCTCCAGGGGTGGCGCTAACATAAATAACGTTGTCTATTCTTTGGTCGAATTCCTGGAAAGTCAGAGGCCGGTTGTCCAGAGCCGAGGGAAGCCGGAAGCCATATTCGACCAGGTTTTCCTTGCGGGAACGGTCGCCTGCATACATACCCCTGACCTGGGGTACCGAGATATGCGATTCATCCATGAACAGCAAGTAGTCCTCGGGGAAGAAGTCGATCAGGGTATAGGGCGGTTCCCCCGCTTGGCGCCCGGTGATATAACGGGAATAGTTCTCTATCCCCTTGCAATAGCCGATTTCTTTAATCATCTCCAGATCGTACCTGGTCCGCTGGGCGATGCGCTGCGCTTCCAGCAGTTTGCCTTCCTTTTGGAACTTCTCTACCTGCACGGCTAGTTCAGACTCAATCTCCTCCGCCGCCGCCAGCATATTGTCGCGGGTGGTCACGAAATGGGAGGCTGGAAATACCATGGCATGCAGCTGTTTGCCCAGGACCTCCCCGGTTATTGGCTTATACTCCAGGATGCGCTCGATCTCATCGCCGAAAAACTCTACCCGCAGGGCCTTGTCCCATGAGGAGGCCGGGAATATCTCCACCACATCCCCCCGAGCCCGGAAATTACCTCTGAAGAAGGTAGTATCATTGCGTTCGTAATGGTTTTCCACCAGCTGGTGCAAGAGCCGCTCCCGAGACAACTGGGCGCCTGGACGCAGGGAAATCGCCATTTCATAGTAGTCCTGCGGTGCTCCCAAACCATATATGCAGGAAACACTGGCGATGATGATTACATCCCGCCTCTCCAACAAGGAGGCGGTGGCAGAATGACGGAACTTATCTATTTCATCGTTTATGGATGAGTCCTTTTCGATATAAGTATCGGTATGGGGAACATAGGCTTCCGGCTGGTAATAATCATA
>LSQX01318800.1_pt1 | contig 13610 bp, 15 predicted proteins | sample 654561 | NCBI WGS metagenome assembly LSQX01 (sample SAMN04489861, study PRJNA283612) | anaerobic digester metagenome | isolation source: 4 biogas reactors fed with cattle manure at either 37C or 55C with and... | place: Denmark: Kongens Lyngby | collected 2014 | reverse complement strand
AAGGGCAGATCAGGTCGACGACCTTCATACCGGTCTCAAACATCTCCACAACAGGAATGCGCTCTTCAAACGACGGCGCCGCACGGTGGATCGGCCATCTCTCCTTGGCCTCCACAGCCCCGCGCTTGTCGATCGGCTCGCCAAGCAGATTGAACACCCGACCCAGCGTCTCATTGCCCACAGGGACGTTTATCGGTTGGCCCGTTGCAATCGCTTCAGCGCCTCGCACCAATCCGTCAGTGGACTGCATACTTATGCACCGCACGATATCATTGCCTGGCATCTGCGCAACCTCCACGGTCAGCGTCTGTCCCAGCACATCCGGTATTTCCACCGCGGTTAAAATCTCCGGCAGCTCATCGGATTTGAACCGAATGTCCACAACCGGCCCGATCACCTGTTCAACTGTTCCTGTAGCCAAATCAACCTCCGAAAGCTGAAAGTCGTAACCACATACTCCATGGACTTCCAGCTCTAGCTTGCATATACGATTATCGAAGCGCTTCCGCGCCGCTTACAATCTCCATGATTTCCGTCGTAATAGCCGCCTGACGCGCCTTGTTATATTGCAAAGTCAGGCTGTCTATCACTTCGCCGGCGTTGGTGGTGGCCGCGGACATTGCGGTCATCCTTGCCCCATGCTCGCTTGCCTGACTTTCAACAAACGCTTGATACATCTGTGTATCCACATATCTAGGCAGCAGCGTGCCCAACATTACATCGGCCTCCGGCTCGAATATAAAATCCGCTCTCGTGGCATCTGGGTCCGCGGGTGGGGCACTTAAAGGCAGCAGCTTGACTACAGTCGAATCCTGCCGCATAGCGCTCACAAAACGTGCGTATACCAGATAAACCGAGTCCACCTCGCCGCTTTCAAACATCGACCGCACTCGTCGGGTCACTTCGCGAATATCAGCAAAACTGACCCCGGATCCAGGCGGCTCGAATTCGGCTGCGATTTCATACGGTCGTCTCTTGAAGAACGATATCGCCTTCGCGCCGATCAGCACCAGTTTTACCACTTCGGGATCACGATCATAGATATCGCCCAGCGCCTTGTTCATCACATTAGAGTTATAGCTGCCGGCAAGCCCTTTATCGGCGCCGATGACGATATAAGCAACACTGTTTTCCTCGCGAACATCGAGCAAAGGATGCTCTATTTGTCCACAGCTAGCAGATATATTGCTCATAACCTCGCGCATCTTGTCCGCATACGGCCGCACCGCCTCCGCTTGTTCCTGGGCTTTGCGCAGCTTCGCAGCCGCAACCATCTTCATGGCAGAGGTTATTTTTTCGATATTTTTGACGACATGTATCCGTCGCCGAATGTCTTTGGTTGATGCCATACTATTTCTTAAAGCTCGATTTGAACTCAGTCAAAGCCTTTTTCAGCGATTCTTCGGTGTTCTCGTCAAGATCTCCGGTTTTGAGGATGGTGTGACCGATATCCGGATATTTATCATTCATAAACGGATACAGCTCTTGCTCGAACTTCGCGATAGAGCTGACCGGCAGATCATCGAGAAAACCGCTTGTCGCAGCATAGATTATGAAAATCTGCTTCTCAAGCGTGAGTGGAGAATACTGCGGCTGCTTCAAAATCTCCACATTTCGTTCGCCGCGCGCAAGCTGATCGCGTGTAGCCTTGTCAAGATCGCTGGCAAACTGAGCGAACGCCTGCAGATCCCAATAACGAGCCAGATCCAGCTTGAGCTGCCCCGCGACTTTCTTCATCGCCTTGGTGACCGCGCTCGAACCTACTCGCGATACGGATATTCCCACGCTGATAGCCGGCCTGATTCCCGTATAAAAAAGATCAGGCTCGAGATAGATCTGCCCATCGGTGATTGAGATCACGTTTGTCGGGATATAAGCGGACACGTCCCCGGCCTGGGTCTCGATGACCGGCAGCGCAGTCAAAGACCCTCCTCCGAGTTCATCGCTTAGCTTGGCCGCTCTTTCGAGCAATCGTGAGTGCAAATAGAAAATATCGCCTGGGTAAGCCTCGCGACCGGGAGGCCTTCTCAAGAGCAGCGAAACCTGTCGATACGACTGTGCGTGCTTTGTAAGATCATCATACACAAGCAGCGAATGTCTGCCGGAATCGCGATAATACTCGCCCATCGAGCACCCGGTATAAGGTGCGATATACTGCAAAGGAGCCGGGTCGCTGGCCGCCGCCACGATAACCGTTGTATACTCCATAGCCCCAGCTTTGGTCAGCACGTCGACGATAGACACCACGCTGGACATCTTCTGGCCGATGGACACATAGATACAATGGACATCCTGGCCCTTTTGATGGATTATGGTATCGATGGCGATAGCGGTCTTGCCTGTTTGGCGGTCCCCGATTATAAGCTCTCTTTGGCCGCGGCCAATCGGGATCATCGAGTCCACAGCCTTGATCCCTGTCGCAAGCGACTCTCGAACCGGCTGACGATCGACTACCCCTGGCGCCGATGTCTCCACCGGTCGACGCTCGGTCGTCGCGACTGGGCCTTTGCCGTCTATCGGTTCGCCAAGGGCATTTACAACTCTGCCCATTAGCGCTTCGCCAACCGGTACGTCGATTATACGCCCAGTGCGTTTGACCTGGTCGCCTTCTTTGATATCAGTATCAGGGCCCATAATAACGCAGCCGACATTGTCCTCTTCGAGGTTGAGCAGCATTCCGACAACGCCATTAGGGAACTCCACAAGCTCGCTGGCCATAGCGTCACGCAGCCCGTATATACGCGCAATACCGTCGCCGACTTGCAACACCGTACCGACCCCAACTTCTGTCAGCTCTTTTTGATACGATTCAAGATGGCTTTCGAGGACATTCGCTACCTCGTCAGGCCTGATATTAACCGCCATAAGTCACTCCGTTTTGAAATCGCCGGGAAATGCGCCGCATCATTTCTAGCCTTTCAACATTTTCTCTTTAAGTGCCGCCAACTGCCCACGGATGCTGCCGTCGATCACGGTGTCTCCTATGCGCACCAGCAGTCCTCCGACAACATTCGGGTTCGTCTTCTCTACCAGCTCGATGGTCTTGCCGGTCACCTCGCTGAGCTTGGCAACAAGCCGTTTTGCCTGCACCTTATCTAGGGGAATCGCGCTGGTCACTTCAGCCCGGACAATGCCGCGTGCCTCATTCGCCAGCACGATATACTCAGGCTCAGTTACCGTAAGGGCTTCTTCACGCTGCTTATCGATCAGCAGATTCAAATAGGCCGCGGTAACATCCTGAATCTTCCCCTTGAAGATTTCGTGCAGGATTATTCGCTTTTTTGCCCGGGGCACAACCGGCGAGAAGAGCGCTTCGCGCAACGCCGAAGACGACTCCACCGTATAACTGATCAGGCCAAGGTCGCTTTCCACCGCATCCACCACTCCGGCTTTTGATGCAGTGTTGAACAACGCAGCCGCATATCTTCTTACAATCCGCCGTTCGATCATTTGGCCACGCCTTCAAGCTCATCAATGAATTTATCAACAAGCTGCCTGTGCTTATCATCATCGAGTCGTTCTTCGATGAGTTTATAAGCGGCTCCGATTGCCAGATCGGCGACGTGCGATTTGATCTGGATAACAGCCTTATCCTTCTCGCGGCCGATCTCTTCCTGTGCGCGCTCAAGCACTCGTTCAGCCTGACTGCGCGATTCGGCTATAATCTCCTCACGCATTCTCATGCCGTCTTTTGTGGCCTGCGTTATCTTATCCCTCATCTCGGCTTCGATGTCGGCGAGTCGCTTTTCGTAGTCCGATTTCAAGTCAGCAGCAGCCTGCCGATCTTTTTCGGCCGCCGAGAAAGTGTTTTCAACCTGCTCGCCGCGTGCATCGAGAATGCCCAGGATCGGCCCCCATAGGAACTTCCATAAAATAAGCACAACCACAGTGAAACCCATTCCCTGGGTCAACACCGCTTGCCATTGTGGGAAAATATCCACTATCGAATACTCCGACTATTAGTTCTTGTATTTATTTGCCGACGATTTTCATCAAGTTCTCAGCGCTTGGGACGCCCATGAACAGGAAGATAAGAGCGATTACGAACGCATAAATGACCAGCGATTCGATAAGCGCGAGACCGATAATCATAGCGGTCTGGATTTTGCTTGCAGCTTCCGGCTGGCGAGCGATTGCCTCAAGAGCAGCCGCAGCCGCCTTGCCCTGAGCCAATCCACCACCTATCACCGCGATCGGAACCGCGAAACCTGCAGCGATAATCAGTGCGATCAATACTCCCATTGAAACTTCAACCTCCTGAAATTGAAACAACTAATGACTCTCGTCATGCCCCGATATGCCAACAGAAATGTAGATCCCCACAAGCATCGAGAAAACCAGAGCCTGAACGAAACCCGTGAATATTCCGAACAGCATCATCGGGAACTGAATAGGGACCCAGAACAGGTTTTTCATCACCGATGCGCCGATCATTATGATGACCAGGATGACCAGGTCCTCGCCGAAGATATTTCCAAAAAGACGCACAGACAGCGATAGTGGGCGAGCAAGCTCGCCAATCACATGCAGCGGCAGCATAAGCGGCGACAGCCACAGCGGCTCGCCGAGAAAATGCTTAAAATAGTTCCACAATCCCACCCGCGTGATAGAAACATACTGCACATACACAAACGCGAACAGAGCCAGCGCTACCGTGGTATTTGTGTTCGCCGTCGGGGCCAAAAACCCAGGAATCAGCCCAAACAAGTTCAACGCGAGGATAAAAATAAAAAACGTACCGATGACCGGAGTAACCGACCGCGCCTCTCGTTCGCCAACCAGATTGCGCACAAATCCCTGCAGCGCATCCACGCTGAACTCCATAAATAACTGGAATCTGCCGGGGTTGCGCAGCTTCAGCCTGCCGCGCATAAATATCGCAGTGCCGCAAAGAATCAGGATGATCAGCCAGGTCACCGGCACCATCTCCGGCATCCACTTCGGCAATATATTCTTGGCCACCAAAAAATGCAGCCAGGTTTTCGGTTCTTCCACCAGATTCTCCGCTATTTATTGAGGTGCCCGTTGACAAGCATCCCTACTACCTTAAGCACTATTACCGCTTGAGTCAAGACTAATCCGGTACAAAATGCGATAATGTACGGAAAATTGTCCCGGCCAAGCCAAATTCCTGCACCTAATACGCCTATCAGCACAGGCCAATGCACCAGCGCCGCCACCGTAATCGATGCGCCGGCCCTAGTATTATCCGGCCTTACCGTGCCGCGAATGAACCATTCGATAGCTCGCAGCAAGCCCACAGAAATCAGCGAACCAACCACCCAGCCAACTGCCGCATACATTCCAGCTATCGACCAACTTGCCAACAAGCCAAAAGCGAACACATAGCTGCTGGTGATATAAACCCGCCGAATGAAGCCTTCGTCGATTCCGCTAATCACGAGTTGCCCTGATTAAAATACATATCGTTTCATACAAACCGGCAGCGAGTCCGAGTAAAGTAAAGATAAAGATAAGCCACGGGCCTGTGCCCAACTTCTTATCCAGCCAATAGCCGATCCCCATCCCGACGAACGTCGATATCAGGATAAGCAGTCCGATGCTGAGTATCTCGCCGGTCTGAACCCAGGGGTTTTTTGGCTCATTCATTTGTGCGCATCAGCCTAGTGAAGATTAGCACAACGCTGCTCCCAAAGTCAATGATCATTCGCCGGCATATTCATCAAACCGCGACTCTCGCCCCGGCAATATCTCGGTAGAATTCTAACACATTCGCATCCGATCTGAAAGGCCGTCAAGTCGTTTCAAAACCCGTGGGATGAGCCAAAAAACAGCGATCTACGAGGCATAAGCGCTCAGGTTCGGCTGAAGGCTGTTTCGGGTAATATTGTCTTAGGAAAGCAGGCCGAAAGGAGATATGGTGATGTTTCTCTTCTGGGCTTATATGTTTTTGATATTGGCAATCGTCGCTGCCATATTCGGCTTTGGGGCTATTGTGGCGGTCGGGATCGGAATAGCCCGGGTTCTGTTTTGGGTGTTTGTTATCCTGTTTTTGATATCGCTTATTGCGAACTGGGGTGCGCGGGGCGGCAGACGGCCTAACTATTGACCCGGATTTTATGAACAGGCGATTCAGCGACGGGGCGTTATGCGCTTTGGGGTTTGATCGCCTTTGTTTTTGAGTTTCGGGCTCCTGAATCCCATAAAAAAACGAGGCCGCAAAAAGGCCAGCCTCGTTACCGATATTTACTTTTCCACTTTTAAGTTGGGCGACCGCCGCGGTGCCCGAAAGAGAGGTGGATGTATGCAGAAAGAGACTCAGGCGCCGGCAGTCGCATTGGAAGTCTACAACGTAATTATGGCATCAACTTTTTTGCGCTTTAGGGTAACTTTTATCCGGAATGCTCATAGTTGATGATAGTTTCAAGAGAAGGAAAAAACCCCCCGACATCGAATCATAAATCGGGTAACGCCCGACTAATCCGCGAAGAGAGACCAATGAGAGTTCTAACTGCTATGTTTTGTTTTTTATTGGCCGTTTCGATTTCTGCTGTAGCGGCTGCAGAGAAACCGAAATCTTTTACCCTTTGGCAGCTTCCTGAGCAGACCCACAGCCAGATGATGTCCTATGTGATACGCACGCCAGGCGGCAAAGTCATAGCCATTGACGGCGGCACGGTCGGCGATGCGGACTATATGCGAAAGTTTTTGCTCGAGTTAGGTGGACACGTGGACGCGTGGTTTTTCACCCACCCGCACTCGGATCATGTGAGCGCCCCTATAGCGATAATGAAAGACCCTCAAGGGGTGACGGTCGATCGCATCTACGCGTCAAGCCTGGATCCAGGTGAGGTTGATAAATACGAGCCAAGCCGAGAGCAAACGCAGGTCGAAATCAACGACTTGATGAAGCGGACCAACCGAAGTATAATCGAACTGGTGGCGGGCGCCAGGTTAATATTCGACGGCGTTCGGTTTGATATCCTCGCTGTCAAAAATCCCGAAATTCACAGGAACTACATCAACAACTCCAGTGTAGTAATGCGCGTTTCAGATGCGGTAAAATCCGTCATTTTCCTGGGCGATCTAGGACCGGAGGCGGGTAACAAACTTCTGGCTGGGCCGTATGCCGACAAATTGAAGTCGGATTACTGTCAGATGGCGCATCACGGTCAATCCGGAGTAAGAGATAATGTCTATCGGGCCGTCAATCCGAAATATTGCCTCTGGACTACACCCAAGTGGTTGTGGGAAAATGATCAGGGCAAGGGGTATAACACCGGCCCTTGGACAACTATCGAGACTCGCCAGTGGGCGGATGAGCTTCAAGTGAAGAGAAATTATGTCACCTGGAGAGATGGCCTAGTAAAAATCGACTGATAGATAACCAATAAGGTTGAGGTATATGACAAAGACTACGGATCACCATTCCGCGCTCGCAGAACAAAAGGCGCCGAAAAAGAAAATCACGCTTACAATTGATGGGCTGCCACTGACCGTGCCCGAGGGCACGACCATAATGCAGGCGGCGGCAAAACTCGCCATCAACATCCCTCATATCTGCTATCACCCGCGCTTGCATCTTGAAGGCTCTTGCAGGGTGTGCCTTGTTGAGGTAGAGGGGCTGCGTAACCCTGTGCCGTCGTGCAGCTATCCGGTTTTCGAGGGGATGGTAGTGCATACGAACTCCCCTGAGATTCGCGAGATCCGCAGCACGATAATCGAATTGCTGTTAGCCAACCATCCTATGGATTGTCAAACGTGTGAGCGGGATGGCAACTGCGAACTGCAATATCTGGCGTATATCTCCGGCGCTCGCGAACGGCCCTTCGAGGGCGAAAAGAAGCACAACGAGAAAGATTTCAGCTTTGTTTCGGTGATTCGGGATCCCGACAAGTGCATACTGTGCGGCAGATGCGTTCGCGTATGCGCCGAAGTGCAGGGTGTCTCGGCGCTTGGTTATATCAACCGTGGTTTCAAAACCTTTGTCGGCCCGGCCTACAACGGGCCATTCGCTGACAGTGTGTGCATTGCTTGTGGTCAATGTATCAACGTCTGCCCTGTGGCGGCTTTCCTGGAAAGAGATTTCACGAAAGACGTGATGAAAGCTATAGCCGACCCAGAGATGCATGTGATCGTTCAGATCGCGCCGAGTGTGCGCGCATCGATCGGTGAGGGATTCAATATCGCTCCTGGATTGCCGATGACCGGTCAATCCGTTGCTGCCCTTCGCAGGCTCGGATTCGATGAGGTTTTCGATACTCAGATGGGTGCGGATGTGACGATAATGGAGGAAGGCACTGAGTTCGTCAAACGACTGAACGGCGACGGCCCACTGCCTCTTATCACTAGTTGTTCATCAGCGTGGATGAAGTTTGCCGAGCACTTCTACCCGGATTTGCTGCCTAATATCTCCACAGCCAAATCACCGATGAGCATTCTCGGCACACTTATTAAAACGTATTATGCTGAGCGCAAGGGACTCGATCCGTCCAAGATATTCACAGTCGGCGCGATGTGCTGCACTGCGAAGAAATTCGAGGCTGCCCGGCCTGAGCAACTGATCGAGGCTGGCGGACAGATGATGCCCGCGATTGATCGGGTTATCACCACGCGTGAGCTGGTTTGGATGATAAAAAATGCCGGACTCGACTTTGCCCACCTGCCGCCGGAGGATTTCGACCCGGTGCTGGGCCTTTCCACAGGTGCGGGTGCGTTATTCGGCGCGACAGGCGGCCTGGCTGAGGCTGTGTATCGAACTGCGTATTATCTGCTGACCGGCGAGACTCTTGTCGATGTTGTTGTCGAGGAAGTCCGTGGAGTCGCCGAGGGAGTCAAGACCTGGACAGCCCATATAGGGGACATGTCCCTCAACATTGGGGTCGCGCACGGACTCGGCAACGCCCACAGGCTGCTTGAGATGGTGCGCAGTGGCGAGGGCAACTTCCATTTTATCGAAATTATGGGCTGCCCGGGCGGCTGTATAGGTGGAGGCGGCCAGCCGTATGCGAGGGCAGGGGAGGCTGTTCCACTGGATTTGGAGACGCTCAAGAAGCGCGCGGAAGCTCTTCGGGCGATCGACGCGGGAAAGACTTTGAAGAGATCGTATGAGAACCCGGATGTGAAGCGAGTCTATGAAGAATATCTGGGGGAACCCAACAGCCCACTGGCGCATAAGCTGCTCCATACGCACTACAAACCGCGCTTGCCCAAGGGAGTCTGGAACCCCGACGTCCTGCGCAACGATTAACTTCTCTGGCTGCTGGAATAATAGTAGTGGATCAATCTAAAGGGATGAGGTGATGCAAGGCATAACTCATCCCTTAAAAGTGATATGGTCTCGTTTGTGAGCCTTAAGCAGAGAAGCCGGCTTTAGCGCTGTCTTGCCCAGTTTTTCGTTAATTGTGTCGATAGTCTCGATCAATGTTTTTCTCTTGTCATCATTAAACAGCCCAGGCTGCAAAATCTCATCAGTCAGCCCTGCCGCCGATATCCCGACCAACCGAACCGGCGATCCCGTGCTCAGTATATTCTCCAGGAGAGGTAGTGCCGCTTGGTAAAGTACAAGCCCATCATCGGTTCTTTCGGACAGAGTATGGCTGCGAGTGGTGCGCTGGAGGTTGCTATATCGTCCTACCACGCCGACTGTGGCCGCCGTCAAACCTTTTTTACGCAGCCTGTAGGCCACTTGCTCGGCCAGATAGTGCAGCATCCGCCCGAGTTGCTGCATATCCGAGGTGTCTTCTTCAAGGGTCGTTTCGTGGCTGATGGATTTTTCGATCGGTCTGGCATAGTAAGGAACAACTGGAGATTCATCTATCCCACGTCCCATATCCGCCAACTTATCCCCCAACACGCCGAACGCTTTTTGTAGACGATACCGGCTCGCTCGGCCAAGGGAAGCCGCTGTGGTTATGCCCATAGATCGCAGCTTTGCCTCGGTTTTGGCGCCGATTCCGTACAAAGATATGAGCGGGAGTGTCTCGAAAAGTTTGGGGAGGTCTTCCGTTGTGATCTGGGACAATCCATCGGGTTTCTGTAGCCCCGCAGCGAGTTTGGCGAGCAGTTTGTTGGGCGCGATGCCGATTGTGCAGGTCAGGCCTTCTCTGTCATAAATCAGTTTCTTCAAAAGCTTGCCCGCTTCTTCCGCTCCCCCGAATCGAGCAGCGGTGTGGGTCATGTCCATATAGCATTCGTCGATGGATGATATTTCGACCATATCTGTGAGGGTTTCGCAAATCGAGAATACGTTTCGAGAAGCCTGACGATAAAGCGCAGGTTGGGCCGGAATAACCTCCGCGTGGGGACAAAGCCTGATAGCCTGAATATACGACATCGCGGAATGAACCCCAAACTTGCGTATTTCGTAGTTAGCGGCACACACCACCGAGCGAGGACTCGCGCTCCCAACCACCATGACCGGTTTGCCTGCCAACTCCGGCCGTTCGCGAGTTTCCACGCTGGCGAAAAATGCGTCCATATCCAATAAAAAAACGATACGCCTCGGGCTATCCATCGAATCGCACTCCGTGATGCTAAATAGATTATACCAGTGTTTTCGATTGACGCGGAAGCTTGAAGGCAAAGTGTGCAGGATTCCATCTGCGGGAGCGCTTCGCCTTTTTTCGTTGACAGTGCATACTCGGCATGTTATACTCTGAAAGACTTGGGAGGAGGAGAACCGGTGCGAATCTGGCAGGAATATGCGCGCGAAGGTGGCCTCCTCATTGTGCTTTCCGGCCCTTCCGGGGTAGGGAAGGACAGCGTGCTGGATGAGTTCCTCGAGTTGGGGTCGGGTGTCAAAAAATGTGTCACCAGCACCACCAGACCAAGGCGAAAAAACGAAGTCGATGGGGTGGACTATAGTTTTCTCACCGTCGAGGAGTTTGAACGCAAACGCTCAAAGGACGGGTTTCTGGAAAGCGCTGAATATTGCGGCAATCTGTATGGAACCCCTCGCGACTGGGTCGAACAGGAAAACTCGCTTGGTCAAGACATCATATTGAAGATCGAAGTGCAGGGTGGCACTGAGGTCAAACGCCAAAAGCCTGAGTGTGTGATGGTATTCATTGTGCCGCCCTCGATGGAGGAATTGGAACGCAGGCTGCGCGGCCGGTCTACTGATTCCGAAGAAGAGATAAAAGGCAGGCTGATACGAGCACAGGAAGAACTGAGCTTCGCAGCGCATTATGACTACGTCATTGAAAACAATTTGCTGCACGAAGCAGCCGAAGCTCTGAGATGCATAGTCATTGCCGAAAGAAATAAGACCAGAGTTGGCTCATAAGCGCCGCTTGCTCATCTGTCCGACAATACAAAATATGAATTGCTCACCCGGCTCAAAAAAAATTGTTCTCGGCGTTAGCGGCGGCATCGCGGCATATAAAGCGGCCTACCTCGCCAGTTCATTGGTCAAACGAGGCGTGGATGTACATGTTGTGATGACCGCAAGCGCCCTCAAACTTGTCGCTCCTGCAACATTTTGGGGTATTACTTCCAATAACGTAATCACCGACCTATTCGAGCCTCCTCGGCAGCGTGAGATCGTCCATATATCGCTGGTGGAAGACTCTGATCTTATGCTCATTGCCCCCGCGACCGCCAACATAATCGGCAAACTTGCAAATGGGATTGCAGACGATATGCTGACGACGATGGCGCTGGTCGCTCGAAAGATCGTGATTTGCCCGGCTATGAACGTTCATATGTATCAAAACCCTGTAGTTGCCGAAAACATCGAGAAGCTGCGAAGTCGGGGCTATATAATAGTCGAGCCGGAATCCGGCAGGCTTGCATGTGGAGATGAAGGTGTGGGCAGGCTGGCAGATCCGGATAAAATCGTTGAAGTTGTCGATCGCCTGATTGCGGGTGCTGCGCAGGATTTTGCCGGTCGAAAAGTGCTTGTAACAGCCGGACCGACTCGAGAACCAATAGACCCTGTGCGATATATCACCAACTATTCATCGGGCAAGATGGGCTATGCGATTGCTGTGGAGGCCGCCGATCGCGGTGCGGATGTGACTTTGATAAGTGGGCCTACCCAACTAAACGCGCCGACGGGAATTGAGATTATTAACGTTACCACGGTTCACGAGATGTATAATGAAGTGATTTGCCGAGCGGCGGAATCCGATGTGTTTATCTCGGCTGCTGCACCGTCGGATTTCAGGCCGAAGCAGATTCATTCCGGCAAGATCAAGAAATCGGAACGATATACCCTCGAGCTTAATCAAACAGAGGATATTCTTGCCGCTGTAGGCGCATCAAAAGGCAAGACGGTTGTGGTTGGATTCGCAGCGGAGACAGAGAATCTCGAGCGCAATGCGGTTGAGAAGCTGAAACGCAAGAATGCGGATTTGTTTGTAGGCAATTATGTCGGAGCAGGCAGTGGTGTGTTCGGTGGAGACGATAACGAAGTGATCCTGTTTTCTCGCGATGGAGAAAGCGTTTCGCTGCCTAAGATGTCGAAAAGAAAGGTCGCAAAGGCAATTCTAGACTATATTTTCAGCAACTTCTTGGAGGAAGTGAAGTGAGTTTGAAGACACATATGTTCACGTCAGAGTCGGTTACGGAGGGGCATCCGGATAAACTGGCCGATCAAATTTCAGATGCAGTGCTCGATGCTATTCTTGAAAACGACCCGACGGGCAGGGTTGCATGTGAGGCGCTCCTGACGACCGGTATGGTTGTGGTCGCCGGCGAGATCACTACGAGGGCTTATGTTGAGATCCCCGACATTGTGAGACGCACACTCGAGCAAGTTGGATACACCAGGGCAAGCTATGGCATTGGCTCTCAAACTTGCGGAGTTATGACCAGCATTCAGTCTCAGTCCCCGGATATCGCGATGGGAGTAGACACTGGGGGCGCTGGAGATCAGGGTATGATGTTTGGGTTTGCCTGCGACGAGACACCCGAGTACATGCCCATGCCCATTATGATGGCCCACAAATTGGCCCGACGGCTGGCGGCGGTGCGCAAGGATGGAACTCTGGAATATCTGCGACCTGACGGCAAGACCCAGGTCACCGTTGAATACGAAGACGGCAAGCCGATCCGCATAGACAAGGTAGTTGTCTCCACTCAACATCAGCAAAATATTCCGCAAGCCACTATCCGAGACGATATGATCGAATATGTGGTCAAGCCGATAGTTCCGGCTGAGCTTATGGACGCCAAGACCGAGATTTACGTCAACCCTACCGGAGCGTTTTCAGTCGGTGGCCCGCAGGCCGATACGGGCCTTACCGGCCGCAAGATCATCGTGGACACGTATGGCGGTATGGCCAAGCATGGCGGTGGCTGCTTCTCCGGAAAAGACCCGACAAAGGTTGATCGTTCCGCAGCGTATATGATGCGATATGTGGCTAAAAATGTCGTTGCGGCAGGTCTGGCTAAACGCTGCGAGATACAGGTTGCATACGCGATCGGCAAAGCCGAGCCGATGGGCATTATGGTCGACACTTGGCGCACCAATGCCATCCCAGAGGAGAAAATCGGAGAACTCATACACAAATACTTCGACCTTACTCCCAGGGGCATCATCGACAAGCTCGGTCTCCGCAGGCCCATCTTCCAGCAGACCGCTGCATATGGACACTTCGGGCGCACCGATCTTAACGTGTCCTGGGAAGACCTCGATATGGTCG
>LSQX01318034.1_pt1 | contig 13610 bp, 10 predicted proteins | sample 654561 | NCBI WGS metagenome assembly LSQX01 (sample SAMN04489861, study PRJNA283612) | anaerobic digester metagenome | isolation source: 4 biogas reactors fed with cattle manure at either 37C or 55C with and... | place: Denmark: Kongens Lyngby | collected 2014 | reverse complement strand
GTATCTCAACAATGTGCCACTTTTCAAGGGTGGGAGCAACTTTACTCGATCTGTTTTGAAAATATTAAATGAACCTGGCGTAGTGTGAGTGATGTGAGGCTCTCCTAAAACCTATAGTGGCTTGACACTATCCTTATAATTTTGTTCGTTTACCGTAATCCCGGAGGTATGGTATAATCATTGCAAAGCTTCTCTTTTGGGAAAGGGGAACATATCATGCAGAGAAAAAAAGAGGGGAAAAAAGTACGCCCAAGGAAGGTGAAGAAAAACAGATTAAAACGCTTGCTGGTTGTGATGGCCGTGCTTTTTATTTTTTTTACTTGCGCTACCGCCATCACAGCCTACGCGGCCATACAGCACTTTATGAAGGATCTGCCTGCATTTGATTTAAGTGTTCTGGAACCGGCCAAAACTTCTTTCCTTTATGATAAAGACGGTGAGCTGGTCACACCTTTAATGGGGGCTGAAAACCGCATTATCGTCTCCCTTGATGAAATCTCCCCATACCTGATAAATGCTTTTCTGGCCATTGAGGATTACCGCTTTTACGAGCATCCCGGCTTCGACCTCCGGGGCATCCTGAGAGCTTTATGGTTCAACCTTACCGACAAATCCGGTTCTATGCAAGGAGGCAGCACCATTACGCAGCAGCTGGTAAAAAACGCCTTCCTGACACCGGAGCGTACCATTAAACGTAAAATCCAAGAAGTTTATTTGGCATACAAGTTGGAACAGGTTTTTAGTAAAGATGAAATCCTGGAATTCTACTTGAACCGTATTTTCTTTGACTATAATGCTTATGGTGTAGAAGCGGCGGCACAAACCTACTTTGGCAAAAGCGCCAAAGATGTGACGCTGGCTGAAGCAGCCATGCTGGCCGGGATTCCCAACCTGCCCGGCAAATACTCCCCCTACCGCAATTTCGAGGAAGCAAAAAAAAGACAAAAAGTTATCCTGGATCGTATGGTTGAGGTAGGGATGATCACCAGGGAGGAAGCGAATGCGGCTTACGCCGAAGAACTGAAACTGGCCGGCATTCCGTCCCGTTCTTATCCGCACCCCTGGTTTGTCGACTATATCATCATGGATGAGTTGCCCAGGATTTTGCAGACACTGCCTAATTATAGTGATTTGAGCATTGAGCAGATTCAAACCAAAATTTATACCAGCGGCCTCCATATTTATACCACTTTGGATCAGCGCATACAGCAGGCCGTCACCGAAATTGTAGATAACCCGGACAATTACAAAAAACTGCGCGATGAAACCCAGGCGGCCGTAATTGTAGTCGAGCCAAAGAGCGGCCACATCTCGGCCATTGTGGGCGGGCGCAATTACGATGAAAAAAACAGCGGTATTTTTAACCGCGCCACAGACGGCAAATGGCAGGCAGGTTCAGTCTTAAAACCTATTCTTGCCTATGCTCCCGCCTTCAACGAAGGCATCGCCACTCCCGGAACCATCCTGGATGATGCGCCAACAGAATTTCCCGGGATTCCGCCTTATTACCCCAATAACTTTGATATGCGTTTTCTGGGGCTGATGACGGCACGGCAAGCCCTTGCCGCCTCCCGGAACGTCCCGGCAGTCCGCCTGCTGAATGAACTGGGGATAGAAAAAGGGAAAGAATATGCCACGCGTATGGGCATCCAGTTCGAAGAAGCGGACACAGGTCTGGCAATGGTTGTGGGCGGCTTGACGGGCGGCGTCAACCCGCTGCAGGTAGCCCAGGCATATTCAGTCCTTGCCAATGAAGGTATCCGCACCGACCTGACCGCCATTACAAAAATTGTAGACAGCAATGGAAAAGTTATTTACGAACATGAACCAAATCAGGAAGAAATCCTCTCTCCCGAAGCCGCGTGGCTGACTACCAGCTGTCTGATTGACGCCGTTCGCAGCGGCACTGCCACGTATCTGCGTATCGGCCGTACAGTAGCAGCCAAAACAGGGACTTCGGATAAAAAACGTGATGCCTGGATGGCCGCCTATACACCGGATTATGTAACAGTTTTCTGGATCGGTGAGGACAAATGGCCGGACAAGGATGAGTTCGGCATTTATGAATCTTATTATGTCATCGGCAACTTCATGAACCCGATCTTAAAAGCCGTTCACGAAGAGCTACCCGAAAGCTCTTTCAACTGGCCGGAAAGCCTGCGCCAGGTAACCATTTGCAAAAAAAGCGGCCTGCTGCCGGGCGAATTCTGTCCCCCGGAACATCTTACTGTCGAATGGTTCCCGCGCAATGCCGTACCCACGGAAACCTGCAACCTGCACACAGAACTGGAGATCTGCACAGTGTCCGGGAAACTGGCTTCCGAATTCTGCCCTCCGGAGCACAGGGAAACTCAAGTATTCTTCAACCGGCCGGAATTTATCACTACGGACAACCGTTGGGCCGGGAAGGCAGGACGCGGCCCGGAAGATGCAGTCAATCTGCCGCCCACGGAAGCATGTGATCTGCATACGTCCCGACCGGACAGTATCACCGTCCTGAAAGCCTGGCATAATCCGTTCACCGGCGATATAACTCTGACCTGGAACGAAGTGGAGGGCGCTGTCGGGTATCTGGTTTCACGCAAAGGTCCCAACCCTGATGATGAGGTTTATATCCTGCTGACCCAAAAGCCGTTGGCTGCACTAACTTTTACGGATACAATCCAGCTGCCGGGAGTTTACACTTACCAGGTTGTGGCAGTCAATGAGGAGGGTGTAGAATCTGCCCCTCTAACAACAAGCGTTAATGTTGAATCCCTGCCGGGCATACCATTTGAGCCGGGCGAACCGGAAGAACCGGGTGAGCCGGTCGAGCCGGGCAAACCGGATGAACCGGGTAAGCCGGAAAAACCGGGGCCGCCCCCGGGAAGGCCACGCGGCAACGGCAAAGATAATAATAACAATGATTAATTTTACAACCGGCAGGTAACAGGTAAATTATAAAAAAGCGTTGCCAGATATAATGCGGCAGCGCTTTTTTTTTGCGGCCCTGCTTTGCCTGTCATTTTTAAGGCAAGACTGGCGCCTTTTTTATTTCAACCGCACAACCGTTACCCCGGTGCCGCCCTCTGCAGGGTGCCCCATACGCATTTCTGCTACGCGGGGATGGCCTTGCAGATATGCTTTCAACCCGGCACGCAAGCGGCCGGTGCCCTTGCCATGTATCAGGCGCACTTCCTTCAAATCGGCCAGGACAGCTTCCGCCAGGTAGGCATCCACTTTCATGGTCGCTTCGTCCAAAGTAAGCCCGCGCAGATCAATTTCCCGCGGGACATCGTTGCGGACAGCAAGTGGCAGAGGGAGGATAGTTTGTTTTTCCTCCTCTTCCGCTACAGGAGCAGGAGCCAGTTCGGTTGCATTAACGGTAACCCGCATAGGTCCAATTTGTACTTGGGCTTGTTCCCCCTCAATCTGCACTACTGTACCGACCTGGCCCAGACTCGGCACACGCACAGCCATGCCTGCGGACAATTCCCCCGGCCGGTAACGCTTCTCGCTTGCGGCAGGTTCAAGAATAGTTTCTACTTCCTCGGCAAGGAAGCGCAGTTTTTCCTCCAGCTTTTCCGCCTGCTCGCTTTCCTCCCTGCCAACAGGCTGGGCCGCCATTTTGCGCAATTCCTTGACAATCTGTCGTGCTTCCCGCTTTGCCAGTGTCACAATTTCAAGTGCTTCCTCTCGTGCTTTGGCCAACAGTTCCGCTTTCTTCCGTTCCAGTCTTTCCTTCTCCTGTTGTGCCTGCATTAACAGGCTCTGTGCCTTCCTTCTTTCCTTCTCGGCCTGCCGGGCCATATATTCCATGCGTTTGCGGTCGGCCACCAGATCGGCCACCACTTTTTCCAGGCGCAACTCTTCACGGGAAAGAAAGTCGGCGGCGCGGCCGATTACTTCTTCCGGCAGTCCCAAGCGTTTGGCAATGGCAAAGGCGTTGCTTACGCCGGGTACACCCACCAGCAACCGGTACGTGGGGCGCAATGTGACCACGTCGAATTCCACCGAAGCATTCTCCATCCCTTCCGTATGCCAGGCAAATGTTTTCAGTTCACTGTAATGCGTGGTAGCCACCGTCATAGCCCCGTGCTGATGCAAATATTCCAAAATTGCCATGGCCAAGCCGGCACCCTCCGTCGGATCGGTGCCGGCACCTACTTCATCCAGCAGGACAAGCGCATTGGGCACCAGTCCGTGAATGATTTCCACAATATTTTTCATATGGCCGGAAAAAGTGGATAAAGACTGGCTGATATCTTGCTCGTCGCCGATATCGGCAAAGATCCGTGGGAAAACAGGTAGGGTGGTTCCTTCTTCCGCCGGTACATGTAGGCCGCTTTGCGCCATCAGGGCAAAAAGCCCGACTGTTTTTAGTGTGACTGTTTTTCCCCCGGTGTTGGGACCCGTAATTACCAGGGTGCGCAGTTTTCCTCCCATCTCCAGGGAAATGGGAACTACTTCCCCGGCAAGCAGAGGATGCCTGGCAGCCACCAGGCGCAGGTGCCCCTTGTCATTTAATAACGGTTCCACACCTTTATGTGCCAAGCTTTGGCGCCCCCTGGCCAAGATTAGGTCCAGTTCGGCATAAAGCCTGAGGGTGTTGGCAAGACTGTCCGCCGCTGCGCCAACTGCTTGTGACAGGGCAGCCAGAATCCTGTTTTTTTCCCGCTCGGCATCACGGCGCAGGACGGAGAGTTGATTGTGGGCTTCCACGGCCCAAAGCGGTTCAATAAAAAGTGTGGCCCCGCTGGCTGACTGGTCATGGACAACACCCTGTACTTGTGAGCGGTATTCCACCCGCACCGGTACCACCATACGGTCTCCCCGTACAGTTACCAGATTTTCCTGCAACAGCTTCTGGTGCGCCGGGTTTTTAATAAAACGGTCAAAGCGCTTCCGCAGAGCCCTTTCCCCGGCGGCAATTGCCCGGTTCAGGCGGGCATATTCCGGACTGGCATCATCCCGCAGGCGTCCTTCCTCGTCGATGGCCCGCTTCAGTTCTTCCCGCAGTACCGGCAGGGCGTCCATCCCGCCTGCCAGTGTACGCAGCAGCTGATAGCCTTCCTTTTCCTGAAAAAAATGCTTAATTCTGGTTACTGCTAAAAGCAGCTTTAAAACTTCCCACAACTGCTCTTCGCTCAGGATGCCCCCCCGTGCCGCCAGGGAAAAAACACGGTAGAGGTCGGGCACCGCATCCATACCCAGGTAATGACCGGACAGTAAGGAGACAGCCTCGCTGGTTTCCGCCTGGAGACGGCGGCACAAATCGCTGTCCCAGGCGGGGGTCAATGTTTCCGCCATCTGCCTGCCCAGCGGTGTAATGCATTTTTCCGCCAATGACAGGCGGATTTTATCAAATTCGAGGACACGAATTTCCCGTTCCATTCGCTTCACTTCCTTGAAACATAAGGGTTGCCGGCAATATAAAAACGCAGCGGCAGATCCGCTGCCCTGGAAATGCCGACCCTGGTCGTCGTTACTGTCTCAAAGCCTGCAAATCCGTCACTCGCAAGGTACAGCGGTGGTCGTGACAGAAGATGGCCGTTTAAAAGCGGGGTAATTTTCATCGCCCGGCATAAATTGCCCGGTCCGCTGCACAGTTTTGCCCGCTCTTTAACATTGCGCCTGGCCTGCATTAAATCAAGGCCGCACAGCGGTTCCAAGGCCCGGATCAGCACCGCCTCACCCTCTCCTTCTTTCCCCGTAACGACATTAAAACAATAGTGCACACCGTATATCAGGTAAATGTAAGCAGTGCCGGCCGGGCCAAACATGGGAGCGTTCCGCCGTGTCATGCCGCGGGCGGCATGGCAGGCCGGGTCCTCCTCGGCGAGATAAGCTTCCGTTTCCACAATCCTGCCTGCTGTTATCCCCTCGGGGGAGTGGTGCACCAGAATTTTCCCTAAAAGCAGGCGGGCTACTTCTACTGTCGGCCGGTCATAAAAACCGGCCTGCAGGTTTGCTCTATATGTACACTGCATCAGAAACACATCCTGTAGGATAATAATTAAGACGAGAAACAGGCACAATACTTTCAGAAACAACAAGGGGGATAACGCATGAGCAACCCGGAAAAAGACAGGCAGGCTTTTGTAGAACTGGAACAAAAAAACAAAGACGCCGCCGCAAATGAAACCACAGCCGACATGACAAGCCAACAGTCTGCCCCGGCGTGGTCACAGCTGGCACAGAAACTGCAGGCCGTCATCAAACAGCAGCAGTTAAAAACGGAACAGAACATCCAGCAGACACTGCAACAGGCCAGTATTGCTCTCTCCGCGGCGGCACGGATTGAACAACTGCTCAAGCAGGTGGCACTCCTGCAAGGTCCCGCCAACAATATACAGTATTACCGGCAGGTTTTGCAACAGGTCAACCAGACCGTCCACGAACAATTACACCAAGCCGACCGGCAAATTGCCGAATCCCTGCAGCAAACAGTCTCCGGCTTAACCCAGGCGCAGGCAGCCATCTTTGACAGCCAGGCTTATTTTGCCATGGCGGAACTGGTTAAACAATGCGAACTACTGCTTTCATCCCGCGCAAGCACGGATGGGCAGACAGTCCATTAAACGAGACGCCATGCTTTTGGAAGCGCTAAAACTGGGCGGCCGGACTGCCGCTGTTTATCTTGTCACCATTATTATGGTAAAACTGATGGGGAAAAGGGAAATAGGGCAGCTTTCTCCCATGGATTTTGTTGTTGGCGTCATTATCGGCTCCGTAGCCGCCGCCCCCATGGTGGACCTGGAACTTTCACTCCTGCCCACGCTTGTTCCCATTGTTGTGCTGGGTATGCTGGAGATCGTGGCGGCAAAGCTGGCGCTAAAAAGCCTGAAAGTCCGCTTGTTCCTTGAAGACAAGCCCACCGTGCTGATCCGCAACGGCAGAATCCTGCTGGAAAACCTTGCCCATGTTCGCATGAATCTGGATGATGTGAAACAGGAACTGCGTGCCCAGGGAGTGGCCGACATCAATGAGGTGGCGGAAGGCACCCTGGAAAGCGACGGCGGCTTCAGCATCATTAAAAAACCGGAGGCGCAGCCCCTGTCACCGCAAAACCTGCAGGCCGCAACCCGGCAGAATGTGGAGCAGCTGATTGCACTGCACGCCCAAAAGGCACACCTGGAACTGCAACGTTTCCTGGAGAAAAGGACCGGCAACTAAAAGCCGGTTCTTTTTTGGTGCAATATTTCCAGGAGGGCGTCGGCACCCAGCGTATTTATGACATCACAGTCCTCCAGCCAACCACGGCGGGCAACGGCAAGACCAAGAAGCATGTTGGCCAGCTCCATTTGGCTGTGGGCGTCTGTATTGACAGCCATTTTAATGCCGGCATTTTTGGCCTGCAGCGCAATGGTGTCGGTAATATCCAGTCGGTCCGGGGAAGCATTAATTTCCAGGACGGTGCCTGTTTTCGCCGCTTCTCGCAGGATGGCGTCCATATCAACGTCTGATTCCTCTCTTTTGCCAAGCAGGCGCCCGGTGGCATGCCCGATAATCTGGACATACGGGTTTTGCATGGCCCGGATAATGCGGGAAGTTATTTTTTCCCTCTCCTGCTTCAGGCCGGTGTGCACAGATGCTATTACTATATCCAGAACGGCCAGGATTTCGTCCGGGGCGTCAACAGTGCCGTCGTCCAGTATGTCCGCCTCAATTCCTGTCAGGATGCGAATCCCGTATTTGTTCTGCAGGCTTTCAATATGGGCCTTTTGCGCAGCAAGACGCTCCAGGGACAAGCCTTTGGCAACTGTCAGTGAACGTGAATGGTCTGTAATTGCCAAGTATTCATATCCCAGCTCACGAGCGGCGGCCGCCATCTCCTCAATGCCGGCCGTGCCGTCACTCCAGCTGGTGTGAACATGCAGATCGCCCTTGTAGGCGGAAGCTTCCACCAGGCGGGGCAGTTTTCCTGCCGCGGCGGCGGCGATTTCTCCCCTGTCTTCACGCAGTTCAGGCGCAATATAGGGCAGCCCGGCCAAATTATACAGCTCTTCCTCCGCAGCAATGCCCGCCCCGCTAAAGGTTTTGTAAAGATCTCTGCCGGAACGGGCTTTAATGCGTACCGCAACATGCCTGACATGTTCCTCCGTTCCTGTGGTCAGCCAAAGCAGGCGTACAAAATCCTCCACCGCAGTAAAATGAAAACGCAGGCAGATACCGTAGCTGTGGACAGCCTGGCAACAATCCCCCCGCCATCGCAGGCGGTGCAGCTGCGGCAGCTCGGCCACCGCTTTTTGGGCCGCCCCGGCGTCGGTTGTTCCCAGGACATATTCCAGGCAGGCAACCGTCTCTTTGCGCCTCCTTACATCTCCCGTGATTGCAGCGCAAGCCACACCGGGCAAACTTTGCAAGCGCGGCAGGAATTGCCTGTGAAAAGTCAAGGCGGAAGCCAAAAGGTAGCGGCGTTCTTCGTCATCTTCAGGCGGCGGGTTCGTCTCCAGCCGCTCCAGCATTGCCAGTGAACCTGTCTGCAAAATCTCTTTGATTTTCGCACCGATGCCTGCACCTACTCCGTCTATGCTCTGCAGGCGGTTTTGTGCGGCCAGGGTCGCAACATCCTCCTCGAGGGAAGCAACAGCCCGGGCCGCACTCCTGTAGGCACGAACACGGTAGCGGTCCTCTCCGCGCAGGGCAAGTAGCGTGGCCGTCCGGGCCAGCATTTCCGCCACTTCACTGTTTTTCACGGGTATCACTCCGTTTGTTATGTCCACAAAACAATTATAGTTTGTCTCTGTCTTTACAAAGCTTGCAGTTTTTGCGGCAGAAAAAACCGCCCGCCACTTTGTGGCTGACGGCATATCCAAGTATCAATATAATTCGGCCAGGAGCAAGGCCAACATACGTTCATATAACAGGGAAAAAATATCCAGCAGGGGGGCGGCCAGCAAAGACTCCTTAAGCGCTCTGTCAAAAAAGGGTGTGCCGATCATGCCGGCAAGTCCCACGCAGAGCAGTGCCAGTAGAACCCCTTTGGCCGTACCGGCAAGCAGCCCGCCCAGGCTGTTCAGCCAGCCAAGGACAGGCAGGTAGAAAATGGCATCAACAGCCTTGCCGACAGCGGCAAAAAGGCTGTTGACCAGGGCAAAAAGCAGCAAAAATCCCAGCAAGCGCAGGATAACATCCCCTAGGCTGAACCCGGGAAGCCCAAGTGAGGGGAACAGCCTGGAGAACCAGTCCGCCACCGGTAAAACCCTGTTCAGCCGGGTAAGAAATTCAGTGCTGTAACGAACTGCCACCAGGTAGGAAACAACAGTCCCGGCCAGGGCAAAGAGCTGCAGCACCAGGCCTTTTTGCTTGCCCACCACGGCATTAAAAATTACCAGGGCAAGAAGCAGGATATCAAACCAGTTTGGCATCATTTGACATTCTTCCTGTTTAACCTGGCTTCCAGCTCACGCATTTCCCTACGCAGGCGGAACAGTTCATCAGCCAGATTAACTGCGGCCAGCACTGCTATTTTACTAGTGCCCAGTCGAGTGTTTTTTTCGCCAAGCTGGCGCATTTTCTCATCTACGTACTGGGCAATCCGCTTCATGTACTCCGGTGAAGCCTGGCTGCACATAGTGTATTCTTCATGATAAATCTTGACATGCACACGATTTTTGCGCTCCTGGGACATGCTTTCGCCCTCCCCCGGCAATTTTTTCTATAATTCTTCCCGGCAAGACATAAATCCTGCCGCCGTTCGGGAAAGACTACCGGCCCCGCAGTTCGGCGCCAAACCGGGCGGCAAGTTCTTTTTCAAGCCGCCCATGAACGGTGTTTACCGTCGCATCGCTCAGCGTACGGTTCGGGTCGCGGTAGGTGATCGCAAAAGCCAGGCTGCGTTTTCCTGCAGGAACCTGCGGGCCGCGATACTGGTCGAAAAGGGTAACTTCTTCTACCAGGGAGCCGCCAGCATCACGAATTGTCCGGATAACCTCGTCGGCAGGAACCGACTCGGGAACAATCACCGCGATATCGCGCAAAACGGCGGGATAACGCGGCAATGCCCGGTAGGCTGCGACTAAGTGGACTTCCGCCAGGAGTCGCCCCAGATCCAATTCAGCCGCAAAAACAGGTTTCTCCAGCTCGTACTGGTCCATCACTGCAGGATGGATCTTCCCCAGCCAGCCTGCCTGCTCCTCGCGGATAAAAACGGCGGCTGTCTGGCCGGGCTGGCACCAGGGAAGTTCCGTCTCGACAAAATGCACATCATCAATACCCAAACGCAAAAGCAGGGTTTCCACAATACCTTTCAGCTCAAAGAAATCCACGGGCTGCGGTTTTTGCTGCCAGAAAACCGGGGTGGCACCTGCCAGAATCAGCCCCAGTGACGTTCTTTCCTGCGGCAGCCCGCCGTTTTCGGCCAGAAAGACTTTGCCGATTTCAAACAGCCTGATATTTTCCTGATTGCGGTTCCGGTTATAAACCACTGTTTCCAGCAGACCGGGCAGCAGCATGGTGCGCATCACACTCTGCTCCTCGGAAAGAGGGTTGGCCAGGCTTAATGCGCGGCGTAATTCGCTCTCCTGCGGTACAAACAGCCTGTCAAAATGCCGAGGGCTGGTAAAGGAATAGCAAATTGCTTCACTCAGGCCGCAGGCAACAAGGAGCTCCCTTGTTTTGCGCAGGGCGCGCTGTTTCTTTGTCCGGCGGCCCTGCGTAAGCCGGCCTCCCGGCAGGGTGGTACCTATTTTATCATAACCGTAAATGCGGGCAATTTCTTCAATCAGGTCCACTTCCTCCTGCAGGTCGGAACGCAGGGTGGGAACGGCAACATGGAGCTGTGTTCCTTCCTCAACAGTAAATCCCAGGCGCCGGAAAATATTTGTCATCTCCAGCCGGGAGATCTCCAGACCCAGCAATTGTCTTGCCCGTTCAGGGCGCAAAGTAATTTTGCGTGGGGATACGGGGGCCACATACCGGTCAATAACATCGCCGTCCACACTGCCCGCCCCCAGGAACTCAATCAAACGGGCTGCACGGCGGATAGCCTCGGCACAGCCGTTGACATCCACACCTTTGGCAAAACGCTGCTGGGCTTCCGAGTAAAGTCCCAGGGCGCGGCCGGTACGGCGAATGCTCACCGGATTAAAATGGGCGGATTCCAAAAAGACGGTATCTGTCTCTGCCGTTACTTCCGTGGTTAGGCCGCCCATCACTCCGGCCAAGCCCACCGCCTTTTCCGCATCGGCAATGACAATCATCTCCGGTGTCAGTAGACGTTCCGTACCGTCAAGTGTGGTCAGTTTTTCTCCCGCTACGGCGCGCCTGACAACAATAATGTGACCGCGTAAAGTTCGGTAATCAAAAGCATGTAATGGCTGGCCCCATTCCCACATGACATAATTGGTAACATCCACAATATTGCTGATGGGGCGGATGCCTGCCTGCAGGAGACGGATCTGCATCCAGAGCGGAGAAGGCCCCACAGTGGCATTTTTTATTACCAGACCCGCATAGCGGGAGCAAAGCTCCTTGTCTTCAATCCTGATTACGGGTACAGGCAACTCGGGCGCGCTTACCTGCAGGGTATTGTCCGGCATCTGCACCGGGATGCCGGTCAAGGCGGACATCTCCCTGGCCACACCCACCAGGCCGAGGCAATCCGCCCGATTGGGCGTGAGATCCAAAACAAGCACCGGATCATTCAGGTTCAGTGCTTCGGCCAGCGGTTCGCCGCGGACAGTCTCCGCATCCAAGACCAGGATACCTTCAATACCGGGGTTCAAAGGCAGCCCCAGTTCCTCCGCCGAACAAAGCATGCCGTCCGATTCAATGCCGCGCAGCTTGGAGCGCCTGATTTTCACTCCTCCGGGCAAGTGCGCCCCGGGCAAAGCCAAAGGTACTTTATCCCCGGGAGCCATATTGTTGATCCCGGCCACCACCGTTCTTTCCTCTTTCCCGTCATGGACACGCACGACAAACAGCCTTTCGGCCTCCGGGTGTTTGTCCACCGAAAGCACTTCCGCCACAACCACACCGGAAAAGGCAGGTGCCAGTGAAGTAATTTCGTCCACCTCAATGCCGGAATTGGTCAATAACTCCGCCAGTTCCGACGCCGGCATCTCCAGGTCAATGAAATCTTTCAGCCATGTATATGGTACACGCATCTTTTCACCTCACCTAGCGAAACTGACGCAACATGCGCAGGTCGTTGCGGAAAAACAGACGCAGGTCGTCAATTCCGTACTTTAACATGGCAATGCGCTCCACTCCCATACCAAACGCATAGCCGCTGTACTCTTCCGGGTCGTACCCGGACATTTCCAGCACCCGGGGGTGAACCATACCCGAGCCCAGGATTTCAATCCAACCCGTTTCTTTACAGGTCCGGCAGCCGGAACCGCCACAGATAACACAGGATATATCCACCTCGGCACTGGGTTCCGTAAACGGGAAAAAGCTGGGGCGGAGACGAACCTGCTGCTGTTCTCCGAACATTTGCCGGGCAAATAAAAGCAGTGTGCCTTTCAAATCGGATAGGGAAATGTTGCGGTCAATCACAAGACCTTCCACCTGGTGGAACATGGGTGAATGGGTGGCGTCATCATCCCGGCGGTAAACTTTGCCGGGCGCAATTATTCTCACCGGCACCTCCGGCGCCATTTTTTCCATTGTCCTGACCTGCACCGGCGAAGTATGTGTCCGCAGCAGGATATCGTTCTGAAAATAGAAGGAATCCTGCATTTCCCTGGCCGGGTGATCTTTGGGGATATTGAGCGCCTCAAAGTTATAATAATCCGTCTCCACTTCCGGCCCTTCCGCAATGGTAAATCCCATCCCGAGAAAAATCTCGGCAATTTCCTCCATTACCTGCGTTAAGGGATGCAAGCAGCCAAGCAGCTGCGGGCGCCCGGGCAGCGTCACATCCACCCGGTCGGCGACCATTTGCCGGCGTCTTTCCTCTTCCCGCAGCTCGTTTTCCCGGTCGGCAAACAAGCCTGACAGTTCATCCTGGATTTTATTGGCCAGGTTGCCAATAACAGGGCGCTCCTCAGACGGAAGCTGCCCCATGCCGCGCAAAACGGCCGTAATTTCCCCCTTTTTCCCCAGGTAGCGAATCTGTAACTGCCTCAGTTCCTCGGCGTCTTTTGCGGCTGCAATTCCCGCTCTTGCTTGGGCGGCAAGCGCCTGCAACTTTTCCTGCATCTTTATCACCCCATTGCAAACTGATAAACATGGCTCAAAAAGAAAAACGCCCCCTCGCAGGGACGAAAGCAAGCTTCCGCGGTACCACCCAAATTAGTAGTTTAACTACTCAACTCATTCTTTGCCCTGTAACGGGAGCAACCGTTCCGGACCTACTGTCATTTTCAGCCCGGCGGCATCGGGGATGAACTTCTGCCAGGCCGCACAGAGCACTCTCAGTCACGGTGCCCTTCCCTGTATGTGCCGGTTCTCTGACATACTCTTCCCGTCATTGCCTTTAAGATATACGTGCTGCATTTAACTTTCTGTAAAGCAAATATGCTGTCACAGACCCTGTTCGTTCAAAAAGCTTCCAGAAAAAGTTGGCATCTATCAAATGTGACCACTCCTTTTTCCTGGAATGGGATTGCTCTTATTATAGCACATGGGAAGAACGGGCACAAGCCACGCACAGGAGAAGATTGTGTCAACCTACTGTAGGG
>LSQX01275703.1_pt1 | contig 13610 bp, 10 predicted proteins | sample 654561 | NCBI WGS metagenome assembly LSQX01 (sample SAMN04489861, study PRJNA283612) | anaerobic digester metagenome | isolation source: 4 biogas reactors fed with cattle manure at either 37C or 55C with and... | place: Denmark: Kongens Lyngby | collected 2014 | reverse complement strand
CCAGGTCACGCATTTCACCGACCATCACAATGTCCGGGTCCTGACGCAGGAAGGAGCGCAATGCACTGCTGAAGGTCATACCCACGGCTTCATGCACAGGCACCTGCATAATTCCTTCAATATCATACTCCACGGGGTCTTCCACCGTCAGGAGCTTTGAAGTGATGTCGTTAATCTTATTGAGCGCGGAGTAAAGAGTCGTCGTCTTACCGCAACCGGTCGGCCCCGTCACAATAACGATGCCGTTGGGCTGGGTGATCATTTCGCCGAAGCGTTCGAAAACGTGTTCGGGCATTCCCAGCTTATCGAGCTCCAGCTTCACGGCACTGCGGTCCAACACACGAAGCACCACCGATTCACCGAACTGAGTCGGCAGGCTCGAAATACGCAAATCAATGGGCCGCCCATCAATCATCATGCTGATACGACCGTCCTGGGGAAGTCGCCGCTCTGAAATATCCAGGTTGGAAATAATCTTTAAACGGGAAATAACCGGCAAAGCCAAATGCCTGGGCGGAGGTGCCATTTCATAGAGAGCACCGTCCACGCGGTAGCGGATTTTGAATTCATCTTCAAAGGGCTCGAAGTGAATATCGCTGGCACGATCCTGCACCGCCTGCTGAAGCACCAGGTTGACGAATTTCACAATCGGAGCTTCATTGGCCATGTCGCTCAGGTCGTCACCACCCATGGACACATCGTGATCCGCATCATAACTCTCCGAATCCATCCCCAGCTCTTTGAGGACGTCGCTCACCGCATTGGCCGTCTCCGCTCCGCCGCCGCCAGCGCCGCCACCGTAGTATTGCTGGATCGCCGCATCAATTTCAGAAGGAGCCGCCACAACGACAACGATCTCCTTACCGATGGCAAAGCCGATCTCGTCCACCACTGAAGGGTTGAACGGATCTACCAGAGCTAACTGCAAAACAGTGCCAAAGAGGTCCACCGGGACGCATTGGTAGGCTTTTGCTGTATCAGCCGGGACCGCGGCGATCGCTTCGGCCGGTATCTCACCCAGCGTTTTGAAGTTCACCACCTGAGTGGCCAGGCTGTCTGCCATGGTCTGCAGGAGCGTTGCCTGGTCCAGAATCCCCATATCGACAATGACGTCAAACACCCGTCTGCCGGTGCGAGTGGATTCCTGGATAATCTCCTCGGCCTGCATATCGTCCAGGAGAGCAGAATCCTTGAGAAGTGAAACAAGCGGAAAGTTAGCTATATCTGTCATCTAGTAAAAGAGTTACTGTGCATTCTTCATGGCACGGATAGCGTCGATCTCCTGAATTTTTATCATGGATGTTCCCGGATCTTGAGCCTTGGTGATCACCTCTTCCTGAGAAATGAGCCCTTGCTCATACTTCTCGAGCAAACAGGCATCGAGCGCTAACATTCCGTACTTGGCACCCGTTTGAATATCAGAACCGATACGGAACGATTTATTATCACGAATCAGCGCCGCAATAGAGGGAGTATTAATCATGATCTCAAAGACCGCCACGCGGCCGGGCTTGTCACAGCGGGGCAGCAAGAGCTGCGATATCACCGCCTGCAGCACCGTCGAGAGCTGAATACGAATCTGCTCCTGCTGTGTCACCGGGAAGGCGTTCACAATACGGTCAATCGTCTTAGCGGCACCGGTCGTATGCAGAGTTCCGAAAACCAAGTGACCCGTTTCGGCCGCTGTAATCGCCGCTTCCATGGTCTCAAGGTCACGAAGCTCACCGACCAGAATGATATCCGGGTCCTGACGCAATGCGCGGCGCAGCGCTTCTGCAAAGCTCGGGACGTCCACGTGAACCTCACGCTGCGTCACGACTGCCTGCTTGTGATGATGGTAATACTCAATCGGGTCTTCAACCGTGATAATGTGCGCCTCGTCACGCTCGATATTAATAATATCAATCATGGAGGCCAAAGTGGTGGATTTACCCGAACCGGTCGGACCTGTCACCAATACCAGACCTCTGGGCTTGTAGAGCAACTCACGCACCGAGGCCGGCAGACCGATCTGCTCCATGGTGAGGAGCTTGCTGGGAATCTGGCGCAAGACCATCGCGAAGTTACCACGTTCCTTGAAAACGCTCACACGGAAACGAGCCATTTCACCGAACGCAAAACCGAAGTCCGAACCGCCCTGCTCGCGTACGGATTGGATATGATCTTCAGAAGTAATGCTCCTGGATAACTCTTCGGTATCTTCCGGAGCTAATGGAGGACCTTCAACGCGGTGCAAACGCCCATGGACCCGGATTACGGGAGGAACTCCGACACGAAGGTGCAAGTCTGACGCTCCTTCAGAGACGGTCAGCTGCAACAAATCTGACATTGAATACATATTCTAATTATCTTTTATCAACAAATTTTATACCCGCACTACTGCTATTGCTCCAATTCGCTCACCGTCGTTTGGATGACCTCATCAGCCGATGTCATTCCGGCCAACACCTTCCGGATACCATCCTCACGCAACGTCCTCATCCCCAGCTCACGGGCTTTGTTGCGCAGCACTGAGGCCGAGAGTTTTTCATAAATCAATTTTCGTGCCACATCGCCCACCTGGAATATCTCAAAAATACCGATACGTCCGCGATAGCCATTCTTACAGTTAGGGCATCCTTTGCCCAACTGCACATTGCCGGCGGCCTCAGTCGCTTCGTCAATCTGCAGAACCTGGCGCTCGTGCTCAGTCAACCGCGCCGGAGCCGTACACTTCTTGCATATCTTACGCACCAGACGTTGTGCCATGAAAGCTCGAGCCGAAGTGGCCACAAGGAAGGGTTTGACACCGATATCGATCAAACGGGTCACGGCGCTGGGTGCGTCATTGGTGTGGAGCGTCGAAAAGACCAAGTGACCGGTCAGAGATGCGTTAATCGCGATAGAAGCCGTTTCAAGGTCACGAATTTCACCCACCATGATAATGTTGGGCGCCTGGCGGAGAATGGCCCTCAGAGCCATACTGAAGGTCAGTCCCACGCCCTCATTAACGTGAACCTGGTTTACACCGCTCAGCACGTATTCCACGGGGTCCTCTACTGTAATAATCTTTCTATCGGGCCGGTTGATGTAGTTTAAACACGCATAAAGAGTGGTCGTCTTACCCGAACCGGTTGGCCCTGTCACCAGGAGAATTCCATCAGGCAAACTGATCAGGCGCTCAAACACCTGTTGGTCATCCGTGAGGAATCCCAGTTCGGCCAGACCCAGTTTAATACCCTCTTTATCCAAAATACGCATGACGATACTTTCGCCATGAGTCGTCGGAAGGCAGGAAACACGGAAGTCGAGCGATTTGCCGGCGATATTCATCTGAATACGTCCGTCTTGAGGAATTCGCCTCTCGGCAATGGACATATTGGATTGAATTTTCAACCGGGTAATGACCGTTGCCTGCAGCCTCTTGGGCGGACCTTTGACTTCGTGCAGGTTACCGTCAATACGGTAACGGACACGGAAAGTTTTCGCCATCGGCTCCAGGTGAATATCAGAAGCCCGAGATTTGAAAGCGTCTACAATAATACTATTGACCAGTTTAATGATCGGAGCATCCGCATCGACGACCGAACCGTCATCGGCAGTGGCCAAAATCCCGCCGGGACCACCGATATCGATTTCTCCTTCGGTGATCTCCTGGATCATTTTACCCAGAGAGTTATCCGCTGAGCCATAGTAGCGCTCAATGGCATCTTCAATTTCCGTGGAGGCTGCCACCCGCACCTCGACATCCGCATGCAACAGAAGGCGCAGGCTGTCAATTGCCTCCAAATCAGAAGGGTCTGATATGGCAACAATAATCCCCCCGGAGTCATTCTTTCCGATGGGGACTACATTATATTTCTTGGCCAGGTGGCGGGGGAGCAGCGCGATGATTTCATCGGAGAGGCGCATCCCGTTCAACTCCACCATTTCGGCTCCAAAGTAAGTCGCGCTTGCCCGTGTTACATCTATCGGCTGGAGTATACTTTGCTTAACCAAAGTATCCACCACGCCTTCTCCGCTCAGACCCGCCATCTCACGGGCGCCATCCAGTTGCTCCTGGGTGACTTGCCCCATGTCCACCAGCAAATCAATTAAAAAGTCGTCTTTCGTTGCCACAAAATTCCTCTTATATACACTACAGGGCGAGAACTCTCACCCCTTCATAGGGAGCATTCGCATCCAAGCTCTTTTCTGCCGAAATGTAACACCCCTGCTGCGAGCAGACTACCCGAAAAAGAGGCTCACTCCAAGGTTTTTTTGGAAAGCAAAATGCTTTTTCTTCCAAAACACCCCCGTCTCTACCAAACGATCGGTTTCAGCATAGCCTCTTTCTGATTTCTTATAAATAACTTCTTTTCTTTCTTCTCGGGTTAATCCTCTTTAATCTCTTCTACAATTGCATCTGTCCCGCTATAGGAGATCACTCGAACACGCGTTCCCTTGGGCAGCATTCCGCTTTGAGCGATAACGTCGAGTGGGCGGCCCTCAATCTGCGCTTTCCCTCCGGGGCGCAACACCGACAGCGCAACGCCCTCCTTCCCCAGGATATTTTCCTGAAAGGAGACGATATTCCGGGAGTCCTCCTCCCCGCTCGCACTGGAGGGAATCATATGGAGATAAAACTTGGAATGCGGAAAGTACCTGCCCAAGAGCAAAGCCAGCACCGTTAAAACCACCATCGCTACACCGAATTTCAGGAAAGGCAATCTCAATTGGCCCCAGTGAGGCAGCCAGCCGCCGCCGGGATAGAAATCCACCATTCCCATAATTAAGGAGACAAGCATAAGGAGTAACCCCAAAAATCCGAAAATCATAAAGCCGGGTAATACAACTATCTCCACGGCAACCAGTGCCGCCCCGACTAGGAATAAGACGAGCCACTCCAGCCCGCCCAACCCGGCGATGTAATTGCCGATGAAGTAGATCGCCAAAGCCGTTATCCCGATAATCCCGAAAATACCAAAGCCCGGGGTTTTATATTCGATGAAGAGTCCCAGGCCTCCAATAATTAAGAGGATAGAACTCCAGGCGCTGATCCAGCTGGCAATGGATTCAAAACCGATCTTTTCAACTTGCTTAACCTGATCCGGATTCACCCCCAGTGTCCGGTAAAGCTCTTCGAGTGAGGGAACCGTCCCCAGCGAAAGCAGCGGCTGGGCCGGTTCGCCGTATTTCCGGGCGGCTTCTTCACTGGTCAGCGTCAGGAGCTCTCCTTTGGGAGAAAGAATTTCTTCGCCAATCACAAGCTCCTGATTGGGATCGATCATCGCCTCGATCACATCCGGGTTATGCCCATAGCGCTCGGCGCAGGCACGCATTTGGGCCCGGATCATCGAGACCACCTTTTGCTTGAGCGTTTCGGGGATCTCCCCTCCTCCAGTTAAGCCGACGGGTCCGCCCATAATCGGGGCCGAAGCTCCGATGACGGCCCGCTCGCTCATGTAAATCTCACGGGTACCATAAGCGATAAAAGCACCGGCGGAGATGGCTTCATTATCCACATAAGTCACCGTCAGACCGGGAAATTGCTCCAGCACATCAATGATTTTGAGTGTACTGTCCAGATCGCCCCCGGGAGTCTTCATATCCAGGATAACGACATCCGCCTTGGCCTCCATAGCCTCCTTGACCCCACGGCGAATCACATAAAACATCGGTCTATCGATTTGATCCTTAATCGGAATCACATAAGCGCTCCGCGTGGGCAACGCCTGGGCTGGCCCTTCCTGAGCTGGAAGAACCGGCGCTCCCGCCAGCAGAGACCAGAAAACAATCAGCCAGAATCTCATAGGATAAGTCTAGCACTCATTTTACTTCTGCTCAAGCAACAAAAAAACCGATCTTTCTTAAAAAATCGGCTTTCTCCTGTTTGTTTTAGGAATAATTAGAATTGCCTCAAAAAGCGCAAATCGTTTTCGTAGAAAAGTCGAATGTCATTAATCCCGTACCGGATCATGGCGATGCGCTCGATGCCGAAGCCGAAGGCCCAACCGGTCCAGATTTCCGGATCATAACCCACTTGCTCGAACACGCTGGGATGAACCATGCCGCAGCCGGCGATCTCCAGCCATTCTTTACCCATTTTCTTCACCAGCGGGGTGCTGAAATCGATCTCATAGCTGGGCTCCGTATAGGAGAAGTAATGCGGACGAAAACGTACTTTGACCTCTTCGCCCAAAAGCTCTTTGAACACGAATTCCACCGTGCCCTTGAGATCTCCCACCGTGACTCCCTTATCTACATAGAGCCCCTCAATCTGGTGAAAGGTGGGGTTATGGGTCGCATCGGCATTGTCGCGCCGGTAGACACGCCCGGGCACGATGATACGCACCGGCGGAGCCTGTTTCTCCATAACGCGAATCTGCACCGAAGAGGTGTGCGTACGCAAAAGGCGATCTTTACCCTGCGCATCCGGTTCCCCATTAATGAAAAAGGTATCCTGGCTGTCACGGGCCGGGTGATCGGCTGGAGTATTGAGGGCGTCAAAGCAATGATATTCATCCTCAGCCTCAGGCCCATCGGCCACCACGAAGCCGAGCTTTCTGAAAATCCGGATAATATCCTGAGTTACCTGGGTTAAGGGATGGAATCCTCCAAAGCGGTTCTGCCTGCCCGGCAGAGTAAAATCGGTTGCTTGCGCAGGCACCGCGGCCTTCAATTCCAGCTCGGCTTTGCGGCCATCCATGAGCTCTACCAGTTCGGCCTTGGCCTGGTTAACGACCTTACCCGCCGTGGGGCGTTCTTCGGCGGGCAGCTTGCCCAGCTGCCTCAGTAAAGCATTGAACTGGCTATTGCTGCCGAGCCAGGTGACGCGAGCCTCTTCCAACGAGGCCAGATCGGAGGCTGTATTCAATGCCTCCAGAGCCGATTTTTTGAGTGATTCTACTTGTTCAGAAAATGAGGACATAACTAAAAGTGCCTGCTCTTGAAACATGTAGAGACGCATTGTCTGCGTCTCTACCTTCATTCGTTATTGTTAAACGCAGCTACGTTTTTAAGCTTTTTGAGCTTTCTTAGCCTTGTCTTCCAATCCTTTCTTGGCAATCGCGACCATCTGCTCGAAAGCAGCCATATCCGTCGCGGCCAATTCGGCCAAAATCTTACGATCTACAACCACACTGGCGGCCTTGAGCCCTTCAATGAACCGGCTGTAGGTGAGCCCTGCAGCGCGAGAGGCTGCATTAATACGAACCTGCCACAGATTACGGAAATCGCGTTTGCGATTCCGGCGGTCACGATAGGAATACTGCCTGCCGTGATCCAGCGCGTCTGACGCATATCTGTAGAGTTTTGACCTGCGGAAGCGAAAACCTTTTGCCGCCTCCAATACCCGCTTCCTGCGTTTCCGGGAAGCTACCGCATTTGTTACACGCATCTTCTTTAGACCTTTTTATATCGGTACAGCCCGCTGCTGTTGATCGCCAGCCCGGAGCCGTTTTATTTGTTAAACAATGTTAATGATCAAAGGGCAAGTTTTGAGTTACTCTGTAAACATCACTGTTGTGAGCAACCTCTGTGCCTTTCATATTCCGTCTCCGCTTCGGGCTTTTGCTCGAAAGCAAGTGACGTTTTCCGGCACGGGTTCTCAGAACCTTACCCGTGGCAGTGAGCTTGAATCTCTTGGCTACTGCCTTCCGCGTTTTTATACCTTTTGGGCGTCGCATACGTCATTCCTTTAATAAAAAAGGAGCAGGATTGTAACATTTCTGCTCCGGGAATCAAGTCCGCATTAATTGCGGCCGTTTCCAGTTTGACTATTCCCCCCAAAATTGCAAGACTATTTCCATGCCAAATTCGTTCGGCCAAATTTTTCGTATCACTACCTGGGGTGAATCTCACGGCGGATCGGTCGGTGTGGTTGTCGATGGGTGCCCTTCTAATATCCCATTGGATGAGAGTGACATTCAACAGGAACTCAACCGGCGCAAGCCGGGTCAGTCTTCCATCACGACCCCACGTAAGGAAGATGATTTGGCCCATATTTACTCGGGAACATTTCAGGGTAAAACATTGGGGACCCCCATCTGCGTCATGGTAATGAACAAGGATGCGCGCCCTCATGATTACGATGAGATTTCCACGAAATTTCGTCCCAGCCATTCGGATTTCGGCTACCAGACCAAATATGGAATTCGCAACTGGGAAGGCGGCGGCAGGTCCAGCGCACGGGAGACCATTGGCAGAGTCGCTGCTGGCGCCATCGCCAAGAAAGTTTTAAAACTCCTCTACAATGTGGAGATTCTCGCCTGTGTCGCCCAAATCCATCATATCAAAGCCGAGTTTGACCTCGAAAAGGTGACGATGGACCAGATCGAGAGTACGATCGTCCGCTGTCCGGATCCGGAAGCCGCTGAGAAAATGATCGCCTGTATCAAGGAAGCCCGCAAAGAAGGCGATTCAGTCGGGGGGATTATCCACTGCATCGCCCGCAACGTCCCCGCAGCCCTGGGCGAACCGGTCTTTGATAAGCTCGATGCCGATCTGGCCAAAGCCATGCTGAGTCTGCCGGCCGCCAAAGGCTTCGACCTGGGCACAGGCTTTGAGGCGCCGCTCTACAAAGGCAGCGAGCACAACGATACCTACATCCCTCTCAACGGGAAGATAGTCACCGCTACCAACCGCTCCGGTGGGATTCAGGGTGGAATCAGCAACGGGATGCCGATCATCTTCCGCGTCGCTTTTAAACCGACTTCCACCATCATGCAACCCCAGAAAACCGTAACCGTGGAAGGCGAAGAGACCATCCTTCAGCCCAAAGGCCGCCACGACCCCTGTGTGCTGCCCAGAGCTATCCCCATCGTGGAGGCTATGACGGCCATCACCTTGCTGGACCACGTACTCAGGCAAAACAGCCTGGAAATAAGCCGATTGCTTCACTAAAGGAGACTGCTCGCCTGCTTTTTGGGTGCAGTCTCTCATCCCTGCAATGGGCGAGGCGTTGAGAACTCAGAACAAATTGAAATTCAGGTGAGTAATTTTTTTTAGAACTCAAATACTCCCACTCCCGGAAAGAGTCGTTATTCCGCGAGTGGAGGTTATTTTTTGCCGGTAGCCTCCTCTTTTCTAAGCCGCTTTTTCCCCTTTCGGAGGCCAATAAAAAAAATCACACAAAAGAATAGCCCGGCGGTTCCTAAGGGGTGTAGTTTGCGGTGAGGCAAGCCGCTTCCGAACGGGTATTGATTGAACAGTGAAGAATCTTCCCTCTGACAAATGGAGAGATTGGATCGTGGAGAACCAGGACAAATGGTTGCTCTATGCTCGTCAACAGTCCCGTTCGGAAGCGGATGCACAGGACCTCCTCCAGGAGTCTGTCCTGGCAATCTGGCAGCAATCCACTGCCCTGGCTGAACCGCATCTGCCCCATGCCGGTGCCGTATTTACCGCTATCCGCTTCCGGGCAATTAACTGGGCACGAGCCAGCGACCGCCGGGACCGCAGAAATGAGGAATACTCCTATCTCGTATGGGACCACCCGTCTGGTAATAACACCTATGGTGAAGATGAACAACAACTGCTTCTGGAAGCACTTCGAGCTCTGCCCGAAGCCCAGGCCGAGACCGTCACCCTCAAAATCTGGGGCGGCCTCACTTTTCAGGAGATTGCTGACATCTGCCAGTGCTCCATCAACACCATCACGGCCCGTTATCGCCAGGCACTACTGAAACTGCAAAGAGAGTTGAAAGGAACTTTTAGCAAATGAAAGATAGCCAATCCAATTGCGATTTCGAGTTTCAGGAACTCGAACAACAGCTCCGGAATCTGAAGCCGGCACCCACTCCCCCGGAGCTGACCCAAACACTCCTGAAGATAACCTCTTCGGGACAAAACTCAACCGGCCATTCATCCCGGCTGCTCTTTCTCAATTCAAGGTATATTCCCTGGGCTGCCGCGGCGATGCTCGCACTGCTTTTTATCACAACTTCTTCGCTCCGGTTTAACACATCTCAGTTCCAATTTTCCCAGACCGATTACTCCTCGGAGTTTTCCCTACCCTCTCTGGATGAAGTCAAAGGCAAGGCGCTGAAGTTCGTCGGAGTTTCAAAAATAATCGCCTCCGGCATTGCGGATCAGGATGCCGCCCTCGCCTTCTTTAAATCCGTCGATAAAAAGCAATTCGGTCAGTTGGCCTCTTCTCTGGAGACCGTGAAAGTTCTGCCTCCCCTGCCTCCGGAACGAAAAGAGGAAGTCTTGAAAAAAACAAACGTCATGATGGAAGCCTTGGCCACAGGCGCTCCCACCTTCCCTACATTGGCGCTGGCCAGTGCTACCTTTTTCCCGAAAACAAAAAACTAAAGCAAAATTTAAAATTTATAGATTTATGAAAAAACTCGGTCTTTTATCAATAGCGGCCTCGCTTCTTCTGACGGCTGTCCCCGCTCAGGCAGATTTAGTCCCCGAGAAATTCCTTCCTGAGAATACACTGGCACTCTTATCTATCCGGAACGCTCAGCGCGACCTTTTTGCCTTCAAGGGCTCTCCGATGGGTCTTCTTCTCAAGGACCCGGCCATGCAGCCCTTTACAGATTACGTCGCCAATATGCTGCGCGAGCCTATTGAAAAAATCCAAAACACTCTGGAGGGAAAGGAAATCAGCCTCAGTAAATACAAAGACCTCTTGGGCGGCGGCCTGGCTGTCGCTCTCCTGTCAACCGTGAGCGATCCCAGCGATACCTCTGTCAGCCAGATTTTCTCCCATAAAGACGTGGGGATGGACTGGCAGCCTCTGGTTCTTATCGAGATCAATACCAATCTCCAAACGGCTCAGGCGAACCTTGATGAGCTGAAAGCCAAAATCCTTGAGCTCGCCGATCAGAAGCCCCTTTTCCAAACGCAAAAATTTGGCGAACTCGAGTTCACGGCGATGGATGTTCCGAGCCATGGCGCTCCGGCACAGGTGTGGTTCGGGCTAGTCCCTCAGTCCCCGGATTCTCTTTGCCTGGCTATCACGCTCTTCCGTTCGGGCTTGCCCGGGGATATTGAGAAGGCAAAAGCCGTCCTCACGGCGCTATCCCCGAATAATCAGAAAGCCCCCCTCTCAGAATCGGCTTCGTTTCGCCAACAAACCACCATCACGCCGGAGCGAAATTGCTTCTTTCTCAACAGCGCGCTGCTGATGGATGGTGTAAAAAAAATCGTCATGAAGTACGATAACGAATACAGAGCGCCCGAAAACGTGATGGAGGCTATGTTTGCTCCCGGCCGCCCCATGGTCATCTTTGACGCACTGGGAGTGGAAGCCTTCAAATCCTATAGTCTCACCTGGTGGATGGAGCCCAACGGCGATGTCTGGACCGAGCAGTCACTTGTTTGCCCCGAGGCTGAACGCAGAGGCCTTTCGGGTATCCTAACTGGGTTAAGAACAGCCGATTGCTCTCCGCTGCCTCAAGCTCCGGCCGACAGCATGAGCTTCTCGCGAATCCAACTGGATATTCCCGCTCTCTGGAAAAATTTCGATGTCGCCTCGTCCCGAATCGCAGGTGGAATCAAAGGCATGGCAATGGGCACTGCAAACGCCTTTTTAGGGATGGACCCGGAGATCAACGTTCAGAAAAACGTGATGGATAATCTAACCGGAGAAATCGTTGTCTGGAAAAACCCGCTGAAACTCGCAGAGAATGGCCAACCTTACAGCGAACAGGTCGTCTTGCTCGGGGCTAAAGACCCTCAGGCGTTCGGCTCCACCCTCCATAGCATCTTTCGTCTCATTTACAAAGGCAAAGAGGTTCCGACCCTCGAAGAAAAAGAGATCTCTGGACTCAAATATTACTCGTTGCCTATGAACAAGTTGATAAACCAGGCGAACTCAAACGATGTGACAATAAACGGCGTCATGGGCTCCCATTTCCAGGTTCAGATGCCTGATTTGAACTTTGCGCTGCTCGATGGCTATGTCCTGATCGCAACCCATGAGAACGCAGTTAAGCGACTTGTTTCCACTCTGCCCGCCGATAGCCTGGCATCCAAAGAGGGAATCGCCTCCGCCGTCGAAATGGTTGGCGGCAACGGCGCATCGGTCTTCAATTACATAGATGATGAAGCTTCTCTGGAAGCGCTGCAATTGGTCTGGAGGACGGTCATCGCCCCTAACTTGAAGAACAACCCCGATGTGCCACCTCAACTGCTCGAAGGGTTGGAGCTCTTCCCCGATATCTCCGAAATCAAAAAATATTGGGGCTTCAGCGTTGGCGCATTGCACCTCACCCCCGAGGGGCTGCACATGAAATCTTGCAGACCCTGGCCAAAGGGATTGACACCCACCCCTGAAGAGCGATAATAAAACCATTGTTTGTGGAAAATAGCTCTCTGGTGATGATGATATAAATCAGATTTATTTCGGGATCGAATACACAGACCTGAACAAATAAGACAACACAGAATTAAGCATATGAATAAAGCAGTCCTCGTAACAACACTCGCCGCGGTTTCATTTTCCGTGACGTTGAATATGGGCGCCGCCATAGCGCCAGAAACCATTCTGCCGGAAAGCACCGTTGCGGTCCTCACCGTGCGTGATATCCTAAAGGAACAGGCAGAATTCCAAGGATCGGCCCTAGGCCTTCTCCTCAAGGATCCGGCCATGCAGCCCTTCTGCGAATATGTCAGCGGACATATGACCGAGGCCATCAACGGCCTTAACGAAGAGCTCGCCAAAAAGAACATTCAGCTTTCTGATTATAAGGATATTTTAAATGGTGGCGTCTCCTTCGCGCTGACCTCCCTTAAGCTGACTCTGAGTGATTCCGACGTCGAAAATGTCTCCGCTCTGCCCTTACTCATGGCAGAAATAAAAGGCGGCAGTGAAACCCTCAAAACTAAACTCGACGATCTTCAAACCAAGCTGGAGACCACTTTCAGCTCCGAAGAAATCGCCGGTAACGAATTTCGCAGGATTACCGGTACCAACGACGATGACGTGACCCTCTGGGTTGGCGCCAGCGGCTCGATCCTCTATGCGACCGCTTCTCAAAACAGTGAAGAGGACATGTCTTACACCCGTGAGCAATTGGAAAAAATCCTCAGTAAAACCACCGGGGAGAAACTCCTCGCTGAGTCCGCTCTTTTCACAAAGCATACCGGCATCACCCCCGATCGCAATTATGCTTGGGTAAACATTGACGTTATCACGCAAAATGTCAAAGCGTTGGTAGCCCTCAAGGATAAAGCGTATGTTCAGCCCGCAGACCTCATGGAAGCCATGATGTCGCTGCCGCGGCCGATGGTTATCTATAATGCCCTGGGTCTGGGTGCTCTGAAATCCTTCAGCTTCACCAGCTGGAGCGAGAACGGGGATGAATGGTTTGCCACTCATTTGCTCTGCCCTCAAGATGAACGCAGAGGCCTCACATCCCTCTTGGATAGCTATATATCGGGCGATTGCGGCCCTACCGAGAATATTCCCGCCGATGTCATGAGCTTTTCAAAAACTCATGTTGATATGAAGAAAATTTGGGAAACGATTGATTCGGTCTCCTCTGAAGCCACCGGCGGTTTGAAAGCCATGATGTTGAGCGGTATTCAACAGGCTCTGGCCAACGCTCCCACGAAGATCGACCTCACTGCCGATATCCTGGATAACCTCACCGGAGAAATAGTGACTGTCTCCTTCGTCGCTCCGGCTGGCTCGGTGG
>LSQX01172266.1_pt1 | contig 13610 bp, 20 predicted proteins | sample 654561 | NCBI WGS metagenome assembly LSQX01 (sample SAMN04489861, study PRJNA283612) | anaerobic digester metagenome | isolation source: 4 biogas reactors fed with cattle manure at either 37C or 55C with and... | place: Denmark: Kongens Lyngby | collected 2014 | reverse complement strand
CATCGACACCCTGTCCAAGGGCTTCAAACGCCGGGTCGGTCTGGCCCAGGCCATCCTGCATGATCCGCAGGTGCTGATTCTCGACGAGCCTACCGACGGCCTCGACCCCAACCAGAAGCACCAGGTACGTGGGCTGATCCAGCAACTGGCCAGCGACAGCAACAAGATTGTGGTGATCTCCACGCATATTCTCGAAGAGGTCAGTGCGGTATGCAGCCGGGCGGTGGTGATTGCCCGTGGTCGCCTGCTGGCCGATGGCACCCCGGAGGAGCTGGAGGCCCGTTCGACTTACCACCAGGCGGTCAGTGTACTGCTGCAGCAGCCGGTGGACATCCAGCCGCTGCGGGCGCTGCCCGGGGTCAGGGATATCGAGGTCAGCCGTGATGGGCACGAACTGACGGTGCTGGCCGAGCCGGGCGCGGTGATCTTCCCGCAGATCGGCGAATATGCCCGCCAGCAGCAGTGGCAGGTCAGGGAGTTATCAGTCGAACGGGGCCGTCTGGATGATGTGTTCCGTCGTCTGACTGCGGAGGAGGCCGCATGAAAAGTCTGGGTGTGATCTTCAAGCGCGAGCTGGCCAGCTACTTTGCTACGCCGCTGGCGTATATCTTCATCGTCATCTTTCTGGTGCTGTCGGCAGTATTCACCTTCTACCTGGGTGGCTTCTACGAAGGCGGTCAGGCGGACCTGATTCCCTTCTTCAACTTCCACCCCTGGCTGTACCTGTTTCTGGTACCGGCGGTGGCCATGCGCCTGTGGGCCGAGGAGCGCAAGTCCGGCACCATCGAGCTGCTGATGACCCTGCCGGTATCCCGTACCGACATGGTGCTGGGCAAGTTCCTCGCCGCCTGGGTGTTTGTCGGTATCGCCCTGCTGCTGACCTTCCCGATCATCATCACGGTCAACTATCTGGGCTCGCCGGACAACGGCGCGATCTTCACCGGCTATCTGGGCAGCTGGCTGCTGGCCGGGGGCTATCTGGCCATCGGCTCGTGCATGTCGGCCCTGACCCGCAACCAGGTGATCGCCTTCATCCTCAGCGTGGTGGCCTGTTTCGTGTTCATCGTCAGCGGCTTCCCGCTGGTGCTGGATCTGTTCAGCGGCTGGGCACCCCAGTGGCTGCTGGATGCCATTGCCTCACTCAGTTTCCTGATCCGCTTCGATGCCATCAGCAAGGGTGTACTGGATCTGCGTGACCTGCTGTATTTCATCTCGCTGATGGCGGCCTGGCTGCTGGCTACCGCGATCGTCATCGACCTGAAAAAGGCCGATTGAGGCAAAGGAGAACAAGCATGAAACGATTGATGTATTCCGGCACCGGCCTGCTGTTGCTGCTGCTGGCCTTCATTGCCTTCAATATCAGTACCGGCACTCTGCTGCCCGGGGCCCGGCTGGACCTGACCGAGCAGAAGCTGTACACCATTTCCGACGGCACCCGGCAGATCCTCAGGGATCTGGACGAGCCGGTGACCCTGTACTTCTTCTTCTCCCAGCGCGCCAGCAAGGACCTGGTAGTGCTGCGCAACTACGCGCGTCGAGTCGAAGAGATGCTCCGCGAGTACGAGCGGGTGGCCGATGGCAAGCTGCAACTGCACATCATCGACCCGCAGCCTTTCTCCGAGGCCGAGGACCGGGCGGCGGAGTTCGGTCTGCAGGCGGTGCCCCTGAGCCAGACCGGCGAGCAGCTGTACTTCGGCCTGGCCGGTACCAATGAGCTGGCCCAGCGGGAAATCATTCCGTTCTTCGCCCTGGAACAGGAAGGGCTGCTGGAGTATGAGCTGAGCCGCCTGATCAACAGTCTGGCGCAGCTGGAAAAACCGCAGATCGGTCTGATCTCCGGCCTGCCGCTGGCGGGCGGGATGAACCCGATGACCGGCCAGCCCAGCGCGCCCTGGGTGGCCTACGAGCAGCTGCAGCAGGTATTCAGCGTGCAGGAACTGGATGCCGATCTGGATGCCATTCCCGACGAGGTGGATGTACTGCTGCTGGTACACCCGAAGATCCTCAGCGAAGCCACCCTGTTTGCTATCGACCAGTTCGTGCTCGGCGGCGGCAAGCTGCTGGCCTTCATCGACCCGCTGGCGGAAGCCGATCAGAGCATGGAAGCCATGATGGACGGCATGGCCGATGGCAAGGCCTCGGATCTGACACCGCTGCTGCAGACCTGGGGCGTGCAGTACGACCCCGAACAGGTGGTGCTGGATGCCCGTCTGGGCATGTCGGTCAGCCGCGGCCAGGGGCAACTGCCCGCACGGCATATCGGCTGGCTGGAGGTGGAAAAGCAGTTCATGAGCGCCGAGGATACCGTCACCGCACCGCTGCAGCTGCTGACCGTGGCTACCGCCGGTGCGCTGCAGCCGATGGCGGGGGCCAGCACCGAATTCCTGCCGCTGCTGTCGAGCAGTGCCCACAGTGCCCTGACCCCGAGCAGTCGATTCGGCAATCTGCAGGACCCCGAAGCTCTGCTCAACGGCTTCAAGGCTGACGACCAGCTCTATCACTTTGCCGCTCGCCTGCAGGGCCCGGCGTCCACCGCCTACCCGCAGGGGCTGGAAGGGCGTCAGCCGAGCCTGACCGAGGCGGCCAATATCAATGTCATGCTGATCGCCGATACCGACCTGCTCACCGACCGCATGTGGGTGCAGGTGCAGGACTTCTTCGGCCAGCGCATCCCCCAGCCCTGGGCGGACAACGGTGGTTTGCTGATCAATGCGCTGGATAACCTGTCCGGCTCCGAAGCGCTGATCAGCGTGCGCTCGCGTGGGGACTTCAGTCGTCCCTTCACCGTGGTGGAGGAGCTGCAGCGCCAGGCCGAGAGCCGTTATCGGGCCAGCGAACGACGTCTGCAGGAGCAGCTGGAACAGACCGAGCAGCGTCTGCTGGAATTGCAGCAGGGCCAGGACCCGGCGCAGCTGACCGAGCTGAGCAGCGAGCAGGAGGCGGCAATCCAGCGTTTCCTGGATGAAAAGCTGACCATCCGCAAACAGCTGCGCGATGTGCGTTATGAACTCAACGCCGATATCGAGCGCCTGGGCACCCAGCTCAAGGTCCTCAATATCGTCGCGGTACCGGCGCTGCTGACCCTGGGCGTATTGCTCTGGTGGCTGGCCGGGCGACTGCGGCGGCGCAGCGCCTGAGGGGGAGGGACGGACATGCGAAACAAGCTGTTGATTCTGGCGGTACTGGTGGTACTGATTGTGGCTGCCGTGGCGCTGCAACTGCGCAGCGGCGACCGGGTCGATGAACTGGCCAGCCGCGAGCTGCTGTCGACCGAGCAGTTGCAGCAACTGGCCGCGCTGGAGCGCATCAGCCTCAGCCGGGGTGACTCCCGGGTGGAGCTGGCGCAGTTCGACGGCAACTGGGGAGTACTCAGCCATGCGGGCTTCCCGGTGCAGCAGGAACGCCTGGCGGCGCTGCTGCATGCCCTGCGCGGGGCCCGGGTAATCGAGGAGAAGACCAGCAACCCCGACCACCATGCCCGCCTCGGGCTGGCGCTTGCCGACTCGGATAACCCGGCCCTGGAGGTGCGCCTGCACGCCGCCGGACAGGATTTCGGCGTGGTTTACGGTAGCCCGGTGGGCAGCGGCCAACTGGTGCGCTTTGTCGATACCGATCAGGTACTGCTGATCAATCGACCGTTCAACATGTCGGTCAATCCCACCGATTGGCTGGCGCTGCGGGTGGTGGATATTCCCCTGACCCGGGTTGCCAGTGCCCGCTGGGAGCATGCCGATGGCGAGGTGCTGGAGCTGAGCAAACAGGCCGAAGGGGATTACAACCTGCAGCTGGACGGGCTCAGTGACGCGGAACAGGGCGGTAACGAGCGCTGGATCAACAGCATGGTGCTGGCGCTGGTCAACCTGAGTGCACAGAGCGTCGCCCTGCGCGAGGAGCTGGCGCTGCCCGAACCGCTGCTGCGCATGCAGGTCAACAGCTGGGCAGGCTCCGAGCTGCAGGCCAGTCTGTACGACATTGATGGCCGCTACTGGCTGCTGATGGACAGTTTCAGCCAGGCCGAGGAAGACAGCGAACTGCAGGTCAATGCCGATCCGCGCTGGGCCTACCAGATCGGTATCGGCCAGCTGGAGCAGCTCAACAAGCGCCAGGCGGACATCATCCGCACTCCCTGATCTCCCCTCTGACAGATCCGCTCCGGCTGCCTGGCAATTAAAATCCGCTTGCAGCCGGACCGGGTTTGACTAGAATCGAAGCACGGCCTCTATAAACATTATTCCAGGTGGGGCGTATGTCCGGCTTGCCGACAGCGCCCCCCATGCCGGGCGCAATGCTGTATCAGATTTCGCACCAGCTGATGAATCAAGGTTGAACGGAGTGTCGCTTTTGCCACTCCGGGCATTCCGGGTGGCGTGGATCACGGTGATGTGGAGATTGTGGGAATGTCTGATCGGCAAACCGGTACGGTTAAATGGTTCAACGACGCCAAGGGCTTTGGCTTCATTCAATGTGAGTCCGGCCCGGACGTGTTTGTACACTTCCGTGCCATTCGAGGTGAAGGACACCGCACGCTGGTGGAAGGCCAGAAGGTGGAATTCAATGTCACTCAAGGCCAGAAGGGGCTGCAGGCTGAGGATGTCTCAGCACTTTGAGTGCTGAGACCCCGCTGCGCTGGTATTGTCGTTCACTGGGCGATGGCCTGCTGGCCAGTGTCCCGCTGAACGACATTCAGCAAGCCTTCAACCAGCTGTATCCGCAGGCGGTGCCGGCGGATGCAGCTGTGTTCCTGCGCCATCGCCTCGATGGACTGCACTGCGACACCACCGTCTTCTTCTCCCCACCCCTGGCGCAACTGGCCCGCCAGTTCGGCGCACACCTGTGCTACCCGCCGAGGGAGGATGAGGTGGAGCTGTTGATTGGCTCTGCCGGAGCGCTATAGCCGACCCATCGAGCTGGTGCTCGACGTTCCCAGAAGGCTGGTCCGAGTGGTGCGGTGCCATGGAGTACCGGGTTCCATCCCGGCACAGGGGCTTGCCAGGCAAGCCCTATGTCGAGCGGGAGCTCGACACTCCCGGGAGGGACGAGCACCAGCTCGTCCGTGGGGTGGCTGCTGGCACGCTGTCGACACTCCCCGTCAGGGACTCTGTGCCCAGATAAAGTCTGCCTCGCCCTCGGCGGTGACCTTCATCCAGCGGTCGGCATCGGTTTCGCCCTGTTCTTCCTCCCAGCCGCCCATGGAGCAGCGCACTTCGCGCTGGATGCCGCTGGCCACTGCCCGGGCGCAGTCCAGGTCGGTGGCCCAGGGGGTGCAGTCGCTGTCGAACCAGATGCTGGCCCATTTGCCCGCCGCCCGGCGCACCAGCATCAGCGGAATCGGCGCTTCGCCCTGCAGCGTGCCGCGGCGGGTGTTGCCCGACCAGGGCCCCAGCTCCAGTTCGCCTACCTGCTGTTCCAGCCAGGTGCTCAGCTCGTCGAGGAAGTCTTCTTTCAGATAGATCTCGATATCCGGTTGGCGCACAGTGAATCCTCTCAGCAGCGTTGCAACATGATCATGCGCATGACGACTTCCAGTCCGTCCACGCCGGTGTCCAGCAGCGCCTGCTGGCGCTCGGGCTGGCTGCGCCAGCCGTGGGGCGTCATGCCCAGCAGATCGGCCAGCGCCTCGGCGGGCAGTTCCAGTGGGTAGCGCAGTACCTGATCATCAAGGATACGCAGCCCCTCGGGCAAGTCCCTGATCAGTTCGGGGGTCGGGTGCACCTGGTCGTACAGCTGGTTGCGCAGCGCCAGCAGGTGGTCGGCGTGCGGGCCGACCAGCAACAGCCGGCCCTCCGGGCGCAGAACCCGCAGGCACTCCTGCCAGGACCAGGGGCTGAAGATCGACAGCGCCGCGTCCATGCTGGCATCGGCCACTGGCAGTCGGGCGCTGGAACTGACCAGCCACTGGATCTGCCGGTTGCGGCGGCAGGCCTTGATGATGGCGTCCTTGCTGATATCCAGCCCGGTGCAGTCGGCATCGGGCAGGGCGCGGGCCAGGCGGTCGGTGTAATAGCCCTCACCACAGCCCATGTCCAGAATCGATGCCGGGGTGCTGGCGCCCAGCAGCTGATTGACCCGGTCACTGACCGGCTGGTAGTAGCCGCCGTCGAGAAAGGCCTGACGGTGGGCCAGCATGGTCGGGGTGTCGCCGGGCTGGCGGCTGTTCTTGTGCTGCACCAGCAGCAGGTTCAGATAACCCTGACGGGCCTGATCGTAGCTGTGGCCATTGCTGCAGGACCAGGTGCGTCCGTCGGCGGTCAGCGGTGCCTGGCAGTGGGGGCAGATAAGCTGTGGCATCAGGTCAGTAACCAGCGCAGGGTGGCGTAGTAGATATCGGTCAGGGTATCCAGATCGGCCACGCTGACATGCTCGTTGAGCTGGTGGATGGTGGCGTTGATCGGCCCCAGCTCGACCACCTGGGTACCCATGGTGGCGATGAAGCGCCCATCGGAGGTGCCGCCGGAGGTGGAGGGCTGGGTGTCCCGCCCGGTGACCTGGCGGATCGCCGCGCGTACGCCATCCAGCAGGTCGCCCGGTTCGGTCAGGAACGGCAGACCGGACAGATTCCACTCCAGCTCGAAGTCCAGCCCGTGGCGGTCGAGAATGGCGTGTACCCGCTGCTGCAGGCCATCCACCGTGGATTCGGTGGAAAAGCGGAAGTTGATCAGAGCTTCCAGTTCGCCGGGTACCACATTATTGGCGCCGGTGCCGGAATGGATATTGGAAATCTGGAAGCTGGTCGGCGGAAAGAAGGCATTGCCCTGATCCCAGACCTCGGCGGCCAGTTCCGCCAGCGCCGGTGCAGCCAGATGGATGGGGTTGCGTACCAGGTGCGGGTAGGCCACGTGCCCCTGGCGGCCCTTGATCAGCAGCCGGGCATTCAGCGAGCCGCGGCGACCGTTCTTCACCACATCACCGACCAGCTCGGTGCTGGAGGGTTCGCCGACGATGCACCAGTCGACCTTTTCGCCCCGCTCGACCAATCTCTCCACCACCCGCACGGTGCCCTCGGTGGCCGGGCCTTCCTCATCGCTGGTCAGCAGAAAGGCGATGGAGCCGCGATGCTCCGGGTGGGCGGCAACGAAGCGTTCCACCGCCACCACCATGGCCGCCAGACTGCCCTTCATGTCCGCCGCGCCACGGCCGTACAGCAGACCGTCGCGGATGCTCGGGGTGAAGGGTGGACTGTCCCAGTGCTCCAGTGGGCCGGTGGGTACCACGTCGGTATGACCGGCAAAGCACAGTACCGGGCCGTTGTTGCCGCGCCGGGCCCAGAGGTTGTCCACCTCGCCGCAGCGCATGGGTTCGAGCTGGAAACCGCAGGCTGTCAGACGCTCGGCCAGCAACTGCTGGCAACCGGCGTCATCCGGGGTGAGCGAGGGGCGGGCAATCAGCTCGCAGGCGAGGGTAATGGTGGCGGAATGGGCTGTAATCATGGGGCCGACCAGATCTGGAAATTGGCGCACATGATAACAGATGTGGTCGGCGCATCGGGTGGGCGGACCTCAGCCCTTGTCTGGCTCGCGCTCGTGGCCCATCGGCGTGCTGTCCGGCAGGCCGGTCTCGGGGTGACGGAAATCCGAGGTGCGCACCTCCGAGTCCATGGGCATATGGGCGTAGCGGGCGATATCGCTGCTGCCGTACCTGGAGCAGAGTCTTGCCTTCAGTTCGCAGTGCCCGGTCATGCCCCGGTACAACGCCATCCCCCCGGCAGCCACTGCCAGCAGGCCGCTGACACCGCCGTGGCGCAGCCCGCAGGCCAGCAGCCCGAGGCCCCCGGCTACCGAGAGTTTGCGTTCCAGGCCCTGAACATTATGTGATGAGTGATGCATGGTCTGATCCTCCTCTTGGGTGTTCAACGGCGCGGTACGTCGGCGTCGTCAGATATTGACTCCAGATGGCATTCACAAAGGGGTACAGAGTTGTGACCGCCGGGGGCTGGGGCTGTTCAACCAAATGTTACAGAGCCGGCCGCCAGGGCAGGGCGCTGCTTGTGCACAATTAAGGTGGATGAACCTGTGGATAACCCTGTGATAGAAAGGGCCAGGCCGCGTCGGCGATGCCTTTCAGAGTGCTGATGAATTATTGACCAGCAGCGCGAGACGGTAGCCTGCATGGGGTATACTGCGCGGTCCTGTTTTCGCGAGGTTGGCATGGCCACAGATGATCCCCGTTTTGGCGGCATAGCCCGGCTCTATGGCACCGAGGCGCTGGCGCGCCTGCAGAGCAGCCATCTGGCAGTGGTCGGTATTGGCGGCGTAGGCAGCTGGGCAGCCGAAGCCTTGGCGCGTACCGGGGTCGGGCGCATCACCCTGATCGACATGGACGATATCTGCGTGACCAACACCAACCGCCAGTTGCCCGCGATGAAGGGCAACGTCGGCCGACTCAAGGTCGAGGTGATGGCCGAGCGTATCCAGGCCATCAATCCGGCCTGTGAGGTGCGTCCGATCATGGGCTTCGTCACCCCCGATACCCTGGCTGAATACATCACCGATGATATCGATTGCGTGGTGGACTGCATCGACAGCGTCGCCTCCAAGGTCGCGCTGATCGCCTGGTGCCGCCGACGCAAGATCGGCATCGTCACCACCGGTGGTGCCGGAGGGCAGATCGACCCGACCATGATCAAGGTGGCGGACCTGTCGAAGACGGTGAATGACCCGCTGGCGGCCAAGGCCCGTTCCCTGCTGCGCCGCGATCACAACTTCCCCCGCGCCGACAGCAAGCGCAGCTTTGGCGTCCCCTGTGTGTACTCCATCGAACAGCTGCGCTACCCCAAACCGGATGGCTCGGTGTGCCAGCAGAAGAGCTTTGTCGGCGAAGGGGTAAAGCTGGACTGTTCCGGCGGCTTCGGCGCGGTAACCATGGTCACCGCCACCTTCGGCATGGTGGCGGCAGCCAAAGCGGTGGAGCGCATACTGCGCTGAGTCGGGGTGGAGTGCGCCTGCGCTACGCCTTGAGGTCGTCGAGCAGGTGCTCGACAACCTCAAGGCGGGATGCTCAGTTGTTGGAGTGCAGCATGTCGTTGAGCACGATCGCGCTCTTGTTGGTCTTGCACTCGATGGCGCCGGTCTGGGAGTTGCGGCGGAACAGCAGGTCCGGCTGATTGGCCAGTTCCCGGGCCTTGACGATACCCAACTGGTGGTCGTTTTCATCCAGCAGCGCGACCTTGAGGCCGGCGGTGATGTACAGGCCGGCTTCCACGGTACAGCGATCACCCAGCGGGATGCCAATACCGGCGTTGGCGCCGATCAGGCAGCCTTCGCCGACCGCGATGACGATATTGCCGCCGCCGGACAGGGTGCCCATGGTCGAGCAGCCGCCGCCCAGGTCCGAGCCCTTGCCGACAAATACTCCGGCGGAGATCCGTCCTTCAACCATGCTGGTGCCTGCGGTACCGGCGTTGAAGTTGATGAAGCCCTCATGCATCACCGTGGTGCCTTCGCCGATATAGGCGCCCAGCCGTACCCGGGCGGTGTCGGCGATGCGCACACCGGTGGGCACCACATAGCTGGTCATGCTGGGGAACTTGTCGACGCTGTGCACCTGCAAGTCTTCGCCGCGCAGGCGTGCGGCCAGCTGGCGCTGGGGCAGTTCATGGATGTCGATGGCGCCCTGGTTGGTCCAGGCCACGTTCGGCAGCAACGGGAACAGCCCGGCCAGCACTACCTCGTGGGGTTTGACCAGCCGGTGGGAAAGCAGGTGCAGCTTGAGATAGGCGCCGGGGGTGGTGGTGGGGGCGTCATCGGTTTCCAGAATGGTGGCTACCAGTGGGCGGGTGCTGTGCTGGAGGGAGTCGGCCAATGCGCCGAGCTCGGCAAAGCCTGCATCGGCAAGCGCTTTGCCCAGTACGGCGCACTGACTGGTCGGCAGGGCAATGGCCTGGTTGCCGTCGGTATAACCGAGCTGCCGACCTAGCACCTGCACCAGCTTTGCTTGCGGGTGCAGGATCGGCTGGGGGTAGAACACCTCCAGCCAGTCGCCAGCCATATTTTGGGTACCGATACCCAGAGCAAGACTGAAATGGTCGCTCATCAGATGTGGATCCTTGGTGCGTGGTTATCAGAAGGCAGCGGCGTACAGCTCCGGCTTGAAGCCGACCAGCCGCCGTGGGCCGATATCCAGTACCGGTCTTTTTATCATGGAGGGGTTGGCCTGCATCAGGGCGATGGCCTTGTCCTGGTCGATATCCTGCTTGTCCGCCTCATCCAGCTTGCGGTAGGTGGTGCCCTTGCGGTTGAGGACGGTTTCCCAGCCGTGCTCCTCGCACCAGCTGCGCAGGCGTTCGGCGTCAATGCCTTCCTTCTTGTAATCGTGGAAGTGGTATTCGACGCCATGCTCGTCCAGCCAGGTGCGGGCTTTTTTCACGGTGTCGCAGGCCTTGATGCCGTATAGAATGCAAGTCATTGATTTTATTGGGGTTTAAATTCCTCCCCAATCCTCCCCAAAATGTCGCCAAAACGTGAGGTGGAAATTATCGCACCTCCAGCCACTCCGCACCACGCGAATCGCGGTATAGGTCGGTCATCTTGCTCGACTTGTGCCCCAGCAGGATCTGCGCATCTCGACCTTCAGCAGTGTGAAGCCTGGCCGACAGCGAGCGCATCTCATGAAAGGTCGGCGGGTTCTCCAGCGTAATGCCCAGTCGCTTCGCGGCCCGGTCACGCGCATCTGCAAACGCTTTGCTCAGCGTGTCCAGCATGATCGGCTGGCCGGGCATGGCCTTGCTAACTTTCTTGGAGTGGTGGACAAGGTGCCTGCTCAGCGTGCTATCTCGGCATCGCTGTATGACCGTCGCCAGATCCAGCTTGACCGCATCCAGCTTGACGCCGGTGCTGATCCGTAGCCGCTGGCCGGTCTTCGCCTGGACAACCTGCAGGTGCCCATCCACTACATCGCGGAACAGCATGGCGGCGATATCGTTGCGACGCTGCCCGGTGAGCAGGGCCAGCTCCATGGCCCGCTTGAGCCAAGGCTGGCGCGCTTCGGCATAGATTGCCTGCCAAAGCTCCAGCGTCAACCGCTCGCGCTTCACCTTCACTCTGGCCGCCTTGGTCACCTCTACCGGGCTGCTATCCACCCAGCCTGCTGCAATCGCCTCCGCGAACATATCCCGCATCAGCGAGCGCATCGCCCGGCTCATCTGCGCTTTGCCTTCTTTTGCCATGCCACCCAGGTACTCGGCCACCTCCCGGGTGCTGATATCGCGGATATCCCGGTGGCCGAACTCATCCGAAAGCCGATTGATCCGCATCCCGACATTGCGCAGGGTGGATGCCGCTACATCGCGCTCCGCCATGATGCTCCGGTACCGCTCGCACCAGTCGCGGAATGGGTGGCCAGCCTGCATCCGCTCTGCGAGTGTCCGCTCACTGAAGTGGTGGTTGGCCGCCACCGCCTCGGCAATGGCGCGGGCCGGTTCATCCCCGCAGGCGCNNTCCTTGCCCAGCCCGAACACTCTCCCTGTCATCGGGTCGCGGTAGGTGTAATACGTCACGCCATTGCGCCGGTCAGTCTTGCGGTACAGGTTAGGGGGCAGATCCTTGGAGCCTGCCGAGCGGGGTCTGGGTGCCATAGCGTGCTCTCTCAATCCGATTGATGAGTGGGGCGTCGGGAATATCCGGTAGCGGCTCAGCGTCGCAATACTCGGCGTCTTCGTCAACGTAATAGGTGCGGCCCATCTTCTGGGCTGGCGGGTCGAACTTGCCACTGCGAGCCCATGCCCGCAGGGTATTGATGGTGGGCGGCGGGTTCAGCCGCTCCGCCCATATCTCAAGGGTGACAAGCATAGTGATGCCTCCCGGCTTAAAGGGTGATGCTCAAAATGATGAGGGGTGTCAGTTGGGAATTTCGGCTTCGATCATCTGACCGGCAAGCACTGCCGTCGCCTTCATCTCACTCAGCAGCTGCTCTGCATGGCCCATGTCCAGCGCATGCAGATATCCGGAGAACATGCCGTCCTGGGTCATGTAGTCGAAGGTGAATAGGTGCCAGCCGCCGCCTGCATCGAGGGGCAGGGTGACCATTTGCCTGGCCTCGGCAATGCGGTGGGTCATGGCTGGTCTCCAATACAGTCGCCCCTGTCCAGCGGCCTGGCGGATAGCGGACGACTGGCCTTGAGGCGCACGCCATCTCTGGTGATCGACGGCATAGCCAGCGCCTCGCGCATGGCGGCAGACCGGGCCCCTTGCAGGCTGGTAGCTCTGACGTACAGGGTGCGACTGGTGACAATGGAGCGGGCTGCTCGGCCTCGGTAACCGATCATCACAGCGTACGGCCATGGTCTGTCCGGATCTGCGCGCAGCGGGTGGTTGGCTGATAGGCCTCTGAAGTCAATCGTCATGGCTGGTCTCCTGTTGCTGTATCGCTATGCCGCCAGCACCATAGAAATTGATCTTGTCCGTATATTCGGGGTGCTTGTGGATCACGTCGCAGTCACACAGCACACCACCTTCGCTGACATTGAAGCTGCAATCGTTGTGGTGGTACTCGGGCGCAACAGTGGCTGCGATTTCCCAGGCTCGTGGAAAGTCCATGCTCATGCGCCACCCCCTTTGCGGTGGGCGGTGAGGGCGGCGCGGGCAATATCGAATATGTCGCGCTCTGTTGCTGTCGCCGTGTCTACGATATTGATTGGGCTGTCGTGTTCTAGGATGGCGACAAGCGCCTCCACCAGCCCAGCAGCGTCCGGCGCGGGCTTCTGCACAGCAGGCGCTGCCAGCTCCATCAGCTCGAACACGCTTTCGTACACATAATCCGGAAGGTCGTCGTGGCCTGGCTCGATGCGGGCACCGTTACGCATGAAAACTTCGCGGATCTGCGGGCGGCCGATCTTTTTCGTGGCCTCAGGAATATGGTCTGCATACAGCCGGGCCACATGCTCAGCAAACAGCTTCGCGCTGGTAGTGGTGACGCTGCCTTTATGGTCGCTCGGCCACTCAAGGAAGCTCACCAGCTCGCGCTCGATAAGCTCTTTCAAGTCAATCATGTGTCACCTCAATCTTGATCTTGCACGCAGGCACTGCTGGCCCGGCGCTGATTCCGAATTCTGGGCTTGGACTGCGCAGCCACTTGGCCCACTCGATGTAGCGGCGGCAGCTCTCTCGCTGTTTGCAGCGCAGGTTGTGCGATCCGATGATTACGCCCGTGCAGCGCTGGATGTCGTAGGGCAGGGCGGTCATTTTCTTGCCCTCTCTTGCATATCCGCATACGCCCTGTGGCACGCATCCGATCCCGCCAGATACGACCGGCTCATCACCTTGCGCATCGCGTCCCGCATAGCCTTGAGCGTGCCGGGCGTCGTGTAGTGCTTGAGCGCCGATCCCGATGCGCGCAGTACCGAATCCAGGTTGGCATCGATGCGCTGCTCTGGTGTCTCAGTCATGTCTACCTCTCAGCATGCCGACTGGTTCGAAATCACAGGACTCTTCAAACGTCGGGTACTCCAGGTAGTTCGGAGTGGCCGGGTGGCGCAGCGGGGCATGTGCCAGCCGCTGGTTATCGATTGAGGCCTGCTGGATCTGGCGAGCCAGCGCGACCAGGTCGTCATGGCTCATGTAGTCGTCGGGCCCGGGCAGATTGCCCAGGGCGGTTACCACCTGGTCGCCCTGCGGCTT